>Ga0182027_10001263_pt1 | contig 42382 bp, 35 predicted proteins | sample 712E1DmetaG_FD_121300 | JGI IMG/M metagenome (GOLD analysis project Ga0182027, IMG submission 121300) | Permafrost microbial communities from Stordalen Mire, Sweden - 712E1D metaG (Illumina Assembly) | ecosystem: Environmental > Terrestrial > Soil > Wetlands > Permafrost | place: Sweden...
CAGGTTTCCGCCAATCTCAGCCAGGTCCGCAACGGATTGAATAGCTCCCTCCAAAGCGACGTGGCCTCCAGCAACCAGGACTTGAGCGACATCGCCGCCCTGAACCACCAGATCGTCCTGGCCGAGGCCGGCGGGGCAACGGCCAATGAGCTGGTGGATTCGCGCCAGCAAAAAATCGAGGACCTTGCCAGCAAAATCAACATTTCCACTTCCGCCCAAGCCAACGGCAGCGTGGACATCAGCATCGGCGGCGTGGCGATGGTGACGGGCGGCAATGCCGTCAACAGCCTGCAGACCTACGACGCCGGCGGCGGACAGCTCCTGATCCAGGACCAGAATTCCGCCGCGCCCCTGACGGTGACGGGAGGAAGCATCGCCGGGGAGATCACCGCCCGCGACGGCGCGCTGGCCGGCCTGCAGTCCGGCCTGAACACGCTGGCCGCGCAACTGATCACCAGCGTAAATAATATTTATTCGGCGGGTTATGATCTCAACGGGGACACCGGCCAGAATCTTTTCACCGGGACGGACGCCGCCAGCATCGGCGTCAACAGCGCCCTGGCCTCCGACCCCAGCCAGTTCCAGGCCAGCGGGACGGCGGGCGCCACCGGCGACAACACCATCGCCCTGGCCCTGGCGCAACTGGCCAGTCAAAAGATTTCCAAGCTGAGCAACCAGACCTTCACCCAGAGCTACGCCCAGACGGTCTCGGCCCTGGGCGACGCCATTTCCAGGGCGACAGACCAACTGGACACCAGCCAGGCCGTGAGCCAGACGCTGAGCAACCAGCGCAGTGCGGTGAGCGGAGTTTCCATTGATGAAGAGATGACCCAATTGCTGCAGTACCAAAAGGCCTACGAAGCGTCGGCGCAACTGGTCACCACCATCAACACCATGATGCAAACGGCGGACGCGATGAAAACTGTTTGATTAAGACGGTCAACCCGATTCAAAACCTATGCGCATAGCCCAAAATTATTTCAGCGACAATCTTCTGGTGCAGATGAATCAATTGCAGAACCAGCAGACCCAATTGCAAAACCAGGCCACGACCGGGTTGAAGGTCTCGCTGCCGGAGGACGATCCGGCCACGATGGCGCAGGTGCTCAACCTGCAAAGCGGCGCCAGCGCCAACACCCAATACCAAAACAACATCACCCAGCTCCAGAGCACGGCCACCATTGCCGGCTCCGCGATGAACAGCCTGCAAACCCTCACCGAGCAGGCCGGCGAAATCGCCACCTCCGCCAACGGCGTCGCTTCCTCCACGCAACTGGCCACATACGCCGCGCAGGTGGGGAGTTTGATCCAGCAAGCGCTGCAGGCGGCCAATAGCAAGGACGCGCAAGGGAACTACATTTTTGGCGGCACCCTCACCGACAAGCCGCCGTTTGTCGCCACCACCGACGCCAGCGGCAACGTCACGGGTGTGACTTACCAGGGCAACACCAGCACGCCCCAGAGCGAGATCGGCCCCAACCTGACGGTCTCGGCCCAGACTCCCGGCGCCAACGCCTCGGGCGCCGGCTCCGCCGGACTGCTCTCCGACAGCCGTTCCGGCGCGGATTTGTTCAGCCATTTGATTTCGCTGCAACAGAACCTGGCTTCCGGCAACACCGCGGCCATCGCCTCGACCGACAGCGCGAACTTGACCAAGGACGAGAACCACATTGTTTCTGAAATTGCCGCCAATGGAGTGGTTCAGTCCACCTTAGAGAGCGCCAGCACGACGGCCACGCAACAGGACACCAACCTGGCGACCCAGACCTCCAATCTGACCAGCGCCGACCTGGCCACCACGCTGACCAAGCTGGACCAGACGCAGACCGCCTATCAAGCCGCCATGCAAAGCGGGGTGATGATCATGAACCTTTCGATTCTGGATTACATCCACTGACCCTGCTTCGGTCCGCAAAGACCTACGAGGGACGCTGAGGCAAAATGTAGAGTTGCGCCTGCGGCGCAAAGCGGGCGTTTTGCCTTCCCCCTACGAGCGCGCATGTCCTTTTTGGGCGCAGACCCCCGGCAAAGTTACGCGGCCCGCATTACTGCTCGTCCACATCGCCGGCATACTTCCATTTGCCATTCAGTTTTTTCATGATGAATTGTCCCTTTATTGCGGCCTGCCCGCCTTGTTGCGGGTCTTTCACCTCCAAAACCACGTTCAAGATGACTTCGTTCTCCGAGAGCGTCTCTTTGGAGGCGATGCTAAATCCCGCGATGCTTTGGGTCCGCGATTTGGCCTCGTCGAACTCCTGGGCTGCGGGTTTCTTTTCCGGCGGAAAGCTGATGACAAATGAATCGAAATCTCCCGTGTGCGCCGCCCACAGCATGGATTGGAAGGCGGCTTCCGGCGTCGCCTGCCCGGCGAAGGTCCACGCCGCCTTGGGAAGGCTGTCTTTCAGGAGCGCCTTTTCCGACTCGCTGCCGTAACGCCACGCATCCAATGGCCCGAGTGCAAACGCAGACCATTCGCGGCGCGGTTGCCCCCAGGCCCGGCTCATCCACTTGATGAAACTTTCCGCGTCTAGCTTTGGGAAGTGGTAAGCGTCCATCAGACCCTGGCCGAATTCGAGGCGGTGGCGCCGGTCCAGTTCCTGGACGAACTCGTCTGTGTAGAAACCAGGGATGAGATTCGAGAAGATTTCGCCCTCCAGCGGCCCCAGGTAAAGGTAGGCGTCAAAACCGGCGCAATACGAATTGGTCGTGACAGAATCCAGCGAAGCGTCGAAGGGAAGTTGGCCAAACGGACCATGGTCGAGCGGAAACGCCATGGGCCGGTTTGTCAGCCCGGCGAAGGCCGTTTCGAACAGACCCTGCGCCAACCGTCCCTTCACCCCGCCCATGTTGGCCATGACCGGACAATGCGGGAAAACGGCAAACACGTTCGTGTCGCCGAGAACTTCACGCAAATGCCGGCCGGCGGATTGGATCGAAGTCCCATCCGGTTCGGATAGATTCCTGGTGGCATGCATCCAGCCGACGATGAAAAGCGCGTGGCGCGGTTCGGCCGCGTGTTCGCGCAGGTCACGCGCGATGTTTGTCGCCATGAGTCCATCGCGGTCCGCTTCATACTTTCCCCAATCCTCCCGCGCTTTGATTTCCTTCCACGGCCGCTCCATGTCCACGAGTACGATGCGAAGCCGCTGCTTCTTGGAAAGCGATTGGTTCACCTCCCAAACCGTCTTGAAGAAATCGAGCATCGGCTGATCCGGCCAGCCCAACCACAAATTGTCGCGCAGCATGGAAATGACAGGCTGCGGATCATACCTCGGTGCGGCCAGGAATTGGTCCACCAGCGCCTGATCATTGGAAGGAAGCTCCAGATAGATGACACCGACTGTTTTCGGAAAACCCCTGGCCCGCACCAGCCCCGCGTTGAATGCCCAGTAACGCGGACGATGATGGACTTCGCCCAGGATGACCACGCGGTGTGTCGCCAGCGCGCTCAACAGAAATTCCTGCGGTTCCCTGGCTTCGCGTTGCAGAAACTGGACGAAGGGCCGCAAGTGCGCTTCGGGATTTGTCACGGGCGGACGCGAAGACAACGTGCGCTTTGCCTCATCGAATGCGCGGCGGCGGGCGACCAGCGCCCGCGCTTCTTCCAGCGTTTCAACTTCGTCATTGCCGGTGTTCAGCCAGTGCCCTTCCGGAAGTTGGACCCAGCGCAAATCAATGGAGTCGTCTTTCCGCGCAAAGATGACGGCATTGGTGTTCTCGAAAACACAGACTTCAAGGATCTCAGCGTTCAACAACCGCTGCGCATCTTCCGGCGGGAGAGGCCGGCTGGCGGCCTTGGGCATCCGCGCCGCCAACTCCGGCACGCTCAATCGCGGCCAGGCGCTGTCTCCTTCCGCCGCGAAGGCGCGGTGAATGGCCGCATACGCGCCTTCCGGCGTGGAGAGGTCTTCGTTCGTCGGAAAGTCCGCGACCCTTTTGTTGACCGTGTAAACACGAACTGCCGGGTTGGTTGTGATGGAAGCATTTTCCGCGGCAACGGACGCGCCGGCAACGATGATGGCAGCGAGAATTACAGTTTGGAGTTTGGTCCTAATCATCAGTTATTCCCCCTTCTATTCGATTTGGACAGCAAGGTGACAACCACCAGAATAACCACGACCTGCGGTCAATCTATCCCCAGTTCCAGCGCGGCCTCGCGCAAATGGAGGAAACGCCACAGCAAGGGCGGGTGGGGGGAGTGGATCGTGCTGTACCAGACGAAGAATTCATCGCGGCAGGCGACCCAGTCAGTCATCGCCTGCTCGACGTTGACCTGGCGGGCCAGTTGGGCGCCGGCGGTCAAATTGGACAGGGCGAGCAAACTGGAGTGGAGATTGCCGACACAATAAAGGCCGAGGCGGTCGCAGGTCAGTTCGCGCCGGCGGCTGTACCAAAGAAAGATCCAAAAGAACCAGGCGCCGGGCAAGGCCAGGAGGTGGGTCCAGCGGGTGTGGCCGGCGGCATGGTGGCCCATTTGGTGGCCGAGCAGCCAGGTCAACTGGTCCAGGTCGCCGGTGAGGAGGAGGGAGTCAATGGCGCCGGTGTAGAGCACGATGAGGCGCCGGCCGGCCAGATTGGCGGCAAAGGCGTTCCAGAGGTTATGCTGCATGACGTACACTTCCGGCTGGGCGATTTGCAGGGCCTCGGCGCAGCGGTTGGCCGCCTCGTTGACTTCGGGCAATTGCGACTCGGACACGCGCACGGCGTTGGTTTTGATCCGGGCCAGGGCAAAGCATTGGATCATCCAATTGATCGTCCAGAGGAAGCCGGCCAGGAGCGCCAGATAGATCCAGCCAAGGCCGTGGGCCGCGCGGGCGCCGCGAACCAACCAATAGAGCAGCAGAAGATACATCGGCGCCGCGAACACGTAGAGCGCCCGCAGGGCGGTGAGTTCGCTGGGATCGCGCAATTGCGCCAGGGTCAACGATGGGGCTGTCTCCGCCTGCTCGACCAACGGGGTGGACTTGGGGAAAAGATGGGCGAAGGCCGATTGCCGCTCCAGGGGCAGCCATTGGCCGGCCACTTGGGCGCGCACCGGCGTCTGCGCGGTGATGGCGCGGGCGTGGAAGCGGCGCGCCAATTCATCCGGCGAGACAGGTCCGGCGGCCTGCCCGTTTACCTCATAATACCAGTTCATGGTATGTTGAACCTGGATTGATCGGGTCCATGGTAAAATCTCCGCGTAAATCTGGGCTGAATCCGGGCTTTTGCAAGATTCTTTCCCCGGTTTTCCGCCAATTCTGCTGGCGTGAGCCACGAAAGGCCTGGGAAGCCAGAAAAGGGATTGGCCGCCAACGCCCCGAAGGGGGCAAATATGGCCGGGCGCAGCCGCGCCGTTGCGCTATTTTTGCCGAGCGCCGGGGGGGGGCAGTCGGAAAAGGCGCGGGGGAGGAGGCTTCAGACCCCGAAATTGGGCCGTTTTCCCTGATTTTCCCACGGATGGCCCGCGTGGCATACGGTTTGCTGAATGGGCATAACGACCTTTTACAAAAATGAACAAGCATGAATGCCGTTGAGTTAATGGATATGGAGACGGAGACGCGCCAAACAGAAGGAAGAGACATCATCCGACTGCCGTTTGGATTGCTGGGGTTCGAGCACGTCAAGGAATATGTGCTGCTGGCCAACCCCGAGGAGGCACCGTTCATGTGGTTTCAAATGCTCAACGACGCCAAGCGCGCGTTTCTGGTCGCTCCCGCCTTTGAAGTGGCGCCGGATTATCAGCCGGACATCAACGAGGACGAGGTGGAATTTCTGGGGTTGGCCGATCCGGCCGACGCGTTCCTGCTCAACATTGTCACGTTGCGAGGCAACGGGCAGGCGACGGTGAATTTGAAAGGCCCGATTGTGATTAATCGCCGCACGCTTATTGGCAAGCAGGTGATTCCCAACAACGCGGCCCAATACTCCCTGCGCCATCCTTTGGCCGCGGTGTGATATTTCAGCCGATTTTTTTATGCTCATTCTATCTCGCAAGCCGGGCGAAAGCATTGTGATTGACGGCCGGATCGTGGTGAAGATCATCCGGTGCGAAGGGGACATGGTCAAAGTGGGGATCGAGGCCCCGCGGGAGGTGCCGGTGCATCGCCAGGAGGTCTATGAGGAGATTCAACGCAATAACGTGGAGGCCTTGACCGAAAACCGGCCGCAGCTCCCGCGATTGTTCCCGCAGGCCAAAGCCGCGGGGCAACCGGAACTGGCCGTGGCCCAAGGGAATTAAGCCCATGCTCATCAACTCCAGCCTTCCCCCCGAATCTACCGCCGCGGATTTGCAGAACGGCCGCGCCGCGACCCCGGCGTCCGCCCCGGCCCGCGCCGCCGCCCCGCCGGCCAGCCCGACGCCAAGCTCGGACCCCGCGGCCAGCCGAATGCGGGGACCGTCCCCCGCGGAGCAAGACGGAGAGGGGACGATCCAGGACGGCGCCGCCGCCGATCAAGCCGCCGACTTTTTGAGCGCGAACTTTTTTGCGCAGCCCGGGCTGGCCCTTGCCGCCCAGGCCCACCAAAACCCGGAAACCGTTTTCGCCCTGCTGCAATGAAACCCCTCTGATCTCCGCCGGCAACCCCGACCCCGACGCCTATGAACCTGCTTGATCCGCCAACCCATCCGGAAGATTTGATGGAGAACGAGTACGCGGCCCGGACGCCCACCGTCGGACAGCTTACGGCCGAGGCCCATGAAGCCTTCGTCCGCGGCGACCTCGTCCGGGTGCGCGACTGTCTGACGGCGGCGCTGGAACTTTCCCCGGGCAACGGCGAGCTGGCGCTGGCGCTGGGCCACGCCGAGTTGAGCGCGGGCAACCTGGACGCCGCGCTGGCCGCGTATTGGAGCGCCACACTGCTGCTGCCAAAATTGGCGGCGGCCCATTCCAGCCGGGCGCTGGCCTTGCAGTTGCTGGGCCGTTCCACCGAGGCCTCGCGGGACGCCATCCGCGCCATCTCGCTGGATCCGGGGGACGCGGTGGGGCTGAAGGTGCTGGCTAGAATTCATCTTGACGCAGAGCAGCCCGACGCCGCGCGCCAGGCCTGCCAGGTGGTGCTGAGGAAGGACGCCGGCGACCCCGACGCGATCCAGATGATGGAGGAGGCGATGGTGCTGGAGGCCAAGCTGGCGGAGAATCTTCCGGCAAGGCAGCCCGATGCGGCCGCTCCGGCGGGGCGGGTCGAGGCGGCGCCGGGTGTTCCTCCGAAAAACGGGGACCCGGCCAGTCCGGGCGAGCAGGCGCGCCGGCGCATACAACAATTTATGGACGCAGGAAGGGATTACTTTGCCGACGTGCTGCCGCCGCAATTGACGGAGCAGGAGTTGGAAAACAGCCGCGTGATCCCGAGCCGGGAGGAGATTCTTGCGCTCCTGCCAAAAGGCGGGGTTTGCGCCGAGATCGGAACGCAAGCGGGTGATTTTGCCAAACAGATGCTCTCAGCGCTCCAGCCGGCCAAATTCCACATCTACGACCTTGATTTCACGCCCTTCGATCACGCCCACTTCCAATCGTCCATCCAATCCGGGCAGGTGGAACTCCATCCGGGGGATTCTGCCACGCTCCTGTCCGACCAGCCCGACCACTCGTTGGATTTGATGTACATTGATGGCGACAGTTCCTACCAGGGCGCGGCAAAGAATTTGGAACAGGCTGCGCGCAAGATCAAAGAGGACGGCTGGATCGTATGCAATAATTACGCCGTTTATTCGCCTCTGGAAGGCGTCAAATATGGCGTCTGCCGGGCCGTGAACGAATTCTGCCTCAACCGGGGTTTCGAGATTCGTTACCTGGCTCTTCATCACTGGGGCTACCATAATGTCGCCCTGAGAAAGCGGTCCACCTGAAGGAGTCGCGCGCCTTTGATCAGATGGCTCCGACGAACTCCATCCACCCGCCCGCCCTGCCGACGGAGCCAACTCCTGATGGGTCCATCCGCCTGGATAGCGGATTGACCCTGGAAATTGGCGACAAAAATGCCGCCTATGACGTTCCGTGCGGCGTGGTTCCGGATGTTTGCTGGCGCGGGCCGGAGACGAAAGAGGCTCCGGCCAGGCCGGCCACGACCCAGATTATCGGCGTGGAAGAGGAGTTCCTAGCGGAGGTTGAACCCCCGTCTCTGGGCGAAGGCCAGCTCCAGAACAGCCAGGTGGTGCCCTCGCGCCATCATCTTCTGCGGTATCTGCCCAGGGGCGGAGTCTGCGCCGAGATCGGGACGCAAACCGGCTACTTTGCCAAACATATACTCGCGGCCCTCCAACCCAGCCGATTCCACATTTACGACCTTGATTTCACCCCTTTTGACCACGCTTATTTCCAACGGGCCATCAAGCAAGGGGTCGTTTGCCTGCATCAGGGCGACTCGGCCACGCTCCTGGCCGCCACGCCGGACCGGCACTTTGATTTCATCTACATTGACGGGGATCATTCCTATGAGTGGGTGGTGCGCGATCTGGAGCAGGCGGGGCGAAAGATCAAGGAGGACGGCTGGATTGTTTGCAATGATTACACCGTGTTTTCGCCGCTGGAAAAAATCAAATACGGCGTGTATCGGGCGGTGAACGAGTTCTGCCTCAAGTGGGACTACGAGATTGTTTACCTGGGGCTGCATCCCTGGGGCTACCACGATGTGGCCCTGAGAAAACGGCGCGGCCACGGCGGGAACGGCGCTGTACTTGACACACCGGAACCGCGGTCTGCGGGAACGGCGGCCTGACCCTGAGTCCACAAAACCTATGAACACGACCTCGAGCCACGCGACCAACTCCGCCCCGGCCGGGCGGCGCCATTTCCCCAGCCTGCCCGCGAGCGCGGGTTTGACCCCGGCGCGCCCGATGCGGGTCTGCATTGCCAGCCCGGAGTTCATCGGCCCCACGCGCAACGGGGGCATCGGCACCGCCTACACCGCCCTGGCCCGGACGCTGGCGGCGGCGGGCCACCAGGTCACGTGCCTCTATCTGGAAGGAAAAAAAACCGCCAGCCAGGACATCCAATACTGGGTCAACCAGTTCAAGGGCGAGGGTCTGGCGCTGGCGCCCCTGCCCGGCATCAAAACCCCGGCCACGGACGGTCCGCCCTGCCTGGTCAAATCCTTGGAGGCGTTCGACTGGCTGAAAAAGCACGGCCCGTTTGAGGTCATTCATTTTCCCGAGTGGCAGGGTTCCGGTTTTCACACCCTCACGGCAAAACACCAGGGGCTGGCGTTCGCCGGCGCCACCATTTGTGTGGGGTTGCACAGCATGACGGCGTGGTTGAAGACGGCCAATCAGGAACCTCTGAGCCATCTGGCGGAGCTGGAGAACGATTTCATGGAACGCGAATCGGTGGCCCTGGCCGACGCGGTGGTCAGCCCCAGCCAGTATCTTCTGAACTGGGTCGCGGAGCGCGGCTGGGCGCTGCCCGACGCCGCTTATGTTCAGCAGAACATTTTGCTGGAATCGGGGAGGACGCCGTCCGTCTGCGCCGAGGCCCGGGAAATCACGCAATTGGTGTTCTTTGGCCGCTTGGAAACCCGCAAAGGCGTCTCCCTTTTTTGCGACGCGGTGGATGGACTTCCCGCCCAGACCGCAAAAAAAATCCAGTCGGTCACCTTCCTGGGCAAGGAGGCCATGGTGGAAGGCGCGCCCGCCTGCGCCTATTTGCGGCAGCGCGCCCGCAAGTGGTCCTGTAAATTGGAAATTATCACCGATTACTGCCAGACCCAGGCCCTGGAATATCTCCGCCAGAAGAACCGCCTGGCCGTCATTCCTTCCCTGCTCGAAAACTCCCCCTACACGGTGCTGGAGTGTCTGGGCGCGGGAATCTCCTTTGTCGCCAGCCGGGTCGGCGGCATTCCCGAACTCATCGCGCCCGACGATGTGGCCCGGGTTTGCTTCGAGACCAAGGCTGCGGCGCTGACCGCCTCCCTTTGTGCCGCGCTGACCGAAGGCTTCAGCCCGGCCCGCGCGGCGGTGGATGCCCGCGCCAACCAACAGGCCTGGGTCGCATGGCATCACCATTTGCCGGCCGGCGCGCTCCCGCCCGCGCTGCCGCAAGCGGCCCCGCCCGTCTGGCCGAAGGTCAGCCTGTGCCTGACGACCTTCAACCGGCCGGCCTTGCTCCGCCAGGCCCTGGCCTCGGTCAAGGCCGTCAATTATCCAAAATTTGAAGTCATCCTGGTGGACGACGGGAGCACCCATCCCGACGCCATCGCCGCCCTGGACTTGCTGGAGCTGGATTTCGCGCAACGCGGCTGGCGGATCGTCCGCCAGGAAAACCGGTATCTGGGCGCCGCGCGCAACACGGCCGCCCGGCACGCCATCGGCGAATTCCTGCTCTTCATGGACGACGACAATTTCGCCGAGCCGGCGGAAATCTCCACGCTGGTGAAGGTGGCGCTCAAGACCGGCGCGGATATTGTCACTTGCGGCATGAATTATTTTTCCGGCCAGGCAGCGCCGGACACCACGGCCCCCGCCAAAAACCGCTGGCTGCCACTGGGCGGCTGCGCCGCCCTCGGGGCCTTCCGCAACTGCTTCGGCGACGCCAACGCGCTGGTGCGCCGCGCCTGCTTTGAGAGCCTGGGCGGCTTCACCGAGGATTACGGAGTGACGCACGAGGATTGGGAATTTCACGCCAAGGCGGTGCTCAAAGGATTCAAGCTGACCGTCGTTCCTGAGTTTTTGTTCTGGTACCGGGTCAACCCCACCAGCATGATTCGCACGACGAGCAATTATCGGAACCACATGCGCGGCATCCGGCCCTACCTGGACGCGGTGCCGGAAGCGCTGCGCCACCTGGTGCTCTATGCCCAGGGCCAGCATTTGCGCATGGGCCAGATGGCGGCCCAAGGGGCGTTCAATTCCTTGGAGACACGCTTGAGCGTGGCCTGGCGTTCCAAGCTCGAGGCGGCCAAAGTTTTCGCCGCGCAAAAACAGACCGAAACCGCCATCCGCCTTTTGATCGAAGCGGTCAAATCGGTGGAAACCTGCCAGCATCCGCTGATCATTCTGGAGACACTTCTGTGCGTCGGACAGGAAATGCGCCCCTTGGACCGCGCCCGCGCCACCACCTTGTTCAACCTTGGCCTTGAGCTGGCCAAGGCGATCCATCACGAAGCCGGGCAACAAACCGCCACCGAGTTTCTCGCTTCGCTTTCCGGCGCGCCAGCCCCCGCCGCAGTTCCCGCAGCCGCCGCGCCGTCGAAGGCCGCGGCGCCGGCCAAAGCCCCCGCGCGATCGCAGCCGGCGCCCGCCCTGTCGCAGCCGCTGCTGGTTTCCATCATCATCCCGACTTTTAACAAGCTGGAACTCACCCGCCAGTGTCTGGCCGCGCTGCAAGCCGCCACTCCGGGGGGGCGGCACGAAATAATTATGGTTGACAACGGTTCGACCGACGGGACGCCGGCTTTTCTCCAGGCCGCGCAAGCCGCCGGCACCCTGCGCGCCGTCCTGAACCGCGAAAACACCGGCTTTGCCAAGGCCTGCAACCAGGGCGCCCGCGCCGCCCAGGGCAAGTATGTTTTGTTCCTGAACAACGACACCGAAGTCCGGGACGGCTGGCTGGAGCCGCTGATTTCAGTGGCGGAGTCCGATCCGCGCGTGGCCGCCATGGGCGGCAAACTGCTTTATCCAGACGGCTCCATTCAACACGCCGGGGTGGCGCTGGCGGAAACCCAGGAGGGCGATCCGCTGATGGGCTTTCACCTCTTTGCCAGGGAAAAATCGGATTTTGCGCCGGCCAACCAGCCGCGGATTTGTCAGGCCGTGACCGGCGCGTGCCTGCTGGCGCGCAAGGCGCTCTTTGACCAGGCGGGTGGGTTCGACGAGGGATTTTACAACGGCTACGAAGACGTGGACCTGTGCCTGCGATGGCAGGAGCGCGGCTACGTGAACGTCTATGAGCCGGCCAGCGTGGTCACGCATCACGAATCGCAAAGCGGCCCGGAACGGTTCAAGAGGGTGGGGGAGAACATCCGGCGTTTTCACGGCAAATGGCTGGGCCGGGCGCGTCCAGACGTTAGTATTGACAAAAACGGAAAGGCGGCGCTTTCCTCTTCCTCCCCGGCCCGGCTTTACACGCCTCCGTCGGCGCGGCCGCCGGTTTCCATCATCCTCCTGGCCCATAATCAGATCGCCGACACGCGGCTCTGCCTTGCCAGCATCGAAGAGCACACCGCGCTTGCCCACGAACTGATCCTGGTGGATAACGGCTCGACCGACGGCACGAGCGAATTTTTCCGCCAATACGCCTCGGAACGGAGCCACGTCCGGGTCATCCTCAACCGCGAAAATCTCGGCTTTGCCGCCGGGAATAATCAGGGACTGGCCATCGCACGGGGCGAAAACCTCCTGTTGCTCAACAACGACACCGTGGTCACCGAAGGGTGGCTGGAGCGGATGCTCGACGTTTTTCAGCGCCACCCAAACGCCGGCCTGGCCGGCCCGGTTTCCAACTCCGTCTCCGGCCCGCAACGCATCCAGGCCGGTTACTCGCGCCTGGAGGACCTGCCGCGGTTCGCCGCGGAATGGAGCGCGGCCCATGCCGGGGAATCCACCGAGGCGGCACGCCTAGTCGGTTTCTGCCTGCTCCTGCGCCGCGCGGTGCTGGAAAGAATCGGCGGGCTGGACCCGCAATACGGCAGCGGGAATTTTGAGGACGACGATTGGTGCATCCGCGCCGGCCTGGCCGGTTTCGCCATGCGCATCGCCTGGGATTGCTTTGTCCATCACACCGGCGGACAGACTTTCAAAGGCGCGAAAATTGATTATCGCGCCAGCATGTTGCGCAACTGGGAGTTGTTCAAAGCCAAATGGGCCATGCCCAAGGATGCGCCGCTGGAAAAGGGGTATCGTTTTCCAGACGCCCTTCCTTCCGGCGTCTCCCTTTCCATCGCGCTGCCCGAATTGCCTGGCACGCACGCGCCTTCGCTGGAAGGCCGCTGCTGGACTGACCTGTCCGCGGCAGCGCCCCGGACCGCCGCGCGGGCGAAGCGGGCGAACAAGCCCGTCTCGATCCAGCTTCCGCCTTGCGCGTTGATCGGGCGCCTGACCGGGGCGCGCGAACAGTTCCGCCAGAAAAAATTTCAGGCCGCCTGGGAAGCAACCCTCGCCGCCATTCAAGCGCGGCCCTTCCACCCCGAAGGCTGGCTTTTGCTGGGCGAAATCGCCCAGGCGGTGGGGGACGGCGCCTCGGCCATCCTGTGCGGCAAACAGGCCCGCCTGCTTGCGCCCGATTGGAAGCCGGCGAAGAAATTTCTCAACGGCAGTCTCCACGGGGTCATCAAACCCGCGTGGCTCGTCCTGCCGCCCGCCATTTCCGCGGTGCTGACGCAAGCCACGCCGCGCCTGTCGATTTGCCTGATTGTCAAGAATGAGGAAAAGTTTCTCGGCCAATGCCTGGCATCGGCCTGCGTGCTGGCCAGCCAGATTGTGGTGGTGGACACGGGTTCCACCGACCGGACGGTCGAAATCGCCAAAGAACACGGCGCCGAAGTCCATCATTTTCCCTGGAACGACGATTTTGCGGCCGCGCGCAACGCCGCCCTGGAGCGCGCCACCGGCGACTGGGTTTTGGCGCTCGACGCCGACGAGGAGTTGATGCCCGACCAGGCGCAAACCCTCGTGCAGGAAATGCAGACCGCGGGGGTCATGGCCTTCCGGCTGCCGATTATTGACAAGGGCCGCGAAGAGGAGGGATGCAGCTATGTGCCGCGTCTTTTCCGCAACGCCCCCGGCCTTTTCTTTCTGGGCCGCGTGCATGAGCAGGCCTTCAGCAGCATCGAAGTCCGCTGCCAGGAATGGGGCCTGCGGCACGTCCTCGGCAAGAGCGCCCTGCTGCATCACGGCTACGTCAAGGAAGTGATGCAAAGCCGCGACAAGATCGCGCGCAATTTGCGCCTTTTGAAACTCGCCCTGGAAGAACTGCCCGGCGAGCCGAACCTGCTCATGAGCCTTGGCCTGGAACTGGTCCGTTCCGGCGAACGCGAAGCGGGCTTGCCCCATTACTGGGAGGCGGTGGAATTGCTCGGCGCCAAGCCCGCCGCCCAGATCGTCCCCGAGCTGCGCGAAACTTTGTTGAGCCAGTTGGCCACCCACCTAATGGCCGCCCGGGACTTTGCCGGCGTGGCGAGACTTTTTCAGACGCCGCTCGCCAAAACCGGCGGACTCAGCGCCTCGCATCATTTCAGCCTGGGCCTGGCGTGCATGGAATTGAAGCAGCCGGCCGAAGCCGCCGAACAGATGCGCCAATGCCTGGCCAAACGGAGCCAGCCGGCCTTGTCGCCTGTCAACAAGGAAATTCTCAAAGGCGGCCCCAGCCATTGCCTGGCCATCTGCCTGGGCGCGTTGCAGCAGAAGGACGCCGCCGCCCGGGCCTTCGCCGACGCGCTCCGCGACGAGCCTTCGTCCCGCCGGGTGCGATTGGATTTTGCCCGCTTCCAGGCTGGGAACGGCCAGCCTCTTGAAGCTCTCAAGCTGTTGAATGATTTGACCGCGGAAAATCCCAGCGAAGCCGCCGTCTGGCAGTTGGGCGGCCAGATCGCCCTAAGCCGCGTGGAATTCCTGGAATTCGCCCGGGACTGGACCGGAGAGGCCCAGAAACATTTCCCTGATCATTCGTCCATCGTTCTGCAACGCGCCGAGGCGTTATTATTGACGCAAGACGTGAACAACGCCCTGCCGCTCTGGCGCAAGGCGCACTCGCCCAATTCCCCCGGGCAAACGGCGGCGCTGGTTTTGTGCGAATTCCTTGCCGGCGAATACAGCCGCGAATTCACCCCCGCCGACGAGGTGTTGGTGAGCCGGGAATTTTTGCAGTGGTATCGCCGGCTGATCGCCGCGGGCGCGCATTCGTCCGTCAACCTGTTGCACGAGCGGATGGATCAAGTGCGCGCGGTCTTGCCGGGATTTGTCCGCACCTGGGAAGCGGCCACCAAACAAGCGCGCGAAGCGCTGGCCGCCGCCTGAAACCATTTGCCAATCATCATCGGCACAATGGGCCGTCGCCGCCGCAACGCGGAAGAATCGGATTTGACCACGGATTTCCCGGATCACACGGATAAAGCAAGCCATCCGTGAAAGCAGTGAAATCAGTGGTTCATCTCAGGCCTGATGCAGGGAGGGCTTGCGCCGTTCTTGAGCGATTTCACCGCTGGCTTTGACTCAGCACAGAACGAAATTCGTCTGACTTATTTCTGGACTTGCAGTTGATTCTCACTGATATGCTGGCGGGCCAAATGAAATTGCCCAATGCAGCAATGATCGTGGTTGAGCGTGGGAAAATCCTCGATTACCTGCTCAACCCCGCACATCGTTATGGCGCAAGCAAGGCCAGGTTTTTCGTTGGGTTTGGATTTCAAGCGGAGAAATGGGAGGAACTGGCGCAGGCGCTTCGCCAGCACGGGCAGACGCACGAAGTGAAACGGGCGCAGGAGACGGGCTTTGGCCCTCGTTACCAAGTGGAAGGCAGATTAAATGCTCCCGATGGCCGGTCGCCGCGGGTGCGCTCTGTCTGGCAACTGGATCACGGAGAAGTTGCGCCGCGCTTGATTACCGCGTATCCTTTGGAGGACGGATGAAGATCAACGAACATGATTGCGTGGTGTTGACGGCGGACTTGCCCGGCGAGAAGCTCAAGGCGGGCGATGTCGGCACGGTGATCCACATCCACCAGGGCGGGGCGGCTTACGAAGTGGAATTTACCACGCTTGACGGACGGACGTTGACGGTGGCCACGGTGGAGAACAAGAAGCTCCGGCCAGTCTCCCGCCGCGATGTCGCCCATGTGCGGGAGTTGCAGGCAGCTTAAACAGGCTTTTCAATGGGAGGGCTTCCGCCGGTTCGTCACTTTTCTCGGACCGATCCTCTCGGCCCTACTGGTCGCCTTGCAGCCATTTCAACTGTGCATCGGTTAAAATCATTTCAAACTCCATGCCTTCTATCGCAAACTCCGAAGGAAACCGGGATGTTAGAAAGGCCCACTGGTCTTGACTGGAATCCGAATTCTCCTGGATTACCCTAACTTCAACGCGACCGGCCGAGACGCTGACCACCTTCAGTTTTACTGACCGAGCCAGGGGATCGACCTTCAAAAAAGGATTAAGCAGAGGATTGCTTCCTCTCATCTCTCGGGCGCATGCCTCACAAAAATGGTGCTCGAGACACTCTTTACGTTGTTCTTTGCTTGAGCCAATAGCAACCGTCTGCCAACCGCTTAAGTGGACCGTCGCGACCGAATATTGACAATTTTCGCAGAGCATTGCTGTGTTGAAAATTTCACTTTTTAAACTAAGATACGCCGGGACTTATAATCCGTTCGATTAGGAAACGGAAACGGGTCAGTTTTTGATAATCACATATATCGCTTTTGTTCCTTCATCGCGCAACAGATTGGCCAAGGAACCGTCAGCGCTGAGATTTCATCGTTCATCGGGCCTGGCCTATTCAGGCTCCATTCCGGCGATTGCTTCGAGAAACTCCAGCACTTCTTCCGAAGCGTGGTAATGGGGCAAATGCTTTTGAGCGACATCCAGGATCACGTTTAAATCCACCGTGATCTTCATTGGTGTTTGTCAACAACGTGCTTCCGGTAAGCCTCGCGGGCGTCTGCCTCTGGCGGGACCGAACCAGAAAACTTGACATTTTCGGGGTGAGGGGCGCGCCGCATCGTGCTTTGCAGCCGCCGGGCGTAGCGGGTGACAATCTCCGCCACGCTGGTCGCGTGCTCTTTGGCATAATTCTGGAGGAATTCAGCCTCCTCTCTCGGCAGTTGAACTGTCACTTCCGTCGCGTTCATGAGGTTATTATGGCTTTTTAGGAGAGAAAGTAAAGAATCTCTATTTTCCGCATCTGATACGGTTTCCAGAGTTATTCAACCGGCGGCGAGGAAATATTTGTCTTTAACTCATTCCTGGTCCGTCACGATGTCGTGGAACTTGAGGATGTCGCCCTTCTCGCCTTTGAGTTCGGCTTCCTTGAACTTCATGGCGGTGCGCGGGTGCTGGTTCATCATGCCGGTGAGCAGATACGGCAGGTCGTAGCCCCAGAGCAGTTGGGCGCGCATCGGCTCGATGCGGTTTTGCACACAGTCGAGCACGGGGCGCAGTTCGTATTTGGGGTTGTGCAGGAAGGCGAGGAGCAATTCCATCGGACAATTGCCCGCGCCCCGGCCCAGACCGGCCATGGTGGCGTCGAGAAAGTTGGCGCCGAGGACGATGCCTTCGATGGTGTTGGCGAAGGCGAGTTGCATGTTGTTGTGCATATGGACGCCCACGTCCTTGCCCGAGGCCTTGCAATGATGCTGATATTTTCTCACCAGGTGCTGCACCCGTTCGCTGTAGAGCGCGCCGAAACTGTCCACGACGTAAATTGCCCTGGCCTCGGAGGTGGCGAGCATCTCCAAGCCCTCGTCCAGTTCGCCTTCCGGCACGGTGGAAACGGCCATGAGATTGACGGTCGTCTCGTAGCCCTTGTCGTGCGCGTCCTTGACCATGTCGAGGGCGGTGGGAATCTGACTGATGTAAGTGGCCACCCGGATCATGTCAATAACCGAGTCCTTTTTTGGCAGGATGTCTTCGTGATAATCGCAGCGCTCGGCATCGGCCATGACGGCGAGTTTGAGGCTGGTTTTGTTCTCGCCGACAATGCGGCGGATGTCTTCCTCCAGACAGTATTTCCAGCAGCCGTGTTCGCCTGGCTTGATGCCTTTGCGCGACGCCTTGTAGCCGATTTCCATGTAATCCACCCCGGCGGCGACGCAGGTTTCGTACACCACCTTGACGATCTCGTCCTCGAAATGGTGGTTGTTCATCAGGCCGCCGTCGCGGATGGTGCAGTCAATGACTTTAATTTCGGGCCGGTAGGAGAGCCAGCGGCTGGCGGCGGTATCTTTTGCTTTGGCGGTCTTGGTGCTCATTGGTTGTAATGGAAAACGTGTTCGCGGGCCATTGTTCATGAAGCGGCGCCAGAAAGACAGCCGAAAATGGCGACCGGCGGCAGGGGGGTGGGGCGAGACTCCGTCGAGCCCATTTTTTGATTTCACGGCTCGACGGAGTCTCGCCCTACCGTGTTCCAATCTTCGTCAATTCTTGCCATGTAGAACGTGGTGAGCGTGATCTGCCGGCAATTCTGGATTCAGTTGCGGCTGGGCTTGAGCGCCGCGCTTGGGCTTGAGATTTTTGTTCGCGCGGCGTAATGTCCCGGCCGTGCGACCCACTTTCCGACTACCCGCCGCCGCAACCCGGCCGCTCCGCGCGGGGCTGTTTGGCATTGGTCTTGACAGCTATTGGCCGCAATTCAAGGGTTTGAAACGGCGTTTGCAGGGTTACGTCCAGACCGTGGCGAAGCGGCTGGCCCGGCCGGGGGTGGAAGTGGTCAACCTCGGCCTGATTGATTCTCCGCCCAAGGCCATGGAAGCCGGGCACCGCTTCCGCCAGGAAGACGTGGACATCATTTTTCTGCACGTGACCACTTACGCGCTTTCCTCGACGGTGCTGCCGGTGGTGCGGCGGCCGGGCGTGCCGGTGATTGTGCTGAATCTTCAACCCGCGCCGGCCATTGACTACGCCTCGTTCAATCAAATGACCGACCGCACCGCCATGACGGGCGAATGGCTGGCGCACTGCGGCGCGTGCCCGATGCCGGAAATCGCCAGCGTCTTTGGCCGCGCCGGCATCGCCTTCCACCAGATTACCGGGATGTTGCGCGAGGATCCGCTTTGTTGGAATGAAGTGGACGCGTGGATCGAAGCCGCCCGCGTCGCGCACGTCATGTCCCATAATCGGCTGGGGCTGATGGGCCATTATTACTGCGGCATGTTGGACATCGCGTCGGACATCACGCAACATTGCGCCACCTTTGGCGGACATATCGAGGACATCGAGGTGGATGAACTGGCTGCTCTGCGCCGCGAAGTGCCGGCCAAACAAATCAAAGCGCGCGTGGCGCAATTCCGCCGCGTTTTCGAGGTGCAGCCCGATTGCCCGCCGCGCGAACTGGACCGCGCGGCGCGCACCTCTGTGGCGCTGGATCGCCTGGTCAAGCGGCACGATCTCGGCTCGCTGGCCTATTATTACATGGGGGCGGGCAACGCGGAAAACGAGGACGCCATCAGCTCCATCATCCTGGGCAACTCCCTCCTCACCGCCCGCGGCATCCCGGTGGCGGGCGAATACGAAGTCAAGAATGTGCAGGCCATGAAAATCCTGGACAGCTTCGGGGCCGGCGGCTCCTTCACGGAGTTTTACGCGATGGATTTCAAGGACGACGTGGTGTTGATGGGGCACGACGGCCCGGGCCACATCGGCATCGCCCAAGGGAAAACCAAGGTGCGCCCGCTCCGGGTTTTTCATGGGAAGGTGGGCCGGGGATTGTCGGTGGAGATGTCTGTCAAGCATGGGCCGGTGACGCTTCTTTCCGTCGTGCAGACGGGGGAGGGAAAGCTGCAATTCCTGGTGGCGGAGGCGGAATCGGTGCCCGGTCCCATCCTGGAAATCGGCAACACCAACAGCCGCTACCGTTTCAGCATCGGGGCGCGCCAGTTTGTCAACCACTGGAACAGCCACGGCCCGGCCCATCACTGCGCCGTCGGCGTCGGCCGCCTGGCGGACAAAATTGACAAGCTCGGACGGCTGCTGCGGATGGAAGTCATCCGCGTCTGCTGAGGGGCCGCGTCAACACCCGTGGTCTTTCCAGCAAGTCCCGCAGCGGATACGGATGGTCGAGAATCAAAGCGAGTGTAGGAAGTCCATGAGCTTTGTCCAGCCGACCCCCGCGCCAATGATCATGGTGGAACAAATGAGAGTGGCGATGCCGCCGGCGATGAGCAGGTGAGCCTTCTTGCTGGATCCTTTCCATTCGTGGAAAATCCAGCCCCACATGGTGGCGAAAATAATGATGCTGGCCATGTGCAGCGTCCAGGAGGCAAAATCGTATTTGCCCATCTGCGTCGCGCCCATGGTGTAGAAGAAAAACTGGAAGTACCAGCACGTTCCCGCCAGCGCCGAAAAAAGATAGTTGCCCAGCACCGGAATTTTCAGGTCCACCGTCCCGCTGGCAGCAGCGGCTGTCTCCGCGGGGCCGTGTTCGCCGCTGCCGGTGCCGCCGTGGTGGGCGTGCTCCTCCCGCACGTGAGAGGCCAGGTATTGATAGCCGGACCGATTCTTGAAGTTCAGAAACATGCACCAGATAAAATTGGTGGTGAAGCCGCCGAGCAACAGCACGGGGAGCGCGGGCAGGCCGGTCCAAATTTCGGTTGTCCCCGCTTTGAGCGACGCCGCGTTGATCCCCTTGCCCGCCTGCAGGGCGTAGGCAAAACAGGCGCTCATGATGCCGCAAAAAGTGGCGACCAGGATGCCCTTTTTGAAACTGAACTCCTTGATCGTTTTCAGTTTCTGTTCTTCCGGCATCTGCGATTCCTTGGTGTAGCCGGCCAGCGCCGCGACCCCAATGCCGACCAGACAAACCGCCACGCCCGCCAGGGTGATTCGTCCGGAAGTGGTTTGCACAATTTCCAAAATGCTGGCGCTGTTCTTGAACACAAAGAAATCCGGGACGATCGCCCGGCAAATCGGCGGCACCATCGTGCCGAAGGCCGCGCAGTATCCCAGCGCCACACCCGTGCCGAGGGACAATCCCAAATAGCGCATGGTCAATCCATAGGTCAGGCCGCCGAAACCCCAGAGCAGGCCGAAGAAGTAGGTCCACCCAAGAGTGCTCCAGCTCTGCTGCCGGAGCACGCCCATCAGATCGTTGGTCATGAAATAGGCAAAGAGCCAGGGGCAGATGATCCAGGAAAAGCAGCCGCCGACCAGCCAGTAGGTTTCCCAGGACCATTTTTTCACGCCTTTGTAAGGCACATAAAAGCTGCCCGAGGCCAGGCCGCCAAGCCAATGCAGGACCACGCCAAGAAACGGATTCGGTGTCATGGCCGGTCTTTTTCCGCTGTCTTGGGCAATAAATCAAGCCTACAAATAAAATTTCTTTCCCCGCCGGGTCCAGGACTTGATGCGCCGGCGTTTGATTCTTAAGGTGCTTTTGATTTTCATCCGAAAGAATTGTTGATACAACACAAAAGAACTGGAGATCGGGACATGCCTTGATTTGCTCGCAACTGGCCGATTTTACAAGGAGTTAAGCCGGAAATGATTTTCCGCGTCGCTCAGGAAAAAACTGAAGATTTGGGACAATCATCGGGACAAGTTTTTTAGGGTAATACTTTTGTAAAGAACACCGACATGCCGTTTTTTGGGGTCATTCGCTTGGCGTAAGTCGCATTTTTACACGCCCAAAATCAGCCCAAAAGCGGTCAACCTGGCTACCACCTGGCAACCGGCCCAGGCAGAACGCCTGCAACGGTTCTGCAAACCCTCTGTGCGGCCATTGCAGCGCCGCCACGCGGGCAACAAAAAGGCCAGCGGGATAATCGCTGGCCTTTCCGATCCTGATTTGCCTTTGGCTCACTGGCTGGATGCCGCCGCTTCGCAAACTGCCTCAAGGGCGGGCCTGGATGCCGTTGCCCGTTGCCAACGGGCGCGACGGGGCTTCACCAACTCGCCAGCTTGTGTCAAATGGCACAGGACCGCCGTTGCCCGATCCTTGAGCGCGTCTGGCAACTTGCCGCGCACTTCGTTGAGCGAAAACTGCCGCCCCGCGAAGCTCGCCACTACCGCCCGCACGGCCTCGCGGACTCCGCGCATCTGAGGGGCTGCAACCGGCACGTCCTCGCCAGCCAGGGAATTGCCCAGAGCCTCCATGCGATTGACCGGCGCGGTCGCATCCAATGCCCCGCAACGGTTTGATTGCGCCGCTGCCTGGTCAATGGCCCCGGCCCGCTCGCTGGCCTCCGCAATCTTCGACCCGATCTCCGCAATATCAGAGCCAACCGGGATTGGCACAGTATCGCGCACAAACTCGCTTTGGATGCTCCGCATTTCCGTTCGTGCGTAGTGGAGTGCGGCGTGTTTGCGCTTCGCCTCTGCGCTCAATTCCTGGCGCGTGGCCGTGAATCGGGCAAGCGGTTTGACGTATTTCGCCACGCACAGGAATTTCGGCGCGCTCCCTGGCATCGGCAGGCGCAGAATCGCATCGGCTTCCGGGTTAGAGTCCGACCAATAGACCACAACTTTCCGCCCTTGCAGTGGCACAAGCACGGCAGGGTTGTCATAATAGAACACTTCCATTTTCGGCCCGCTTCCCCGCGAGATTCTTACGCCGTTTGACGTGATAGCCGAGACGTTCATGGCGCTCCGGTAAAGCCATTTTGCCTCGTCTGGAATGCTCCGCAATTGCGGGTTATGTTGACTCCAAAGCTCCAAAGGGGACAAGCCGCGCAAAAGTTTCCCGTCCTGTGGCTGGTGATTCATGTTGTCCATTGCGAGTTTCACCTGGTCTGCGAGTTGCGAGACGTGCGGGAAGAATTCGCGCGGATGGTGAACTGGATTCTTGACACGCAAGAGCGCGACCCGTTTCTTGATGCCTTCACTCATGTCCTGCCTTTGATCGCGTCCCGCGAAGCCAGGGCAACGATCCATCTCGTGTTGCAACGTGTTAAAGCACGTCTCGATAATTTTCGAGCGCGGGTCAAAGCTCCGCACGTTGCGCAGTCCAAGCGATTCCAGCCCACCGATGCGCAAGTCCGCGTCAAGGCCGGTCCTCACGCCCCGTATCACGTTCGATTGCCAGTGACCGCCCTCCAAAACGAAGCCTTGAGCGGGCAGTCCGAAAGTATCGAACACGTCGCCAAAGAGTCCCCATATATCATCCTGTGCGTTATACTGCCCGCCGTCCCGCAAGATCACCCTCACGTTGAGCCAGCGCAGACTGCGCACGTCCAGAACGGGCAGGATTTGCGCCTGCCCGATCCGCCAGCCCAAGGCATTCGGCCATTCCGTCCATGTCAAGCAATTACTTGTCATGTCGTCCCCGCAAAAAAGTCCCCGGCCCGGCAATCGGAATAGTCCCCCGGAGTCCACCGGCCTTGCAGCCGCGCGTTCTTTGGGCCTTGGACAAGTTCCTGTGTCAGAATCGCCGGGGTTATCGCCCGCCTGATTGACGGGGTAACGTAACTTTTCGCGCAATGTCCGCCGTGGAGAAACAGCCGCATTCCAGCGGGCAAATCCGGGTGCGTTGCCAGTTCCCGCGCCGCCATTGCAACCGATCCGCGCTCGATGGTCAACGCCTTGCCCAGGTTGACAAATTCTTGCGGCACTTCCACTCCGCGCCTGCCAACGATGCCCTTCTTTTGCTCGACAAGCCCGTTCAAACCATACTCCGCAAATGCCCGGCACCATTTCCGCAGACTGTTTGGCGAGACGTGGAAATCTGGATGTTCCCCCAGCATCCGTTCAATCGTTGTGCGCGTCGCCAGTTCCTTGCCCGCGTATTCCAGCGCCCGCCATGTTTCCACCGCTGCCTGGCGCAATCCAACCTTGCGCGCCTGGCTCACGTCGCCTGCGATGTCCGCATAAGTCACCGCCAGCGCCGGGGCCGTTGTCGGCCTGGCTTGCGGCACAGGCCGGGCCGCTGTCACCAGCGCCGCCGTCTTGGCGTCAGGGCAATAGTGGAAGCCATTGCCCACTTGCTCCTTTGGCCAGCGCAACGCATCGGCCTGCCGATGCACCGTCTTGCGCGAGCATCCGAGCGCCGCCGCGATGTCTTGCGCCGAGAAAAATTGCAGAACCTGCCTTTTTGTCTCGGTAGGGAGAGGCTCTTCGCAACCCTGGTGCGCATCATTATGCTGTTCTGACTCCGAGCCGTGATTCAATCCGCAATCCGCAATCTGCAATCCACAATTATTGGTTTCATTCATGGGGGAAGTGGCCACCGGGCCGGGGAAGCCAGCGGACAAAGCCGCCAGACTGCCCCGGCCAAGCCGGGCCGGTTTAGGGTTAGAGTGACTTCCCCGCAACGCCCGCCGCCGCCTTTGCCGTTTCCGGGGCAACCGCGCCCGCGCCGGGCTGGCCGTTCGTGCGATAGTATTCCCAAGCGTTATGGAACGCACCCCACAGGCCCGTCATTGTCCGCTCTGCCAGTTCTAATGTTCCCGTCGCCGCGTGCTTGGTGTTTTGTGAACTGCAATCCTGCTGATATTCCGCCAGTCGTTGAGAGAGCATTTCCACAAGCCCGCCCACCGCGTAGATTTCATTTTCAAGCGGGGAAATCCCTTCTGTCGTGCATCCAGAGGGCAAGCCCGGTTGCGCTCCGCCCCTGGTGAACTCGATGTTATACTTCTTGATAACGCGCAGAAACGCCTCTGCATCCCCGCCCGTTTCAGATAGCGCCGCCGATGTTGCCAATCTTTTTTCGGCGCGGACCACGCGATGGTAAATGGCTTGGCCGAGCAATACTTCCGGCCTGATTCCATCGGCCTGAGCCGCCGCCTCAATCTCTGGCATTGATACCTGAAGCACCTTGACCATTATGGGTTTCAGCCGGGGTGCAACCCGATTTGCCGAGCGTGGATTTTGTGGAGTTCCCGCCGCACTTTTTGATTGTCTGCGAGGGGAATTTCGGCTAACTTTTTTTCGGGCCTGATTTGCTTGTTTTTTCATATTTTGATTGACTTGCTTTTTGGGCCAAGTCCGGCGCGGTGTTTATCGCACCGCTCCGGGCGTTCTGTTTATTGCGCTCCGCTGCCTGGACCCATTCGAGCAGGCGGAGTGTGAATTCACCAGCGGGGGCCATTCGGCCACTGAGCCAGTCATTGAGATGTTGCCTTTCAACGCCTAAATGCCGGGCTAGTTTGACTCTTTCGCCGCGCTTGGATGTTGCATCCTTGACCCTTTTTAACAGGGCTTGCAGCTTTGAATCACGAGTGGATTTCACAATGCGAATGTAACAGAGACACCCTACAAGTCAACCCCTTTTTCAAACTATTTTTCGGGCAGGAAAAGCACCCCTCTCAGTTCTGCGCCAGGTCGCGCCGGGTCAAAGGGGATTTGACCGCAGCCGATAGCGTGGCCGTCTCTCCCCTGGCATCCGGCGCGGGCAGGTCGCGCGGGGATTTCCAGCCCGGCCAAAGCTTGGACATGCCGCCCTTGTTGAACACCCACCGCAAAATGTTGCGGCGTGATTGAAGGCTGGCATTCCTCCAAACCCTTTTGAAACGGCGCGCATCGTCCTCTTCTCTCGACAGCGCCAAAGCCATCTTTGCCGCGTGCCTGAATTCAATTCCCGCTTCCCTGATATGCCGCGCCGTCAATGGCTTGCCTTCCCGCTCTGCCGCCGCCGTCGCTTTTTCCAAAACTTCTGCTCTTTTTCCCGGTGGCACTTTGGCCAATTCTTGCACTTGCCAGTCATTGTGTGCAAGGCCTTGCACGCTTGCGGGCAATTCCGCTATAACGGCCTCAGCCTCAATGATTTGATATGCCCGCCGCCGCCCGAAGGGAAGCTCCTTTTTGCAGTATTCCCTAAAGCCACTATACTGCGGACGGTAAAGCTCCCGGTCCCGAATTTCGGTCAGCCAGGCCCCGATCATCCGCATGTCCCCGGCCACGGAATTCCACCTGTCAAGAATAAGCGCCGTGAGTTCGCCAAGACTGCCGAAAGCGACCACTTCTAGCGCCTCTGCGATAACCGCCTGCGGGCCTTCAGTCTGGCTCGCTTGCTGAGTTTCTAATGACGCCTTATCCCCGGCGAATTCAACTCCGTTTGCGTGCATGTTATGATTGACGATCAGGAACAATTTGCTTGAGCGAAGCGGTCCCATCCAGGTTTTCGGAGATCAAATAGGAATCGCCCGGCTCTGGCTTGGCCGTCATATCGAAGCCGTCCGGTTGCCCATGTGGAAGCGATTGCAGCCCTTCCGGCGTCAAGAGAGCATCCGGCAAAAGTCCCTGGCTTTTCAATTCGCGGACCGGATTGGCCAGCAGGCCATACATCATGCTGGCCCGATCCACGCCTTCGCCGATGGATGCGAGGCGCGCCGCAAAATCACTGAACCCCTTTTCCCATTCTGGCAGCGGAAACCGAAAGTTTTTCACGAATGAAACCGGGTCGGAACACCGGAGCAAAACCGAAAACGCTTGACAGACATGGATCAGGGCATCCGCGAAGCTTGCGATTCTTTCCGGCGTTGCAAATGCAAGCCGGGATTTGAGCGACAAAAAATCAGGATCAGCGAGAATCCGGTTCTGAATTTCACCGCGCTTGCTCGCCAATGCGCGGTCAAGAATATATCCGGGAGTTGTGCCGAGCGCCGCGCACAGTCTCACCAATGACTGAATCCCGCAATCCTGCTGGCCCGTCTCAACGCGGTGTATTTCCGAATCGGACACCCCGCTGAGAGTTTCCAACCGCGTGAGGGAATAGCCGCGATCCTTGCGGAGCTTGCGAAGGAAAGCTCCCGGCACGGTGTCGTGCCAGCTCAAATCCGCGTTAAGGTTCGTCAGGTCTTTTTCAAAGAATTTTGTGCTCATAAAAAAACTTCAATTTGATGCTTGCCATATTTCCCAAGTGTCCCTATAATGGGTTGACACTGAAATAGTGGCATAAGAACGAAGATGAAGCAAGCATTATCTTTGAAAAAATCGGATGAATGTATCCGCCTAAAAATCAGGCTGTTACAGCGGCGGTTGACATATAAGGATTTGGCCCGCATGGCGAAAATCAATCCCCGCGTGGCGTCGAATGTCCTCTGCGGAAACGACACAAATTGGCCACCGCGCGCCGCCATAAACCGCGCACTTTCTGAAAAAATCTTCGCCAAGCGGCCCCGATCCCGTATTGGACGCAAGCCAAAACCGCAGCCGCCGCCAGTCCCCGCCGCTCCCGATCCCATCCCCTCACAGAACCGTCCATGAAACACCAGCCGACAGCCTTCCCGCCGATGTCCCAAAAAGACCGCGCGTTTTGCGAACGGGTCCGGGTTGGTTTGCTCCGCTATCGGAAGGGTATGCGCGTTTCTCTGCGCGAGTTGACGACCGGGATTGGCTACAAGGCATCTGATTTTGCCGCCGTTGAGCGTGGGGATGCTTTGCCCTCTGCAAGGATGCTGGCGCGATGGTTGCGCCGCCTTGTCTCGCTTGGTGCCGTTTTCGATAGGTGCGCGTGCCGTTCAATCCTGGTTCGTTTCCGCAAAATTTCCGCCCGCCGCCCTGCCGTCCATTCCATTGTCAAATCGAAATCCGCAAAGCCCGCGAGCCAAGCACAATGAGAACGAGTCCACAAATCGAATCCGCCGTGAAGGCGCTGCTTGAGTTCCACGCCGACGAAATCGCCCGCGACCCTGAAGCGGCTTTCCACGCCAAAAATTTGCGCTATGCCCTCGCCGAGGGTTTTCTGGATGGACAAGAGGACTCGGAGATTGTCCGGCAAGGGCAGCTTTGCGCAATGCACTTGGCCTTTGAAGCCGTGCTTGAGGATGCGCTTGCCCGTGAATGACCCCGAACTGAAACCGACCTGATAAGACAGTCAAATACAATTATGAAAATTCTTGATGAACTCAAATCCGCCATCGCCAACTTGAGCGAATCGGCCGAGGAAAAAGCTCTGCTCGAAGAGCGCCGCGAAAAAGCGCAAGCTGAAATCACCGCCGCCGCTCAGGACAAGATCACGGACAAAATCGAAGCTCGAATTTCCCGCGCCAGCAACATTGTGACGGTCTGCAATGCCCGCCTGGCCAAACTCGAATCGGGAAGCGAAGCTGAGGCGCAGCAAATCAAGGCGCTCTACTTGGAGGCCCGCGCCGCCTGGAATAAAACCTGCGAAACGCGACGCGAATTGGCCCGCGCCTCTTTCTTGACAGCGTGCCTGCCGCACTTTGATTACAATGAAAAGTTGACCGCCGAAATGCTCGCCGGAATCCTGCCCCTTCCCCTGGCGCGCATTTCGCGGGCCGGTTTCAATGGCAATTTCCGCCACGCCGATGATGAAACGCCGTTTACGATCTTGAGCGACGTTCAAACATTCATCGGCCACGTGGAATATCAGAGCAAGCAAAACGGCATTCCAATTGACTAACGCCGCCAAAAAGCGGACCACCAAAGAACACACCATTTATGATTGACAAACTGAAATCTTCCCTCGCGGCAGTCGTAGGACTTGCCGATGGACAAACCGCTGTCAGCGCCGATGAAGGCAAGGCCAGGCTTGCCGCGTTGAGAAAAGACTATGCTGAGGCCGTGGAGCGGTGGAATGCCCTTGCCCGCGCCGCGCGGGACAAAGCTGCGGAGGATGTTGCGCGCATCGCCCTGCCATTCCTGAATAACGATCCCTCAAAGCTTCACCACATCCGGCAACAAATGCGAGACAATTTCAAGCACGTTGCGCGCGTGGCCCATGCCTTGAAGGGAGAGGACCGCAACCAACTCATTTTGGAAGCCACCAATTTGATCGCGTGGGTCAGCGCCATCGGCCCGGAGATTGGCTTGACCCCGGAGCAACTCCGCCTGGCAGAGCCAGTCAAATAGTTGACGTTCAGAAACAAATAATCCTATGGAAACACTTCGCCGCGTCATTCATCCAGAGACTCGAATCGTTGACGCCAAAAAGGGCTTGGTGGATTACGTCGCCAGCGATGAAACGATTGACTCTTTCAAGGAAATCATCCGCGCGGCTGGCTGGCGCTTCACCAACTTTGCCAAGAATTCGCCCTTCGTGGATTCCCACGACACTTCCACCGTGGCAAAACTTCTTGGCCGCGTCATTGATTTTCGCGTGGCCAGCGGGCAACTCGTGGAGCGGGTGCAATGGGCAGTTGACGTGGCCGAAAACGAACTTGCGCAACTTGGTTTCCGCATGACGGAAGCCGGGTATCTCAAGGCTGTCTCGGTTGGCTTTTTCCCCGTCCAATACCTCACGCCGAATTCAGGCCAGGCGTGGACCGATGCCCTGACTGAAATGCGACTCCCTGGGGATGCCGAGGTAAGGACGATTTACACCGTTCAGGAGCAAGTGGAGTTGAGCGCCTGTGTTCTCGGAGCCAATCCAAACGCCCTTGCGAAAGCAAGGTCAGATGGGCTGATTCTTGACAGTCACCTGGAAAAGTTCCCGGCCCTTGTCCGCCGAATGGAGAGAGGAAACGGCAGGGCGTTCAGTTTTCCAACCGCAACCGCAACAAAGTCCGCTAGTTCAAAAGACGAATTTATGAAAAAGATTGAAATTCTTACCCGGCATTCCGGCATCCAGACTCCCAAAGCCGCTTTCGACAATCTCGAAATGACCCGCCGCGACGGCACTGACGATGAAATCCAACGCGCCGTCATGCAGGCCCGCGTTGCCGTGTCCGCCGAGTGCCGCAATGGCGGTCCCGATCCTGTTGAGCGATTTTTGGATCAACCCGGCATCCGGGAATTTTTCAACGCGCTGGCGCGGCGTATCACCAACCAACCCTACCCGGATGACTTCAAGCCGATCCTGAAAGACTTGGACGTTACGCCCGGGGGAACTGGCGCGGCCTTTTTCCTGCCTCAAGCCCTCAGTGACCAACTGTTTGACTTGCTGCCCTTGTATGGAGCTTTCAATTTTTTGGGTGTCAGAAAGCTGCCCAAAATGTTCACGAAGTTCCCGCAAGTGACCGGGCTTCCATCCGCTATTTTCATCAATGCCACGCAAGGCAATGTGGCCGTCCCCAAGGACACGGCTTTTGTCGGCACGCAGCTTTTGCCGGAAGCAAATGTCGCCGCGTCATTGCTCCCGGTTTCATTGCAGGTTTACGAGGACGCCGGGGTTGACCTTGCCTCAGTGCTGGCGGAATGCCTGATACGCGGATTGAGCGCCCGGATTGACTGGGCTGCGTTTCAAGGCAATGGCATTGTTGACGCGGCGGGATTGAACGGCGGACAAATTGGACTGATGGTAGATGCCACGATCAATACTTCCGTAGCCGCCGCTGGAAACACGACTGTCGAACAGCTTGACCGTTCCGACTTCTTGAACGTGCTGCAGACCATCGCCCCGGCTGCCATGCAGCGGTTGTGCCGATGGTTTATCAATCCCGCTTTCATCCCGGTCCTCCTAAAAATTGCCGAGGGAAACGGCGCGAATTGGCTGCTCAAGACTCCAGCCGAAAGCAGCGATCAAACTTGGAGCTTGGTGGGCTTCCCTGTAACGTGGGCTTCGCAAATGCCATCCGTTGACGGACCGGGCCAAAAATTCGCCGCCTTCCTGAATCCCGATTCCTACTTGGTCGCCATTTCCGATCAATTTCAAATCGGTTTTTCCGATCACTTCGCGTGGAACACTTTGCAAAAAGTTTTCCGGGCCTTTACTCGCGTGTGGTGTCAGACCCGTGCCGCGAGCGGCATCGCCACCTTGACAACCGCCGCACAATGATGGTTGACTGCGGCGCGCGCGCCGGTTTTTCGCTTTTGTCCGGCGCGCGCGCCCCCCTTTCACTTGACATGACCGCTGACCAAAAAGTTTTGTTCCCGGATGCGTCCGCGCCTTGGTTGACCGGCGCGGGCGCTCCCTTTTCCTGACCATGCCCAAGACCGCCAAAAATCCCCCGGCAATCCAGTTGCCCGTTATGGCCGATTTGCTCTCGCGTGGCGATGGAACTTTTATCTTGAAGCCTCGCATTGTGGACTCTGACATGGACACTTGGATTCAAGTCAAAGAGGCCGCGAAATTCATTGGCATTTCCCTTACGGAAATTTACGGTTTGTTTGATCCCGCCGAGCCATTCCTTGTCAGCCGCCGTCCCGCGAAGCGCAAAATTCTGGTGAGCCTCAAGAGCGCGCGGGCATTCCGCCGCGCAACGGCCAATGCCGACTTCTGGGAAGATGGAGGGAAAACGCTGCGCAACACTCACCTTGCCGCAACCCGCGCCGCCCTGGCTGCTTTGTGCGCACCGCAGAACTGACGTATGGCCGTAGAACGCACAGGCTTTGAAATTCTGATGAACGCCGATGCGTCCGGCGTTGTGAAGGCTGGGAAGGAGTCAGCCGCCGCGCTTGGCGAAACCGCTGGCGCGACAAAGGACCTGAGCGGGAAAATGGAGGAAGCGAAGGGGAAACTGGATGAAGGGACAGAATCTTTCCACGTCCTCGGAAAAGGTGCGCACGAGACGCATTCCGCCTTGCGCGCATTGGATGAAGTTGTCCCCGGCGTTGGACGATTGGCTCATTCCCTCTTCAATTTGACCACAGCTTCTATCGGCCTGGCTGTAATAGGGTTCAACGTCGTCAAGGGGGCCATTAGCGATTTCATGCACGCCCTGGATGAACTGGACGTGAAGGTTCAACGCGGGAAATGGGCCGAAAAGATCAAGGAACAAGCCGAGCAATCCGCCGTCGCCTTTGAAGTTTGGAAAAATCATGTTGACCGAATTATTTCCGCCGAGCAAACACTGCAAGAAGTGACCGCCCGCAACCTGGCACAATCCCGCGACCGCCTCAGCGCTGAAAATGACATTGGACGTGCGCAATCAGAATTAGACAAGGCCCGCCTCGCGCTCGCGGAAAGGCTTGGCCAGGTGACTCCTGAGCAGGCAGTCAGAATCCGCCTTGAAATTGACCAGGCGGATTTCAAGCGCAGCCTGGATGCGAAAGTCAAAGAGGCTGAGGCTGAAGTCGCCGCCAAGACCGGGGAATTGAACCAAGCCCAGGGCCTTCAGTTCGCGCGTGGAGCGGACGTGGATACCACCAAACGCGCCGCCGATTCCGCCGCCGCCAGTAAAACCCGAAACGACAAAGAACTCGACCAATCGCGCGAACACTATAAAGCCCTCCAAGACGAAGCGGCAGCAAATCAAAAGTGGCTGGATGATTTCGAGGCCAGCAGCCTGGCCAACCGCCTCATCCATCAAGCAGAGGCGGATCGCCGATTCGCCGATCAACAGGAAATGCCCCGCCGCATTGCCCAGGCCCAGAACCTGGTGAAACAAGAAGAGGCCAAAAAGCCCCGCCTGGATGCCGCCGCCGAAACGAGCAAAGCAGCCTTTGAGGCCGCCAAAGAGCGCGACGAGGAAAACCAGAAAACAGTCAAGGATTTAACCCTCGCAATCAGCCAAAAAAACGAGGACCTTGCGGCTCTGCGCACGAGAAACGCCGCCCTGGAATCTATCCATAATCAGACGGCGCAAACTACGGCCGCCGCACGCGAGCCGGATGCGCTCCATGCTGAAGCCGCCATGACAATCCAGAATGCGGAAACGGAGCGCCGAGCATCGCAAGGCGTCCATCCGGGCACAACCTCAGCCCGTCAACACATTCGGGCGCTGCTTGACCTGGTTAAAGACCTGACGAAAAATCAGGCTGAATTCCAAGAGCAAGGCATGGTTGATGATGCTGGACTCGCCGGAGAAATAGCCCTGCTAAAGCAAGAAGTTACTTGGCTTAAGCTCAGCAGTTCTGTAAATAGGCAGCAATAATGAACACCCCTCTTTTCCCAAATTCTGGACGGTTTCACATCCATATTTATATGGAGATTCCCGGCATTGAAACGGACCCCTTGGCGGCGCTTTTAATTGGCCGCTTGTTGTTAAGTCCTATCCAGAGCGCCTTAGAGCGTTCGCATTTGCTGCTTACCGGCCCGGCATCGCCCGACCAGAAAGCCGTAATCATTGCGCTGGCGCAGAGTGCTAATACTGCGTTCCAAAAATTCCGCGCGGAATTGCCCGGCAAAGTGGCGCAGCTTGAAACAGCGGATGCAATTATCGCTCGTATTCTGGACGGAGCTTGTGAAAATCCTGCCGCTGGATTTTTCGGATTTGACAACCGTTTTCTTCTTATGGTGGACGTGACCGAGCTTGCGGCTGGCTTACAGAAAATCAAAGAGGAATTGGCGCGGTTCAATTTGTTACGGTTCTCTGAAATTGCCCACTTTGATCTTTCAGCCGGATTTTATCGAACCTTTTACCCCGATGGATGCGATAAGCCTTTTGAACGGCACTTGGTTTTGATGCTTCATCGCGGCGCGCCTGGTTTGAAAATTTTGCGGGAGGGAATCCCTTGAACATCCAGCCTGGCAACGCCATGCCCGATCTGCCCGATCTGCCCGGCCTGCCCTGGCTGGCTCGCGCCGGTTCAATCCCTCGTGAAATGGCCCGCCCCGCCGCGCCGTTGCCTGGTTTGCGCCCCGTTTGCCCGCCTGCCCTTGGTGACACGCCGCCCGCCCGCTGCAAACGCCTTGCAGCCCCTTTGCAGCGCGTCCGCAGCCTCCAAAAAAGGCTTTGCTCACTGCCGCGAATAATCGCCGCCGCCGCCGCCCGCGCCGCCCTTGGATTTGCCGGATTTTGCCCGTCCGGCCCCTCGCGCCTGTATTTGATTCCCAAAATTACTTAAAGCGAATTCTTGACAGTCAAAATCAGACAGCCGCCAAAAGCGGGACTGATTCCTCTGCCAAAAAATGTCCCGGCCTTCAGTTTTTTGTCCCGATCTCCAGTTTTTTCCTCTTTGATACAATTGCACGGAGATTAAGATTAAGATTATGATTAGGAACGGCGACCCAAAAAAGTGAAACGCACACATGATAGGCGCTGCGCCCGGCGCGCCGTCCTTGACAAAATGGGCGGCGCGCCGCATTCCTCAGAGCAGAACATTGTCCGCCATGAAATTTAGAAGCTTACTTTCCGCGACGCTGCCCGCCGCGTTCCTCTGTCTCAACGCCTGCGTGTGCGGGCGGCTTGCCGCCGCCGAGCCGGCCAAACACACCTTCGCCATCGGCGGGGACGACTTTCTGCTTGACGGCCAGCGCCTGCAAATCCGCTGCGGCGAAGTCCATGCCGCCCGCGTGCCCCGCGAGTACTGGCGGCACCGCCTGGGCATGGCCAGGGCGATGGGCCTGAACACGGTTTGCGCTTACCTGTTCTGGAACATGCACGAGCCGCGTCCGGGCGAATTCAACTGGAGCGGCCAGGCCGATGTGGCGGAGTTCTGCCGCCTCGCCCAGCAGGAGGGGCTGTGGGTCATTCTGCGGCCCGGCCCCTACGCCTGCGCCGAGTGGGAAATGGGCGGTTTTCCGTGGTGGCTGCTGAAGAACGACGAGGTCCAATTGCGCACGCGCGACCCGCTTTATCTGGATGCCGCGCGGCGTTATCTGAAGGAAGTCGGCCGCGTCATGGCGCCGCTGCAAATCACGCGGGGAGGCCCGATCCTGATGGTGCAGGTGGAAAACGAGTACGGTTTTTTTGGCAAGGACTCCCGATACATGGGCGACTTGCGCCAGACGCTGCTCGACGCCGGTTTTGACGTGCCGCTCTTTGCCTGCAATCCAACCGATCATCTCAAGGACGGTTACCGGGCGGACCTTTTTCCGGTGGTCAATTTCGGCTCCGACCCGGCCGGCAGTTTCCGGGCCTTGCGGGCCATTCTTCCCAAGGGGCCGCTGATGTGCGGCGAGTTTTATCCGGGCTGGTTTGACACCTGGGGCGCGCCGCATCACCTCGGCAACCCGCCCCGTTACCTTGCCGATCTGGAGTACATGCTCAAATCCGGCGCTTCCTTCAGCATTTACATGGCGCACGGCGGCACGACCTTCGGCTTGTGGTCCGGCGCCGACCGGCCCTTCAAGCCGGACACGTCCAGCTACGATTATGACGCGCCGATCAGCGAAGCGGGCTGGACGACGGACAAGTTTTTCAAAACCCGCGAATTATTCGCCAAATATCTTCTGCCCGGCGAAACCATCCCCGATCCGCCGCCGAAGAATCCGGTCATTTCCATCCCGCCCGTCGTCGCCACGGAATCCGCGATGTTGTTTTCCAGCCTGCCTTCGCCCAAGCGGGACACCCAGCCGCGGCCGATGGAATATTACGATCAAGATTACGGCTGCATCCTCTATCGCACGACGCTGCCTAAAGGCCCCGCGGTCACGCTGGAGGCCAAGGCCGTCCATGATTACGGGTTTATTTATCTCGACGGCGCGCGCGCCGGCTTCATGGACCGGCGCAACAGCAGTTTCAAAGTCCGGCTGCCGGACCGCAAAAATCCCGCCACGCTGGACATCCTGGTCGAGGCGGCGGGCCGTGTGAATTTTGGCGCGGAAGTCCACGATCACAAGGGTCTGGTTGGGGGAGTGACCCTGGCGGGAGGCCTAGGCCCGCAACTGACCAACTGGGAAGTCTATGACCTCCCGCTGGATTCGAAGATGCTCTCCCGCCTGAAATTTCACGGCACGACGGCGAGAGGCCCCTCGTTCTGGCGGGTGAAGGTCAAAGTGGACCAGCCCGGCGACACTTTCCTGGACATGCGTCCGTGGGGCAAAGGGGTGGCTTGGGTGAACGGACATTGCCTGGGCCGCTTCTGGAACATCGGCCCGGCGCAGACGCTTTACGTCCCCGGTCCCTGGCTCAAAACCGGCCCCAATGAAATTGTGATTTACGATTTGTTGGGCCCGGCGACGCCGACGGTGGCGGGGCTGGCCGAGCCTATCCTCAACCTGCTTCGCCCCGAGTTGGACTTCATGCGGGTGCATCGTCCCGAGGTCGCGCTTCAGCTCGAGGCCGCCGCGCCGGTCCACACCGGCCAGTTCAACCCCGGGGCGGAGACGCAGGAAATCCACTTTGCCAAGCCGGCCGCGGGCCGTTATTTCTGCCTGGAGAGCCTTTCGGCGCAGGACGGCAAACCGTACGCCGCCGTCGCCGAACTGGATTTGCTGGACGAGGCGGGCAAGCCTCTGAGCCACGAAGGCTGGACCATTGCTTATGTTGACAGCGAGGAGCGCGAGAAAGAGGACGGCTCCGCCGAAAACGCGATTGACGGCCAGACCGTCAACTACTGGCACACCCAATGGGGCGCGGCCCAGCCCGGCCATCCGCATCGCCTGGCGCTGGATTTGGGCCGGACGCGAGTGGTGTCGGGCTTTCGTTACGTGCCCCGGCAAGGCGGCGAGGGCGTCGGCGGCCGGATCAAGGATTACCGCATCTATGTAGGCGACAATTTGATCCGCCGGTAGTCCAAGGGATCTGCCGAATGGGTCTTGGCGGATGCGGCGCGGCGTGTTATCGTGCCTGGTAAACACCAGCCATGCGCCTGTCGTCACATTCCAAGCCCGGATCATTCCTGGGTTCGCTCTGGAAGGCGCTGGTTTTCTTGCTCGTCCTTTCCCTGGGCGATTTTGCCTTTGGCCAGAAAGACGCGCCCGGGGAAACCATTCCGCCCCCTTCCATTTTGGACCCCACCAACCACGTCGGTTCGTGGATTTGGGATGCCAAGGCTTATGACAAACAAACCTGCCGGCTGTGGAGGTCGTTTGTCATCCCCAAGAGCACGGTGACCAAGGCGATCCTGCGGACCACCTGCGACAACGGCTACCGCCTCTTTCTGGATGGACGCGAAATCGGCCGCGGCAGTGATTGGAAGACGCTCTCCGTGTTTGACGTGACCTGGCTGCTCAACCCCGGCTTGCACGTCCTGGCGGTGGAAGGTTTCAACGAGCGCCTGGAGGCCGGACTGGTTTTTGGAATGACCGTTGATTTGTTGGACCAGCGCGTCCTGGAAATCGCTTCCGATAAAGGCTGGCGCATCGTGCCCAACACCGAACCGAATTGGGAAAACCGCAAAACGCCCTCCGACCTCTGGCCCCAGGCCACCGTGGCCGGCGTCTTGGGAACTCCGCCCTGGGTGAATTGGCCACTGGCCACCGTTTCCCTCCCGCCTTTGCGTCCGGTCACCACTTATTTTTGGCAGAGCGGCTGGTTCCAAATCACCCTCCTTTCCCTCTGCGGCGTGGTCATTTTCCTCTGCCTGCATTTGATGACCCGGCTGGGGATGCAATCCCAGGCCCAGCGTTTCCTCCAATTGGAGCGCGCGCGCATCGCCCGCGACATCCACGATGACCTGGGGGCGCGCCTGACCCAGTTGGTGCTCCTGGGGGAAGTGGCGCAAACGGAGCTTCCCGCCGCTTCGGAAACCCGCCCCCAGATTGACGCCATCTGCGAAAAGGCGCGCGATTTATCCCACGTGGTGGACGAAATTGTCTGGGCGGTCAATTCGCGGCGCGACACCTTGCGCGATTTCGCCAGCTACGTTTGCAAATATGCCCAGATCTTCCTGCATTCCCGGATGCGCTGCCGCCTGGATGTCGAAGCGGACATGCCCGCCATCCCCTTCGAGCTTTCCATCCGCCGCAATCTGTTCCTGGCGGTCAAGGAAGCCTTGAACAATGTGGCCAAACATTCCGCCGCCTCGGAAGTCATTCTGCGCGTTTATCGCCGCGGCTCCGGCCTGAGCGTGGTCGTGGAGGACAACGGCGCGGGCTTTGACTTGTCCGGCGCGGACCAGCAACGAAACGGACTGGCGAACATGGCCCAGCGCATGAACGATGTGGACGGCCAATGCCGCGTGACCACCCAGCCGGGTGCCGGCTGCCGGGTTGAGTTCGATGTTCCTTTAACCCATGCGCGCCGGCCGGCCCTGTGGTGGCCGCGCATTTTCGCCGCCAAGCCGGTTCCGGCCAAACCGGCGGAGGAGAGTCGCGGCGGCGTGCTGACCCAGATCACCCACCCGGGAAAAACCTGAAATGACAAAAACCGCGCCGCTGTCTCATCCCCCCGCCGCCGCCGGCCAATCCCGGCTGCGCGTCGCCTTGGTCGAAGACAAGCCGGAGATGCGCGAGAGTTGGTCGCGCCTGATCCAATCGTTCCCGGATTTCTCCTGCGTTTGTGTTTGCCCTTCCGGCGAGGAAGCCGTGCGGGCGATTCCCGCCGCGCGAGTGGATGTCATTCTCATGGATATTTTCCTGCCGGGGATGAGCGGCATCGAATGCACGGCGCGGCTGAAGTTGCTGCTGCCGGGCGCGCGCATCGTCATCCTGACTGGATTTGAGGATGACGAATTGGTTTTCCAGGCGCTGGAAGCCGGGGCGGACGGCTATCTGTTAAAGCGGACCAAGCCGGCGGATTTGCGCGCGGCCCTGCTGGATGTGCTGGGCGGCGGCGCTCCCATGACCAGCGAAATTGCCCGCCGCGTGGTGGAATCATTCCGGCAACGGGGGCGGTCGCGCGATGAAACCATCCGGCTGACCTCGCGCGAAGAGGAGGTGCTGGTTCTGCTGTCCAAGGGCTATTCCAACAAGGAACTGGCCGACCATCTTTCCTTGAGCATTGACACCGTGCGCAGCCATCTGAAACACATTTACGAGAAGATGCACGTCCGTTCCCGCACCGAGGCGGTGATTCGTTTCATGGATTCCAAGACATGACCCAAGCCATTGGCGCCGAGAGCTTTCCGGGGAGCGTACGCGCCCTCGCGCGCAGCGGGCCGCGCCTCGCGGCCCGCATCAACCGACGCTGATAATTTAGAAGTCTGCCCCTCCCATGGCCGCCGGCCCCCTTGGCCGCAGCGTTTTTTCAATTCCCAACTCATAATTCTCAATTCAGGGGGCATATCACCCGTTTGGGGGATAGATTGGCTTGTTTCGTTCTGTTACTCTTTCTGGGCTGTCATTTAAACCCTAACACCAAAAAAGCTGTGAAAAACATCTTAAGATTCCTTGTCGTTTGCGCTACGGCGCTCACCTGCAACCTCGCCCATGCGGGCTTGGCGCTTCCATACACCAATGATGTGCATACCCTGCACCTGTGGCATTTTGATGATCCCGCCATCACCAACCTCTCCGGAGTCAATACGAACATTTACGCCGCCGACGCCGTGAGCACCTCGCCGATCACGCTGACCAACGCGGGGCTTCCGGTGAATTTAAGTCCGCCCTATACCAACACGGTCCTTGGCGTCCCTGGAGCACCTACGCTGGGCACCTGTTACAGCGCAAGCAGCAAGAATGCCATGATGTATGGCGGCACCAACGCGGACGTTACCCAGTTCTGCAATGCCACTTCAGGCGCCTTTACCTTCGAGGCGCTGGTCAATATCAATGCGCCCTTTACTGTTAACTTGCCCAATCAAATGGAGATTGTCAGTGGCGACAATACCTATGGACTCGCGAATCGCGGATGGCAATTCCGAATTAACACAGCCAGACAAATTGAATTCAACCTTCTCGGCGGCAATGGTTCAGATAACGATTGGAAGGCAAATCTCCCCGTCACCAGCGGCCCTGATCAGGCTGTCCAAGGCCAGTGGTACCACGTGGCGGTGACCTTCACCGGCCTTTCGCCCACCAATTCTGACACCGCAGGGGTCCTGAGCTTTTATTGGACGTTGCTCGACGGAAGCCGCACCAATGCCGATCTTTTGGCGACCTTCAACATGACAAGGAATCTGAATGGCAGCGCAAGCACTCCTGACCCAGCCTCCGGAACCGTCTGGCCTTCCACCGGTATTTGCGGCAGTTCCCGGAATTATTCTGGAACTATTGCCAATGGCGAAGGGGTGATTGGCTATGTTGACGAAGTGCGCATCAGCAATATCGCGCGCGCTTCCAACGGGATGGCGTTCATCCCCGGTGGAATATTTCCGGCTAAGTTCACTACGCAGCCGCCGACAAATACTCTGATTGGATATGGGCAGACCTTGTCGCTTGCCCCGCTGGTTTCGGGGACGTCAGTTACCGAGCAATGGCAGTTGACCAATACTTCTGGCGGAGGTTTCACCAACATGCCGGGCGAGACCAACAGCGCGCTGGTGATCAGCAACGTAACTTTTGCCTCCAGCGAGGCTTATCGCCTCGTCATCAGCAATGTTTTGAATATGGCCACCAGCGTCGTGGCCCAGGTTGCCGTTGGCGCGGCTGCCTCCGAACTGTTTGACACTGGCGTGGATGCCAGCGGCGTGCCGATTAATCCTTTGGCGACACCGGTGGCGGATCTTCACTACTTCCTGGCGCAAAGCGCGGATATAACCTACCTTGGCCCGGCGGCTGCGGTCTGGAACATGACCGCTTATCCCATGGCCCTCTACAACGGCAATTTTGCCAACGCGGACAGTGCTTCCTGCTGGATCGGCGATGAAGGCGCCCAGGGTTACGCCTCGCCAGCCGGACTATACATTTACCGCACCTATTTCTTGCTCGACTCGGTGGATTTGACCCAACCTTTCTCCATCCAAGGTATTTGGTATGAAAATGAGACTGGAACCAACATTCTGATCAACGGCCTGCCGACTGGAAACTACTTCGACGTCACCAACTCCGTTAACGGAAAATATTCCGCCCCGTTCAAAATCACCAACGGATTCGTGCCGGGCCTCAATACGTTGGACTTCGTGACCCTGCGCCTCCCAACGCCGACCAACACTGCCTACGAGGAATCCGCCCTCAGAGTGGAGTTTACTGCCGGTCCGAACCAGGCTTATCCCGGTGAGGGCTGGGCTTTGCCGCCCGGTCTGCCAACCATTCTCCAGAACCCGGCGCCGCAGTCGGTGAGCGATGCGTCCAATGGCGTTTCCGCCGTGGTCAACTTCTCCGTGGTTGCTCAGGGGCGTCCGCCGCTCTCCTATCAGTGGCTGGATCAAAACAGCGCGCCGATTAGCGGCGCCACCAGCCGGACGCTCAGTTATGTCGGTCCGACCGCCGGCGCTGCTCAACCCACGGCTTTTAGCTGTAAGGTCAGCAATGATTCCGGATCGGTCACCAGCCTGGTCGCCAGCTTGACCTTGATTGCGACCAACATCCCGCCTGTGGCCCCCAGCTACAGCTATGAAATATACACCAACCAGGTGCTGACGATCAGTTTCGACTCGATCTTTGCCAGCGCCTACGATCAGAACGGCCTGCCGCTTACGTATGTCTATTTTGATGCCAACGGCACAAATGGCGCCAGCAGCATCACCCAAACCGTCACGGGTGGCACTACGCTGACCTACACCCCGGCCGCTGACCAAACCGGACATGATTCGTTCACTTATACCCTGACGGATCCAAACAGCGTGCAGGCTGTCGGGACGATCTATATCAACGTCGTGGCTGGGCCTTTGCAGCCGACCTTCGCGCCGGCGGTTTCCTTCTCCAACGGCAAGGTGGTGTTGACGGGTTCTGGTGGAACCCCGGGCGGCCCTTACAGCCTGCTGGCCACCTCGAGTATTACCAATGCGCTGGCCACCTGGACCAACATTGGCTCCTTCTACTTTGACGGCAGCGGGAATTTCAACATCACCAATGCAGTCACGCCCGGCACCCCGGCGCAATTCTTCATCATCCAGCTCCCATAAGGCGCTGGGGAAATAGTTCGCCGTGTTCCGACCGGAACACAGCGGGCCGGATTTGTGGCCGTTGCCGCGTCGAACGTGGCAACGGCCTTGACGAGGGGCGCACTGTGTCGGCGAATACGTTTGCAAGGAGAGGCGGTTTCAGCAACGCATTCCTGTGGCATTGGGCGTTGGGCGGCGGTTCCACCTGATGGAGTGGCAGTGAGGTGGAGAATTGAACATTACAGGAGAAATGATGAAACCTTTTCCCGGCTCGCGAGCGCGTTCTGGCTTCACGCTCATCGAGTTGCTTGTCGTCATTGCCATCATCGCCATCCTCGCGGCCTTGCTGCTTCCGGCCTTGTCCAGATCCAAGGAGGCGGCGAAACGGTCGCAGTGCATGAGCAATATCCGGCAGGTGGGCGTGGGCGCCATCATGTACGCCGGGGATAACGCCGACAGGTTGTTCACGCCGTTGGACTTGAACGCGCCAACCACGCAACTGCTTTCCGCCAACCCTATTTTTCATCCGCTCGCCCTCAACATCCTCTGGACGAATTCCTTGAAAGGCTACGGTTTGGTGCTCAAGACCAATGCCACCCCGGAGAACAATATCTGGAGTTGTCCCAAGCGTCTCTGGCTGCCGCGGCCCGATCCCAATACTCCCACTCAAATCGCCCTCGGCTATGCTTATTATGGCGGCATCACCGTCTGGGACAATCCTGCCGGCACCTTCCAAAATGCCCCCAGCCCGGTCAAGCTGGCCTTGGCCAGACCCAAATGGTGTCTGGCGGGCGAAGCCAACGCCCGGTTCACCACTTTGACTCCAACTTGGGGAGAAGATGGCGCCACCACCGGCGATACCGTGGGGGTGCCTCATCCACGATCCGGCCATAATTATCCCGATGGCGGCAACGAATTGTTTGTGGACGGCTCGGTCCGGTGGGTCAAGTTTGAAAAAATGTATTTTCTGACTTCCTGGGCGCCCGGCAACCGCGAGATTTTCGCTTATCAGGAAGATTTCGGAAATCTGACCGCCGCCCAGATCAACCGATTAAAACCCCAGCCTGCGGATTTTTCCACACCTTGAATTCGCGCCCGCCACGTTATACACAGCGACATAAATGTATGCGTATTGCCAGATCGCGGGCCAGCCGAAAGCGCCAGGGCTGGCGCACTCCAAAACGCTTCGCGCTTTGCCTGCGCCGCCAAAATTCGCGCCCGCGTTTTGGACTGCGGCGGTCCTCCGCCGCTTTCGCGCGCCATGCGCAATGACTCCTAACCCTGATTTCATCGGCTGATTTATGCCCCGCCTCATGACCAAAAAGCTGTCCCCGCTCTCGCTGGTCCTTCTGCTAGCCGCGGGTCTTTGTTCCAGGGCGGAGGATCCCCTTCAATCCGGCTTTGCCAATCCCCCGCTCGCGGCCCGCTCGCGCGCTTACTGGTGGTGGCTCAACGGCAA
>Ga0182027_10001265_pt1 | contig 42359 bp, 45 predicted proteins | sample 712E1DmetaG_FD_121300 | JGI IMG/M metagenome (GOLD analysis project Ga0182027, IMG submission 121300) | Permafrost microbial communities from Stordalen Mire, Sweden - 712E1D metaG (Illumina Assembly) | ecosystem: Environmental > Terrestrial > Soil > Wetlands > Permafrost | place: Sweden...
TCTTCAACCTCGGGCGAGAGAATCTTTTTCGTCGTGATCTCGTCGAGGGTTGCGGCGAAAGCGGAGCGCAGGAAATTGCAGAAGCCGTCTTCCCAGGCCGAGACCTTCTCGACCGGGATGGCGTCCAAGTAGCCGTTAACGACGGCGTAAAGCACGGCAACCTCTTCGGCGACCTGCATCGGGCGGTATTGCGGCTGTTTGAGGATTTCCACGATGCGGCGGCCGCGTTCAATTTGTTTGCGCGTCCCCTCCTCCAGGTCGGTGGCGAATTGCGCAAAGGCTTCGAGCTCGCGGAATTGCGCGAGGTCGAGGCGCAAGCGGCCGGCCACTTTCTTCATGGCCTTAATTTGGGCGTCGCCGCCGACGCGGGAAACCGACAAGCCGACGTTAAGAGCGGGGCGGATACCGCGGTAGAACAAGTCTGACTCCAAATAAATTTGCCCGTCGGTGATCGAAATAACGTTCGTCGGAATGTAGGCGGAAATGTCGCCGGCTTGCGTTTCAATGATGGGCAACGCGGTCAGCGAGCCGCCGCCGTTTTTCGCGCTCATGCGCGCGGCGCGTTCGAGCAAGCGGGAATGCAAATAGAAAACGTCGCCGGGGTAAGCTTCGCGTCCCGGCGGGCGGCGCAAGAGCAAGGAAACTTGGCGGTAAGCCCAAGCGTGTTTCGACAGGTCGTCGTAGACGGCGAGCGCGTCTTTGCCTTTGTCCATGAAATATTCGCCCATGGCCGCGCCGGCGTAAGGGGCGATGAACTGCAGCGCGGCGGCGGAGCTGGCGCCGGCAACGACGATGATCGTGTGCGCCATGGCCCCCGTTTCTTCAAGCTTGGCCACAATGCGCGCGATCTTCGATTCTTTCTGGCCGATCGCCACATAAATGCAGGTGACGCCTTTTCCTTTTTGGTTGATGATCGTGTCGACCGCCACCGCCGTTTTTCCGGTCTGCCGGTCGCCGATGATAAGTTCGCGCTGGCCGCGGCCGATGGGGATCATGGCGTCGATGGCTTTGATGCCGGTGGACAGCGGCGTATTGACCGGTTCGCGCGCCAGCACGCCGGGCGCGATCTTTTCGACCGGATACTGCGCGCTGGACTTGATCGGTCCTTTGCCGTCAACCGGACGGCCCAGCGGATCGACAACGCGACCGATGAGACCTTCGCCCACCGGCACGGAAAGGATCTTCCCGCTGCGTTTCACTTTGTCGCCTTCTTTAATTTTTGTCGCGTCGCCCAGGATCATGGCGCCGACGGTCTCTTCTTCAAGGTTAAGCGCCACGCCGTACACGCCGCCGGGGAATTCCAACATTTCCGCGGACAAGCATTCGGAAAGCCCGGTCATGCGCGCAATTCCATCCCCAACCTCGATCACCGTGCCGACCTTCTCGGCTTTGGCGTCGGCAACGAATGACGATATCCCTTCTTTTAGCGTGGCGATTAATTTTGTGGCGTCAGACATAAGTTTAATTTGATCCGATTATCGTTTGCGTAAGAGCCTCCAGTTTGGCACGGACAGAACCGTCGATCCTGGCGTCTTCCACCTCAACAATGGCGCCGCCCAAAAGCGACGGATCGGTCCGTTCCTCGAAGATGACGTTCTTGAACGTTTTCTTGAGCTTGGCGCGGATGGCCGCGTCCGGCTCGGTTGCGGTCGTGAAAATTCCGGAGCGATACCCCTCGACCGCGAGTGAGAGCTCGTTAAAAGCCGAGACGATCCGCGGCCGCAAATTGGTTTTACGCGCCCGAGCGAGTCCCGCGAGGAATTCGCGAACAACGATCGCGCGATGCGCCTCGTCGGTGGACATAAGCGCGGCGTGCAATTCGCGGGCGTAGGTTAGCGGGGTTTTTTTCATGGTTAAACGGTTTCAATGGCTTTCTCGATCAAGCTCTTGTCCTTGGCGCCGGTCATTTTCTCGTTGATCACTTTTTCCGTGGCCGCGGCGATGAGTTCGGCGGCGGCGCGGCGAACCTCGGCGGTCATGGCATCGCGTTCCGCGCCCAGCTGGGCTTTGCCCGAGGCGATGATCCCCGCGACCTCGGCGCGGGTCTTTTCAAGAGCCGCAAGACGCGCCGTTTCCGCCTGCTTCGCGGCTTCCGAAGCGATCCGCTGGCTCTCGGCGCGGGCGGTGGTGACGATCCGCTCGGACTCGGCATTGGCGCGTTTCAGTTCATCACCGATCTTTTCCGCGTTCGCAAGCGACTCGGCAATTTTAGCGCGGCGTTTGTCGAGCGCCGCGATCAATGGCTTGTACAACAAAAACGTCAGCGCCGTAAAAAGAATTACGAAGTTAACGAGTTGAGCGATCAACAGCCGCCAATCAATGCCGAGTTTAGCGAAGAGTTCCATACTTTGAATGCTGTTTTTATTCTTTCGTCATCCCGGCCCGCGAGCCGGGATCCAATCCATATTGGGCGTTTGGCCGAATGTCGAATGACTAATATCGAATGTCGAATTCTAAACAAACTTAATGATGAGCGCCATGACGAAGGCGTAGATCGAGATGGCTTCGGCGAACGCGATCGCGAGGATCATCGCGGTCTGAATTTTAGACGCCGCCTCGGGGTTGCGGCCGACCGCTTCCAAGCCCTTGCCGGCAAGAAGGCCGATGGCCAACGCCGGACCGAAACCGCCGATCGCGATGGCGAGCGCCGCGGCGATCGATTTGACTGCTTCTGTGTCCATATTGTTTCGTTATGAATAATTATTAAATGTTAAACATTAAACGTTAACTTTTAATGTTTAATGTTTAACGTTTAATATTTGTGTTAGTGAGCGGGTGCGTGCTCCTCGCCGCCGTGCGCGGTGGTGGCCCCGGTCAAGAATACCAAGGTCAGCATCGAGAAGACCAGCGCCTGCACAAAGCCGACGAATATCTCAAGCGCGAGGAACGGCAATGGTACTATGAAAGGCACAAGAGTTCCAACGACCAAAAGCAGGACCTCGCCGGCAAAAATATTGCCAAAGAGTCGGAAAGCGAACGAGATCACCTTTGAGAATTCAGAGATGAATTCCAGTATACCAACGAACGTCCCTATAAAATAGGGCTTTTTCCATGGTGCAACAAAGAATTTCCCGGTATAATGACCAAGGCCGAGCATGGCGACGCCAAATATTTGAACCGAAATGAAAGAAACGATCGCAATAGCCGTCGTAAAGTTAAGGTCAGCCGAAGATGAGCGAATAAATGGTATAAGAACCGCTTTTCCTCCTTCATGACCCCAAATACCGATCGATCCCAAACCGGGCACCAATTCAACCCAGTTTGAGGCGATCACAGCGATAAAAATCGTGGCAACGATGGGAAAAAACTTCTTTGTCTTCTCGCGATCGTTCGTAACGCCGTCGATCATCGACCAAAGCAGTTCAATGACCGTTTCCGCGGCATTTTGCAGCTTTGACGGCACTTCGGCGATCGAACGACGGACGAACAGGGCAACAATGATGAGCGCCGCGGTTATGACCCAGCCCACCATGAGCGTATTGGTCACGGGAAACGATCCGATGTGGAAAATTGGTTCGGCTGCAAGTGAGATGTTCATAACAAAAGGACATTATTGTATCACCACCCAGCGAGCGTATCAAGGGTATAAAAAAACGGCTTAATAAAGAGCCCCTTGACATTTTGGCTTGGTTGTGATACAAGTAGGGGCTGGGTCCCAGCAACTGCCCCCGAGAGGGGGCGGGGAACTTTGACAAATTAAATCCTGTTTGTGTTAAAGCAACGCACTCAAGGGGGATGAAACCCCCAATTAACACAAACACGGAGGATCAGATGCAGAACCAGGCACTGAAACGCAAGGCTGGTGTCGATTACCAGACAGGGGTCACGGCTCGCATTCCGCTACTCCCGCCGCCGATTCCCAGGAGTATTCCTGAGTATCTTTTCAGTGATCGGGAAATCAGAGAGATCGGAGGGAGACTGACACTCGACGATCAAATCGCGGCGCTCAGGTTCGACGACGATGAACTCACGGCGGAGATCGCCAAGGTTCGGCGCGACGGTGAAAACACCGCACGCGAGATCGGGTCGCACCTCGAAGAACACGAGCGGCAAGCGGCTACTAATCGCATCCACCACAGTTATATCTACGGTGCGAGGCATCATATCAATGTCCTGGAAAAGACGGGCGCGCAACACGAGAGTTGGCTCGTCGAACACGACAATGACCTTGCCGAGCAAGCACAGCTGCTCGAGGATATCCGTATCGACATCGATACTCTGGCCGCGACAAATGTCGACCGAACCGAGCTTGAAGCACTTCAAGCAAGGGTCGACCAGATCGAAGTTTGGGGAGCCGCCAACAACACCGGATACGGCAACCTCGCTCGCGAGGTCATGGATCTCAAACTCCAGCTCATTCGTCTGCAACGCTCCAAGGCACCAGAAACGGAGCCGCAAGACACAGAAACCAAACCGATTCGGTGGCCGTTGCATGTGTTCTACGGAGCATGCGCAACAGCGATCGGCATAGCGCTGACATATGCCTTAATGCCGAGATGACGTATACAAAATGCAAGGGGACCCACACGGGCCCCCTTATTTCTTATCCAAATAATATCTGGTTACGCAAGGTCTTCATTAAAAGCGATAACGGGGTTTGCTTGCGGCGCGTTTTTTTCTTTGGCAGGCGCTTTTTCCGGCTCGCCATCCTCTTTTTTAAATTTCACGGTAAATGACGGAAGCCAGCGGACATTGTTTTCATCGACGATTTCGATATTCTCATTGGCCGCATATTTGTTGAGCGCGACGTCGGAGAGCATTTCGGTATAGCTTTTCACGTCAAGTTTAAGGAGATCAAGGTTCGCCAGCGCCGCTTGCGAAGAAGCGCGCACCGCCGATTCGATCGACTTCTTTTTCTCGCGCAACGTTTCAAACTCATCCACCACGGTTTGATACTCCGAACTGTTCCGCAGCTCGTCGCGGAACATTTTGTTGAGCTCGCGCATTTCGCGCCGTTTGGTTTCGAGCGTTTTGTGAATTTCGTTAAGGGTTTGCATGGCGGCGATATTAATTCGTTAAGCGAATACTATAACACAACTCTGGACAAAAGGCGCGCCGGGTATATACTGCTGGCAGTTCTCTTTATAGGAGGCGTCCATGCCATACGGGAATCCCGGGTTGAGAATGGGTGATGAATGCGATGATTGCAGAAGGAACGAGGGCGAACTCGGTCGTTTGCGGCCGGTCTTGAATTACCGCGAATCGGCCATCGGGGTGCGGCCAGAACCGATCCTGGAACGACTCGCCTGCTCACGCTGTTGCAGATCATACGAGGCTGCAGACAGGGGAAAGTCGCTCATTGAATTGCGCAAAGCGCAACTGCCTAAATTCAAAAACCCGCGCAAGCGACCGAAGGAATGTCCCACGTGCAAAACCCAACTCTTGGTTGCCAACACAAATCAGTGCACATGCGGCCGACTGACGGGACCGACGGTTCATTTCCTGGTCTGTGGCGTTTGCAACTGCGTTGCTTGGGTTAGCAAGTATTGACCGGAAACAGCGTTTAAGACGACGAATGGCCGCCCCTCTGGGACGGCCTGTTTTTTACCCCGACGAACATGGTCCAACAGAACCCGGGATTAAATTACATTCGCGGCCTTTAATTCGCTGCGCAATTCTTTAAACGCGCGGGCGCGGTGGGAGAGGCCGTTCTTGGCTTCGATCGACATTTGCGCGAAGGTCTTTTCATGGCGTTCGGGAATGAAGTACGGGTCGAAACCAAACCCCGACTCCCCTTTCTTGGCGGTAAGCCTTCCTTTGACAACACCCTCGGCATAACGCACGTCATCATTGTTGCAATACGCCGCGCCGCAACGGGCGACCGCGCCATATTTGTTTTGCATATTGGCAATCTCCAAAGCCAGCTCGTATCCCACTACTTGTTTCCAAAATTTTACAAACGGTCCGGGGAAGCCGTTAAGACATTCCATTTCAAAACTGACATCTTCGACCAGCACCGGCGCGCCGACCATGGCAAAAGCCGACCTTGCTTTAGCAAGCACGATCTCCTTAAGATCCATCGACTGGATCTCGGGCAATTCCAAGGCCTTAGTCGTTATCTCGACGCCGACCAGTATCTCTTCAACTTCGATCTTTTTATTGGGGTTTGACGTAACAAGGGTGAGCATTGGCCAAGTAGACAAATAATAGTATTGGTATATATTACCAGCAGTTCATTAAGGAGGGAAATCATGCCGAAACACGATCGAACATTGAAACAAATTGGCGATCCGTGTCCAGACTGCCGAAGAAAACATAAATTCGGACGCTTGGCGCCGGTTGCGATGAAAGAGCCAATGCTTTTCGGCGGCGCGCCCGAGTTGCGGGTCGATCACCTTATCTGCACTCGTTGCCGAGGAAAATTTCGCGCCAAAGATCGCGGGCTCGGGATCAGGAACCTGCGCGAAGACATTCTCAAAGGTTTTAAAAACCCAAGAAAGAAACCTTTGCGATGTGGTTCCTGCCGCGTCGATCTCGTGGTCGGCGATAACGGGTCGCTCAGCACGAAACGGCCGCGTCCGCCGTGCACCAAGTATCTATTTTGTCTTGTCTGCAATCGCATTTGCTGGATCATCAGCCCGCTGACCCCAAAACAAATGGCCATTCATCGCCATGCCGAAACCAGACGATTCCTTAGGAAGCACTTGACCGAACAAAACCGCTACAAGCGTCCGGACGACAGGATCAACGTGCCGCGATACCTGGAAAGCTTCGATGAACTAAAGATGCTTGGGCGCATATTGGCAAATGGTCGCTAATATCGCGATCGACACGAATCATGGATCACAAAGGCCGCCTCACGGGCGGCCTCTTTTTAAAAATCATTAACTTCGTTTAATTCTTGCTCGATGATCGTATTCCCTTCCCCCTCGCCAAAAAGGAAGCGGCCGGTGAATTTCTTGCCGGCGAGGAACAACGGGAACCAGTGGATGTCGTCGGGCCACATTTGCGCGAATGGGATTTGATCGAGGCCGAACCATTGCGGCTTCATTTCCTCGGTCTCTATGGGAATACCAATAATATCAGTAGCTTCGAAAATATTTACTTCGATAACATCTTCTTGGCCGGTAAATTCAAAATCAATAACCCCAACTTTTTCCAAGCCGTCCGCTTCAATACCCGCTTCTTCTTTAAGCTCGCGCCGTGCCGCCGCTTCAATCGTTTCCCCTTCTTTGACCTTCCCCCCGAATCCGTTCCAGCGCCCCATTCCAAAACCGCGCTTTTTCATGCCGAGCAGCACCTTGCCGCCCCAATGAACGATCACGAGTGTCTGTTGTTTTTTCATAATTCAAAACAATTAAAAATTTTGTCACAACCATCGTCATCAAGCATACAAAACTGATTCCCCACCCTTTCGCGCAAACAAGTCCGTATTCCCCTTCGAATCATCGATGAAAATGGTTTTAGCGATCGGTACGCCGATCTTATCGGCAGCGATATCAAAAAGAGCGCCATCAAAATCCTGTTTGAGAAGACCGTAGTCGGCTGAATTGACGATAATATCAAACAGTCCCGCCATGTCATTGCGCGGAGCGATCACACGCGAGAAGACGTCCATGTTGTCGCTGATAATACCTATCTTGGCGCCGTTCGCCTTTATCTTTTGCGCGATAAGGAACATCTTTTTATTCAATCTCATCTCACCGGCACTTTCGTCGAGTTTCCGATCAAGATAAGCAACGTCGAGTTTCGTCGCTGCGGCTATCCTCACATTAATGTCATGAGAAGATAACTTACCGCGCATCCATTTCCCGAGCAATTCACGATCGGTAAAAATATTTTTCTCGATCCAAATACAGGCATCGGGGTATTCATCCGCCAGTGTGGCTTCATAAAAATGATCATAACAAAGCACCCCGTCAAAATCGAACATGACGGCTCGACAATTTTCGGAAATACGTTTTTCAAGTTTATTAACTGTCATATTTATTTCGACGAATTTCTTCCAACTGGCGGCAATTCGGAAAGTTTCGACCTACCAATCGCGAAAACCAATTTTTCTGGCGCCGGTTTGCCTGCTTTGGTCATTAATGCCAACGCGCAAGCGCGATGCATTCCTTCGATAACGAATATCCGTCCATCGGGCAATTCAAGCGCCGTCATGATCGTCGATGCGGGGTATTTTTCCATCCTCGATCTTATTCCGACATTTTTTGCGATATCGGCGCGATCGACCAATTCGGAAAACGATCTTGTCTTAGCGCCATCGTAATGCCTTTCGGTCCATGATCGGAACGGTCCGCCGTACCAGCTGCCGATGACTGTCGCGGGGTCGGTGACTTCATAAAACCCCCATTCCGCCTTATTGCATTCAAAACGCTTTGCATAACCATTGATCCGCCAGTCAGCCCAAGTATCGTGTCCCCTTTCTTTGGCCAGCGCCGCCCATTTTGGATCATTACCTTCATTCTTGTACCATTCCAAAAACACCTCTTCCCACTCACATTCGCGAATAAGTTTTATTCTTTGGTCGATCATAATGTTTATTCCCAAACTTCGTTGATAAATTTTTTGGTTAGCTCTTTTGGCAGGCCCAAAACGCTATCAATCGTGCCGTCGATCCTTTCCACATGGCCTTCGTCGAGCAAAGTGAACGCGCCGGCATAATTCAACACATGTCCGTCGGCGACCAGCCGATCGATCTCTTCGTCCGAATGATGCTTGAAGTGGACAATGGCGACATCCGACGCCGTTCGCGTTTTCCCGATCGCCAAGTTCGTCACCACAACACCCGTCACGACTTCGGCCGGGGCGACATTGTAGCCGCGCAAAAAAGTAATTGCCTCTTGCTTGTCTTTCGGCTTTTCCCTCACTTCATCTTGCCAAAGGACGACCGTGTCGGCGGTTATCAACACCTTCGGTTCATGGATCCGCGCCTTCAGAGCCTCCGCTTTGGCTTGCGCGATGGACAAAACCATCTTCTTGGGATCCTCGTGGCGAATGGCCTTCTCGTCGATATCCGCCGGCATAATTTCGAATTCCAAACCCATCTCCTCCATCACCTTTTTCCGTCCTTTTGATTGCGAGCCCAAAATTATTTTCATAAGATCTTGCTGTAATCGCCGTTGATGACGATCGGCGAGACGGCGATGATCTCGTCCTTGTATGGCATAGCGGGGATCGGATTCAGGAGAAAAATCTTCTTATTGTTCACATGTGCCTGCCCCATCTCCATAAGGACATTGCCGCCGATATAATTGGCGATGCCGTTCTTTTCCAAATTAACGATGAAAATAGCATCGCTCGCGAGGATGCCGGCATAATGCTGGCGCAAGTAATCGTTCTCGATCTTAACCGCCGCCGCTTCGCCTTTGGCGTAATGCGCGAAATTGCGCCGAACATGCGGCAGGTCTTGGTGGTGAACATAATCCACATAATGCGGATGTATCCAGCCGTCGTGCCCAACATTTTTTAACTTATCCACAGCGGCCACCATGTCTTTGACGAAAGTGGTGCTGCCCAACACGTATATTTTCATACTTACTTTTGATCTAGGGCTCTATAGCGCATCGGCAACGAGCCATATATTCGACTATTTTTCCGACCCTGATGAACAATCATTTATTCAATGGTCACTATTTTCTCACGGAACTTTGTTTTTTCCAACTCGCGGTAAAATTCATCCGTCTTTTTCGTAAAGCCTTCGATGAATCCTTTATTACCCATATACAGCGCGCGCCGCGACTTGCCGATATTGGCAATGAGGATATCGACCATCTGGTCGTACACTCCAACCGCCGACATAACAGCTTTGAACTTGGGTAAAGCGTCGAATAGTCCCCTGACATCGGCGGCTGTTTTTATCGCCCCATCGTCCCATGCGACGCTAAATTTCCGTCCTTCTTCTTCCGTCTCTTTTTGCAATGATCCGTACTTTTCCAACCAAACCGGATCAACCTCTTTCAATTTAATTTGCCCACGGCGCTCCTGCGGCAGAAACTTCTTTAAAAAATCCACAATATCGACAACGGCAAAAATATTTTTATGCGGCAACTCGCCGGTTTGGATCAATTCTTCGACGCGCTCGGCGTTCACTTGGCCGTCTTCGCCGATAAATTGCGACCAATTGGGTTTGCATTCGGCAACGACCTTAAAACCGTAAAACCGGCGCAAGGCCGCGCGATCAAGCAACCACGAGGTTCCGACAACACCTCTCGCCTGGGGGTATTCATCAACGATCAACTCCGCGAGCTTGGCAGTATATTTTTTTATATTTTCCGGCGTAAGCTTTTCTTCGCTTTCGTAGGAGGCCGGAAGATGAATCTCAAAATATTCTTCATTCGCCGAAAAGCCCACTGCTTCCATCTTTTCTAGGATTTGCCGACTGACGTTGTCTTTCTTCATCAAATTATATTTGTAAATACCTAGTTGCCCCTTGTCTCTTGCCTCAGCACGATTAACTTCATACTGCGCCCATTCATCAGGATGCCGGGCGCGGGCATCTTTTTCCCATTGCCTAAAGAGATCAAGAATCGCCTTAAGCCTCATCGCGCGCGTTTCCGTGTCATCTAAGGAGTCGCCATCAGAATTGTAGAGAGCGTCAAGTTTTTTGGAAAATTCTTCTTCTAGCCTTTCCTTTTCTCCGACCTCTTCGTAACGAAACAGGGCATCGACGTCGGTCATGTTTGGCCCACTCGTATCTTTAATAAGTTGCGAAAGGGTCTTTCCCCCGTTCTTGCCGCGGACGATCAAATTGTCATAATAAAATAGTTGGATTTTTAAAATCTCGTCATCGAGCTTCTTGCTATGACTTTCTAAATCATCCGCGGCGATCTCTTCCGCTAATCCGAATTCTCTGAATTCACTCATGAAAGAAATTATGATTATCCTACAAACTCTTGATGCTTAGTTGCAATAACTATTGAAGTTTTGTTATTTTCCGATATAAACAAACCTCGGCCCGGAATATCCGTCACGTTCGACGGTTGCAAGAAAATCGGAAAGCGGACGAACCCAAAGCTCGCGCGAGTCAACGGAACGATAGATCACCAATTCTTCGGAATAGTCCAAACTGTTCCGACCAACACCCAGCGCCTCGTAATCATCGCCTTTAAAATGGCGATAAATTCCGGCCTTAAGACCTTTGGCAGACAATGAAGGTTCGGGCAATGGTTCGCGCATGCTCATTATTTCTTCGGCTCGGTCGGCGGAATTGAATATTTACGTTCTTCCCACTTGCCGATAACTCCGTTAAGCAGGTTGGCCAGTTCTTTCGCGACAAAATGGTTAAGGAAGATGCGCGAGACCAGCGACGCGGTCGTCTGTCCGTTGATGTTCACCGACGAGATGAAATCGAGCACCACGTCGCGATCTTGGGCCGTGATCTGAATAGCGTTAGCATAATTGCCGCGGATATCCTCGGGTTTGGCGAACAGCTGATTATTTTGCGGCTTATTTTCTTCGGGCATATTTATAAATTATGAATATCTAATGTCTAATTTCTAATATCTAATCCTGGCGTGATTTAAGCAACGTATTGTTTTTGATACGCTTCACCTCATCGGCGTTTTCGAGAATTTCACCCTTATATAGTTTAAGCAATAGCGGAATAACGCCGCACTTGTCACACTCGCCCCACTTGCACTTGCCGTTATTCTTCTTCGACAACTCGCGGCACATATTTATCTCTTTTTCAAACATTTCTTGTTCCATGATGCTACTTATTGCAATCTGAATTCGATGATCTTTACGATCGTATCGCCGTTAACCTTATCGCCGTAATTTTTTATCATTTCTTTAAACATGTCATCGCGGCTTTCGTACGTTTCATGGCCTTCAAAATCACCCCCTCCGATATCGCCAAGCCTTTTCTTATGAATGCCGACAATGACCGCGTTGGCGAATTTTATCATTGTTTCTTTATTGACCAGTTCCAGCTCGTCGCCGACCGTCAAATCCTTATCGTCAAACAGCCGCCAAGTGACGGTTTTCTTTCCGGACAAGATCAACTCGACCAAGTTAGATCTGAATTTAAGGGTTTTCATATTATGATTCATTATGCCCCGTGGCACTTTTTATACTTCTTTCCACTGCCGCAGTAGCAAGGATCGTTGCGGCCGAGTTTTTCGCCGGACTCGATCGAGGTGGCGGCGGCTTTTGATTCGTCCTCGCCCTCACCTGCGCGCAGGTCGTCGGAGGTTTTGGCCGGCGCGGAAACGGTGAGGCCGCGGCGGGTCATGAGCGACTGCGCTTCTTGCGCTTGCGCGGCAAAACCTATTTTATAGACGGTGTAAACGACCTGCCGGTCGATCATGGCGAGGAGTTCGTTGAACATGCGAAAGGCCTCACGCTTGTATTCGACGAGTGGATCGCGCTGGCCGTAGCCGCGCAAATTTATGCCGGCGCGAAGATGATCCATGGAATCGAGGTGTTCGACCCAAATGGTGTCGATAGCGCGCAAAAGTATGCCGCGTTCGATCTTTTGGAGCATTACCGGATCGGCAAAGCGCGTCTTAAGGCCGCCGCGCGCCTCGCGCGCAACGCCGGAAAGATAATCAATCATCGCCGTCCTTATTTCGGCGTCGGCCAAGCGGTCGCCGCCCCCGGGTTTAAGACAGGCTTCGAGCTTTGCTTCGGCGTCCGACGGCAGCGGAAAGATCGTCAAAATATTTTCCGCGATCGCCTTAACGCTCCAGGCCTTGCGATCATCGCTCACGGTCTGCGCTTGTACGATCCGCTCGATCTCGCGGTCGACCATGCGGAGAACCAACGGCTCTTGGTCGTCTTTTTGCAGGATCTCGTCGCGGCGGCGGTAAACCGCCTCGCGATGCTTGTTCAACACGTCGTCGTATTCAAGCAAGTGTTTGCGAATATCGAAATGGTGGCCTTCAACCTTTGATTGCGCCGACTCAATGGCTTTTGAGACCATGCCGTGCTCAATGGGCATATCGTCCGGCAATCCCAGTTTTTCGAGCATGCCTTTGACGCGGTCGGTGGCAAAGATGCGCATAAGATCGTCGTCGAGCGAGACGAAGAATTGCGACGAGCCCGGGTCGCCTTGTCGGCCGGCGCGGCCGCGCAGCTGGTTGTCGATGCGTCGGCTTTCGTGGCGCTCGGTGCCGATCACATGCAAACCGCCGGCTTTCTTAACGCGTTCCGCGAGCTCGGGTTCCGGCGGGTTGCCGCCCAAAATTATGTCCACGCCGCGGCCGGCCATGTTGGTGGCGAGCGTTACCGCGCCGGGGCGACCGGCTTGAGCGATGAACTCGGCTTCTTTTTCGTGGTTCTTGGCGTTCAAAATATTGTGCATGATCCCCTCCTGGCTAAGCAGGTTGGAAAGCACCTCGTTCTTTTCGATCGAAATGGTTCCCAAAAGCACCGGCTGGCCTTTGGCGATGCGCTCTTTTATCTCCTTGACCACGGCCGTGAACTTGGCGTGTTCGTTCTTATAAATTCGATCCTGTTGATCCTTTCGAATGGCCGGCCTATTGGTTGGAACCGTGACCACTTCAAGCTTGTATATTTTGTGGAACTCCTCCGCTTCGGTCGACGCCGTGCCGGTCATGCCGGCGAGCTTGGGGTACATGCGGAACAGGTTTTGGAAGGTGATGGTCGCCAAGGTCTGGCTTTCGCGCTGAATTTTCACGCCCTCCTTGGCTTCAATGGCTTGGTGCAAGCCCTCGGAGTAGCGGCGGCCGTTCATCATGCGGCCGGTGAATTCATCAACGATCACCACTTCGCCCTCGCGCACGACATAATTGCGATCAAGCTTGTAGAGGGTGAAAGCTTTTAACGAGGCATCGAGATGGAACACGGTCTTAAAATCATTTTCCTTCCACGGATCGCGTTTAAGCCCTTGTGCGACGTTACCAATGCCGGCATCGGTAAAAGTGGCGGAGTGCATTTTTTCATCGACAACATAATCGATCTCCGGAGTGAGGCGCTTCACGATGTTCGCGTATTCGTAGTAAGCCTGCGTCGCCTCTTCGGCCGGAGCCGAGATGATGAGCGGCGTGCGCGCCTCGTCGATAAGAATGGAATCAACCTCGTCGACCACGGCGAAATACGGCGGCCGCTGGGATTGGTCTTCGGGCCTAGTGGCCATGTTGTCGCGCAAAAAATCAAAGCCGAATTCGTTATTGGTGCCGTAGGTGATATCGGCCCGATACGCTTCTTGTCTGGTGCACGGACGAAGATTTGAATACTCGATCTTGAACATGCTTGCCTGGGGCTGAAGCGAAACCTCGGCTTGCGAAGCCGGGAGAGGTTTCGCCTCGACGGCTTTTCCCTCTCCTGCCTGAGGAGAGGGTAGGGTGAGGTGGGAGGCCTCGAATTTAGGATCGTACAAATAAGACGTCTCATGGTTGATAACGCCCACCGTTAATCCGAGCGCGTGATACACTTGCCCCATCCAAACCGCATCGCGGCGCGCCAAGTAATCGTTCACCGTGACCAAGTGCACGCCTTTGCCCGGAAGGGCGTTCAGGTAAAGCGGCGCCGTGGCGACGAGCGTCTTGCCTTCACCGGTGCGCATTTCCGCGACCGCGCCGGTGTGAAGCACCATGCCGCCGATGAGCTGAACATCATAGTGGCGTTGATGCAACGTTCGCTTAGAAGCCTCGCGCACGCAAGCAAAGGCCTCGGGCAGGAGGTCATCGAGCTTTGCCCCATCTTCAAGCCGTTTGCGAAAATCCGCCGTCTTGGCGCGCAGTTCATCATCGGAAAGCTTGATAACATCCGGTTCCAGAGCGTTGATCTTTTCAATGTTGGGTCTAAACTTATTAACGGCCCCGACATTGGGATCGCCGAATATTTTCGTGATTAGAGACATAATTTCAACTAAAAACGGGATCGTGGAAATAATAAAACCCGTTCCACGATTGTACGCGAAAACGGGTTTTTTATCAATGTTTAAGCGTTTAAAGCAACTCTTTTAATTTATCAATCAGCTCTAAAGCACTTTTTACTATAGGATCGTCTTTCCCTTCATTAGCTTTCCACTTCGTATCAATCGCCCCATAATCGGGTAATTTGATCTCGAGGCGCCCATCGCTGTCTACGTTAAAAAATAAATTGTCACCGACAATATCGATCATTAAATGATGATCTCGATACAAACGCTCAACACCTTCGATAAACTTTTTCAAAATCTTTTTATTCTCTGTTTCTTCAAGCGCTTTACGCACATCGCTGCCGTATTCTTTTTCTTTGTCGTTGGAAGGATTAATGAAGGACTCGATATTTGAACCGCTTATAACCGTCATTTCATCCAACGGAATTTTTTCTTGTAAAATATGATAACGGTCTGAACCGGGAGTTTGTAAAACGGCCTGCTTTGGCAAGAATTCTCGGCCGATATCATCTCTAATGATCGGATAGCGCATCAATAACAGTTCGTTAGAAACGGCCAGCGACCGATCTTCTTGTTCTTTTTCCGTTTTTAAAACATATGGTATTTCTTTTGGAACCAAAACATTCCAAAACATACCCTGTCCAGCGGTACTTTTTTTATCAACTAAAATATCTTTAATGATCCGATTGATCGTTTCGTTTCCCAAACCGGCGACCTCGGGGTCGTTTAATTCTGCAGTATCGAACATTTGACCGTCGATCTCGATCGAACCGTGCCCGACCAATTCGGCTCCGGAACTGAAAAGTTTGATATTCTCCGGAACCAATTGCGCCTTAAGCAGTTTACCGTATTTTTTAAGATAATCCCTTTCCGTCTTAAGACGCACCATCAAGGCGGCATTTTTTTGATCTATATTTAATAGATCGGCTAACTCGTTCCGATCGATATTTATGATCTTCGGCGAGGACAATATCTCCGAATTTATTTCTTTTTCCTCTTCACTCATTTTAATCCCCATCGCCTCGAGATCGGAGATCATATCTAATGCCTGCAACTTCAACAGCTCGTGACGATTTTCACGGTATTTATCCATCATTTCCCGCGCGCTCGCTATCTCATAGCTCATTTTTCCACCTAACCGTTCTCCTGTTTTTTCCGAAATATCAATCATACCGTCGACGGGCCGGGCGTATTCTTCCTGTATTTGTTTAATGCGCAATTCAAGATCAAAGTCATCTTTAGGGCCGTCGTACCAATCCAATTCATCGCTTAAACGAAAAATCTCTTCGCTTCGTAATTCCTGCGGCGTTCTCTCGACACCGTTTCCTTCTTTTACTTGGGGAGCGAGTTCGGTTTCATTTTTTTCGCCGTTGTCACTCGGTGGTCGGGGCGTCACATCAATGCCTGACATAATCAATCAATAATTTTAAAAAACCATTACGCGATCATACGCGAAAACGGGTTTTTATTCAAGATACTCGGTCATTCCAGCAAAAGCTGGAATCCGTGTATACTTGGTGGTATTTTTATTGATCAACAGGTAGGGTTTAAGTTAATTTCTCCACCAAATTAAAGCCTTTGGCAAGTTGAATTTATCAATTATTTCTTTTGCCGGAATCCTGCCCTGCTCCCCATGCATTCGGCATGCTTCAACGCCAATCTTAGCGGCTTCCTGAGCCTCAGAACTTCCTATAAAATCATCGGGTATGTAAAAATCAGCGAATACTTTTTTGGCCGCCATCATTTGCCCCTGTTTAATGAATCTGAGTATGCATTTTTGAGCAGCGTCCGCAACCTCTGGCAAGGCCAAAACGTCGTCTGGTATATCTAAATCAGAAATGTCGGTTGAGTCGAGATTCACATAGCCTTGCAAATACTTAACCAAGCCGCGCCCAAGCGCGGCTTTTACTTCAGGCGATTTGAGTGCGTCTTGCGAAATCTGATTCTCATTGATCATTTCATTAATTCCAAAAAAATTTCCAGCTTCCGCCACACTTATTAAATGCTTGATTACCGCAGGCTCATTTTCCACCAAACCTTCCGTATTTCCATCATGGTTTTGGCCGCCATCCATTGAAACGACCGGGTGATGTATCTCCATATATATTTGACCTTGGGTTAATATTTGTTATTTCTTTTCTTTGATCGGCAACTTTGCTCTAACAACTTTAATCGCCCGGCGCCACTCGTCCTCATTCGCGCATTTTACGAATTGCTTGCTGCCGAAGACCGGCCCGCTTTTGGCTCGTCCTTTGTCGTCTTTTTCATCGGACCATTTAAAATCTTCTAGTCCGAGCGAATCTTCGTAGGTACCGATAAAATATATGCCATAATTCTGCGAATATTCGCTACCAAAAGGATAACCGGCTATATACGCTCCCTGGATGCAGCCGTCTTTTTCGCCATAAGGAACCTCTTCCTTAAGCGTAAACGAGCTTGTCATCGCGATAAACTCTTTTTGCGCCGCTTCTTCCCGCTCTTCCGGTTCGGCAGCCAAAGTTTTAAAATCCTCAATCTGCTTTAAGAATGTTTCTTGGCCGATCCCGCCTTCCTTGCAAACGGAGCAAGCGGCGAGCCACCAAGCGGTCTGCGAATCGGGGTTTTTGGATGCGGCCTCACTCCTGATCTGAAGCACCGATTCTTTGGAGTAATTGGCGTGCAGCATGGCGGCCAATTTTTGTTTGTCCTCTGGGATCAAGTTCGTCGCGCAGGCGATTCCCGCGTCAAAACCAGGCGCCTTATCGTCACGTTCCTTGGGGATTCGCTCAAGAAGCGAGCCCGGTTCGATATACGGCGGCCACTCGCCCAACTTGGCGACGCGGTCGACGTTGGCCGCGACCGTTGATCTGATCGCCTCGACTTTAAATTTTTCTTCTTCTTTCGGTTCGGGGCTAGGATTGTCGAATTTCGCCATATTATTAATTTAAAAACCCATTACGCGATCATACGCGAAAAATGGATTTTTGTCAATGATTTTAACCTTAAACCGATTACGACTCGATCCCCTGCTCTTTGGCCTCGCGGGCGCCGTCGCGATGATGGTCGGTGGTCGTGTTCACGAGTTTAACAAGGCGAACCTTGAGCTCGTCCTTCAGCTGATCGATGGCGGCGTACAGTTCTTCGGCATGGATCTCGGCATGGATCTTGTGGCCGGGAATGAGCAGGTCGGCTTCAGCTTTGAAGATATTGCCCTTTTTATGATGATCGCTCACCTTTCCGACATTGACCCTAAGGGTTTTGGGGTCGCTCACCGTTTCCATGTATTTGGACAGCGTGCCCAGTTTTTTTTGGATCGCATCTTCGATCGCCTCGGTCAATGGCATTTCCTCGCCGCGAATGTCGATGTTCAGCATAATGTTGGAATGAAGCATTAAACATGAAGCACGAAACATTCCATCCCGCTGCAGCGGAGAGTGTTCCATGTTGCGTGTTTCATGTTCCATTTTCAAAAACCAACGTACTGTATCTCCTCCTCTAATGTGACGCCAAACTCCTCCTTAACTTTCATTTTAGCATAGTCGATAAGCTCGCGCACCTCGGCGGCGGTGGCCGAGCCGGTGTTCACAAAAAAATTGCCATGGCGTTCGGAGATCATCGCGCCGCCAAGGCGCTTGCCCTTGAGACCCAATGTCTCGGTCAAAAAACCGGCCGGAATGCGATGGCTTTCAATATATTTCTCCGGCATGACCGCTTGCAACTTTTCCGAAAGTTCGGAGAAATTGTTGAAAAGATGATTCTTAAAAACCGAGCCGGCGCTGCCGAATTCAAGCGGCAGTTTGCCGCGGCGGATCGAAATCAGCTCGGCGGCTTTCGCCGTCAGGGCGTCGCGGTCGCCGGGCGCGAGCGCGAAAGCGGCGCGGGTAATTAACCACGGCTCATGCTTGAAAATGCTGTCGCGATAACCAAAGCGGCAAGAGGATCGGTCGAAGGTTTGCGTCTCGCCTGTTTTCAAGTTAACCGCTTCAACGGTTTCGATCGAGTTTTTCGTCTCACCGCCGTAGGCGGCGGCGTTCCCGCGGATCGCGCCGCCGATCGTTCCGGGAATTCCGGCCGCCCACTCAAGCCCGGCCAGCCCGACTTCGGTCGACATTTTGACGGCCAAAAATGTTATGGCCCCGGCGTCAGCGATGAGTCGGTTGCCCTCGACTTTGACCTCGCGCCCGCCATAGACGATCACCAAACCGCGAACGCCGGCGTCGGCGACCAAAATATTGCTGCCGCCGCCCAAAACAAAAACGGGAAGGCGGTCCTCGCGAGCCAGCTTGATCGCTTGAACCGCTTCGACGGCGTTCTTAACTTCCAAATAAAGATCGGCGGGACCGCCGATCCTGTAGGTGGTGTGGTTCTTCAACGGTTCGTCTTTTTTTATCCTATCTCCGAAAGCTTCAAGCAGTTTCATGTAACAAAATATCTAATGTCTAATATCTAATGTCTAATCCGACGAACAATACGATATAGTAATGCGGATTAGATATTAGTTGTTAGATATTAGATATTAAACATTCTTCAGCGGTTTGACCAGGGCGGCCTTTAAAACGTCTTTCATCGTCTCGGCGAAAACAAAATGCATCGATTCGCGAACGTTCTTGGGAACATCTTCAATATCTTTTTCGTTGTCATAGGGAAGGATCACCGTTTTAATTCCCGCGCGATGCGCGGCAAGCACTTTTTCCTTGACCCCGCCTATTTCGAGTGCGTTTCCGCGCAACGTAACCTCGCCCGTCATGGCAACGCCTCGGCGGATGGGAATACCCGTGATAACAGAGACGAGGGCCGCGGCCATGGCAACGCCGGCCGACGGGCCGTCTTTGGGTATGGCTCCTTGCGGCACATGGATATGGACGTCCGAATTCTTGTAGAACTGGTCTTTGATCTTAAGACGCGCGGCCAGCGCGCGGGCGTATGAAAAAGCCGCCTGCGCCGATTCTTGCATAACTTGTCCCAAATTCCCGGTCAGGATCAACTTTCCAACTCCCGGCATTTTATTGACCTCGATCGGCAAAATCTCGCCGCCGGCTTCGGTCCACGCCAAGCCCGTAACCACGCCGATCTCATCTTTCTTTTCCGCCAAGGTCGGATGGTAGTGAGCGGCGCCAAGCATTGTTTTCAGGTCGCTTACGGCGATATTCTTTTGCTTTATCCCGTCCTCGGCCATTGTGCGCGCCGCTTTGCGACAGACGGTTCCGATCTCGCGTTCGAGGTTGCGCACGCCGGCTTCGCGCGTGTACGAACGAATGATCTCGCGCAGAGCTTCGTCGGATATTGCGACCGGCTTGTCCTTAAGCCCGTTCTCTTCAAGTTGCTTGGGCACCAAATATTTTTTCGCGATATGAAACTTCTCATCTTCGGTGTACCCCGGGAATTCGATCACTTCCATGCGATCGCGAAGCGCCGGCGGCACCGGGTCAAGCAAATTGGCGGTCGTGATGAACATGACATCCGAAAGATCGACCGGCTGTTCGACATAATGGTCGCTGAAGGCGTGATTCTGTTCCGGGTCCAGCGCTTCCAAGAGCGCCGAAGACGGGTCGCCGCGAAAGGCGTCATAGCCCAGCTTGTCGATCTCGTCCAACATGAAGACCGGATTTTTGACGCCGGAGGAACACAGCCCCTGGATGATGCGCCCGGGCAAGGCGCCGACGTAGGTGCGCCGGAAGCCGCGAATTTCCGCTTCATCGCGCACGCCGCCCAATGATATCCGCACGAACTTGCGCCCGAGCGCGCGAGCGATCGACTTGCCTATTGAGGTCTTGCCCGTGCCGGGCGGACCCGCGAAACAAAGAATGGGTCCGCGCGATTTTCCGGTCAATTTTTGCACGGACAGGAATTCCAAAACGCGCTCCTTCACTTTTTCCAAACCGTAATGATCTTCATTCAAAATTTTTTGCGCTTTTTTAACGTCGACCGGCGCCGGGTCTTTTTTGGACCAGGGTATTTCCAAGAGCCAATCAAGGTAAGTGCGAATATACGTGATCTCGGGCGAAAAACTGGGCATGGTCGAAAGGCGCGCCAGTTCTTTGAGCGCCGCCTCCTTTACCTCGGCCGGCATGCCGGCGTTTTCTATTTTCTTTTTCAGCTCTTCGGCCTCGGAAGTTCCGGAAACGCCGTCCAATTCTTTTTCGATGGTTTTAAGCTGTTCGCGGAGCATCATCTCCTTTTCCATCTTGCCCATTTCTTTGCCCGATTCCTCCTCGATCGATTGGGCAACTTTCAAAACTTTTATCTGTCGTCCCAGAGCCGCGACGGACAAATTAAGTTTTTCTTCGGCCGAAGACGCTTCCAAAATGGCCTGCCGCTCGGCGCCGTTAAAATCGACGTTAACGGCGATAAGGTCGCCAAGCTCGTTCGCGTCCGTTATGTTCATGATCGCGAGAAGCGAATCAAAAGGCACCGCCGCACCCAATTCGACCGCCGCCTTTAACTCGCTAACCGCCGAATACATGAGCGCTTCGAGTCGCTCGTTCTTTACCGCCCCGGGTTCGGGGAATGACTCAGAGACGACTTCAAAATACGGATCCGTTTTAACGAATTCCGTTAGCCGCGCGCGTTCGGTTCCTTGCAGGAACACCCGTGCCGAGCCGTCGGGCTGCTTCATCGTCTCAATGAGTTTGGCGACCGTGCCGATGCGGTAGAGATCGCCCGCCGCCGGATCCTTGACTCCGCTTTTCGCGGTCGCGCAAAAAACAAGATGATCGCCGGCAAGTGCGGCCTCCGTCGCCTTGAGCGACTTTGCCTCGACGATCGCGAACGGCGCTTCAAGCCGCGGATACATGACAACGTCCTTAAAAATAATGAGTGGCAGGGTCTTTGGAAGTTTGGGCGCGCTGCTTTCTTCTGACTTTTTTTTAATTTTCTTTTTAGGGGGCATGGGGTTGGTTATGAAGCATGAAGCATGAAACATGAAACATTAAGCACAAAACACCCTTGTCGGGCCCAGTTCGACGGAATGCTTCATGTTGCGTGTTTCATGTTTCATTTTATAATGTTTTATCTAGGAGCGCGAGTGCCAATCCGCAGACGGCCGCGATCACGCCGATGATCCAAAATCGCATGACCACTTTCTGTTCCGGCCAGCCCTTTGCCTCAAAATGGTGGTGCAAAGGCGTGGAAAGAAACACCTTCTTCCTCCGGAACTTTTTTGAGAACTGCTGAACAATGACCGAGAGCGATTCGAGGACAAAAACAAAACCAATGATGAGGAGAAGCCAAACCTGGTTAACCAAAAAAGCGACGATCCCAAGGGTGACGCCCAACGACATCGCGCCCGTGTCCCCCATGAAGAATCGCGCCGGATTCACGTTGAACCACAAGAAAGAAACGAGCGCGCCGACGATGACGGCGCAAAAGGTCGCCAGGTCGTACTTGCCGCCATAAAAAGCGATCGCGCCGTAGGCGGCAAAAGCGACCGCCAGAAGGCCGCCGACCAGGCCGTCGAGGCCGTCGGTCTCGTTAACGGAAAATGAGGTGGCGACGATGACCAAAATAAAGAAAGGAATAAATAGCCAATGCAGATCGATATTTCCGCCAAAGGGCAAATGAACGATGCTCCAATCGAGCTTGGCAAAAAACCACCAAGCGCCGACGGCGGCGATCGCCGTGTACAGCAGCAGACGGTGGCGCATGCGCAAACCGCCACCCTTGGGGCCGATGCGCTTAACGTTCCAATAATCGTCAACGAGCCCGACAAGCGCCGATGCGACCAGCGCAAAAAGCGGCAGCCATGTTCCGCTTCGCGAGAGAAAATTAAACCAGCCCCAAGCCGGGTTTAGCGCGGAGGCGGCCGCGGCGGCGAGCGCGATGAGCGTTACAGGGAACCAAATGAGCACGCCGCCCATGGTCGGGGTGCCGGCTTTCTTGGCATGGAGCGCGGCCATGATCGGCGCGTCGGCGGCATCGCGGATATTCTTTCCCAGCTTATAGCGATACAAAAAACCGGACCACGCCGGCGTCAAAACGAATGAAAGGGCGAAGGCGGCGACCGCCAAAATGAATATTTTTAGGACAATGGCATCCATCAGCGGGGCAGGTTAATGAGAATAATGAAGATCGCGGCGACGAGCACCAGGAATTCGTAAAAAGCCGTAACCGCAAGAATAACGAGCGTATTCTGCCGACTCGGCCGGTAAGCGCGCGCCGCCAGCCAAAAATTAACCACGATGATGATCGCGCCGATCGCCGCGGGGATCAACGAAAAGGCCGCCGCACCGACATCGTTCACATTCAAATATATATTGTAATGCAGGGCAATGAGCCGACCGCTTTTAATGAACGGCCAGAGCCGCGCGAGAAGCAACACCCAAGCCGCCGCGTCAAAAACAACGCAAACAGCGGCCAGCCGGCGCGCGGTACGATCGACAACGAGGGGTTTGAATTTGTCTTTGGTCGCAAGCAAAATTGCCATCGTCATTCTCTGGTAACGCGCATCACTTCTTCGATCGTGGTGAGGCCGTCGAGCGCTTTTAGAACGCCGTCTTGTTTGATGTTGAGCATTTCCTGCGCCGCCGCCTCTTTTTTTGCTTCTTCGTTGGGAAAGCCCGATTCGATGAGCTTTCTCATGTTGTCGGTGACCATCATGATCTCGCAAACGGCGACGCGGCCAAGGTACCCCGTCATGGAGCAATGTGTGCAACCGGCGCCGCGATACAGCTTAACGACGTCCTTATCGCGGCCGACCATATATTTTTTAGGAATGCGCGCTAGTTCGGTTTCCACAAACACGCGGGCGTCGGGGGTGACCTCGATCTCGGCGCGGCAATGCTGGCAAACGCGCCGCGCCAGGCGCTGAGCGATCGCCACGTTGAGCGTCGCCGACAAGAGGAACGGCTCAACGCCCAAGTCGATGAGCCGCGGCGTCACGCCCATGGCGTCATTGGTGTGAACGGTGGAAAAAATAAGATGGCCGGTCAAAGCCGCATGAACTGCCAGTTCCGCCGTCTCGCTGTCGCGGATTTCGCCGACCATGATGATATTGGGGTCTTGACGCAGAATGGAACGCAAACCCGTGGCAAAACTGTAGTTGATCTCCGGACGGATCTGCGACTGATTGGCGCCCTTCAAGTAGTATTCGATCGGATCCTCAAGCGTGATGATATTAATACCCTCTTCATTGCGCATCGAAAGCACGGTGTAAAGGGTCGTTGATTTTCCGCTGCCGGTCGGGCCGGAAACCAGAAAAAGCCCATGCGGCCGCTTGATCTCGTTCTTGATGACCTCAACATGTTCGGCGCGGAAGCCAAGCGCTTCAAGGGTCGGCACAGCCGCGTCGGCCGAAAGAATGCGCATCACGACCTTCTCAAAATCCACGACCGGCAACGTGGAAACGCGAAAATCGACGGGTCGGCCGCTCACTTCCATGCGGATGCGGCCGTCCTGCGGAATGCGCGTCTCGTCAAGCTTAAGATTGGCCAAGACCTTGACCCGCGAGATGACGGCGGCATGCAAAAAAAGCGGCAAGGTGATGGCGGTCCGCAAAATGCCGTCGATCCGAAAGCGCACGCGCGAAACATTGCCGTAAGGCTCGATGTGAATGTCCGAAGCGTTCTGGTCGACCGCGGTCTTGAACATGACGGAAACAATGCGCGAGACCGGGGCGCCCTTGATCACGCTTTCAATGCTTTCGTTCTCTTCTTCGCCCTTGGCTTTTTCCACGGGCGCGTTCGATGCCATTTTCGCCCTGGCCATCTCCACCACTTGCGCGACCTCTTTGTGTCCCGACTCATAGGAGCGCATGGCAAAACGCCAGCCGTTCTCCGTGATTATCCTGTAAGAAACGCCAAAGCCGTTCTGTTGGGCGATGAAATCAATGGCCTCGATGGCGCGATAATCCGACGGGTTCACCAACCCGACGACAAGCGTATGATCCTCGGTCGAAATGGGCGCGAGCTTGAAAGTCTCGGCCACCTGTTGGGGCACGATGTTCATGAGATCGTCGGAAAGAACTTTTCCGGAAAGATCCTGGAACGGGATATTCAGGATCTTGGCGTGAGCCGCGGCCACAGCCTCTTCGGTCGCCAAGCGGTCGCGCTTTAAAATATCGGCGGGCGAAACGCCGGTGCGATCGGCCTCTTCGGCAACGCGCGCCGCGGCCGCGGCGTCGATGACGCCGTCGGAACGCAAAACATCCAGAAGCTGTTGTTCGGCGATGGAAACAGACATGAGGCTACAAAGGATTCTCGTTCAAGTTGGAATTTTCCGGAGAATTCACTAGCGGTGGGATGGGTGCGACGGGCGCGGCATTCGCATTCGCGTTCGCATTCCCGAGCGGCGCGTTTGCCACCGGCTCAAAATCGGAAAAAGGATTTGGCCGGCCGACCGCGCCGACCGGAACCGGCAAACTGGCGAACGGCTGCAGCGCATGAAACCCGCTGCTTCCCACCACATCGGTGTTAAAATCGGTCGGAAGGGCTTGCTCAACCGATGAAACGGCGGCGGGCGGCGCCAAATACAACCAGATCAAATATGCTATGGTGAGCGCGCTCGCGACACCCAAGATCAACAAGGAAATATTGGTACTTTTTTTTGAGGCCATTTTATAGGTTGTTCAAATAATAGGAAGTGAGCTCGACGTTGACCGAACCGGTCATCGGTGAAAAAGAAAAACTCTTGAGATCGAATATCCGCAGGCTGTCCTCGGTATTGAGCAGGATGAGTTTGAGCCGGTCATAGGTGGCCATATCCAGCGTCATTGTTATTGCCACTTGCCCGACCGCCGAAGCGGCGGTGGCGCTCTCCGACGGCGATACGGAAATGTCAAACGACGAGAGTTTGACCCCGGATTTGGCAGCGAGCGATTTTAAAATGATCGCCAAGCCGGGCGCATCGGGATCGGCGGGCAAGGCAAATGCCAAAAGCGCCTGGTCGTCTGGCGAAACGGCACCGGCGGCGCTGGCCAATTTCTTTTCCGCATCCAGCGCGTCTTGAGCGATGTTATTGCGATTTTGCGCGTCGCCGATCGAGGCTTTGCCGCCGGTCTGCAACATTCGGACCATGGGCGTGATGCCCAAGAAAAAAATCAAAGCGCCGACCCCGACAATGAACACGATCGAATAAATCAGCGGGTGCGAACCGATGCGCAAAACAGCCACGGCAAAAGGTTTTTCTCGAGTAGAATTTGACGATCGGTCGGCAGACATACTTTAGATCATTTAGTCGGCGTTTGGCTTAAGAAGATCGACGGATCAAAGGTTAGGGACATCGAAAAATCCACCTTTTTAAGATTATTTTTATCATCATAGGTCGGAACCGGATTGGTGGCAACCAATTTTTTGATCTCGCTGCGCGAATGGAATTCACCGATCTGCGCGGCATACGCTTCAAACGTCGCGGCCGAGGCCATTAAAGTCACCGAGCCGTCGCTGCCGGCCGAGAGCGAGGAATAGCCCACGTTCGGCAAGGTGTAATTATCTAAAAAGGTCAGGAGATTGAGTCCGGTTTTATGCTCCGGCAATATTTTCGCCAAAGATCTCAAACGGGCCTGGGTATTTTTGGCATCCTTGATCAAGGGTGCCATGTCTTTTGATTGCTTTACGTAATCCGCGGTCTGGGCATCAAGCTTGGCGACCGCCTGAATATCCAAATTCACCCAAAACCATAAGCCGCCGGTAACGCCTCCGACCAGAACGGCAAATATTATTACCGCCGTTAGGAAACGGCGAAAACCTTTGGCCGGATCTTGGCGTTCCGCTTCTTCGGCCGGAATAAGCGAGACGCGCAAACCGACCTGGTCGCCGGAACTTGGCGACGGCGTTGCTTGGGTTGCGGCCGATTGATTTTCGTTTTCGTCAGGCATGTTCGTGTTTAATTATGATTCAAACTCGCGCATGGCCAAACCGATGGCGACCGCGAAGCGCGGACCGATCTCGTCAAGAAGCGGACGCACGTCATCCGGATACAAGATCCGCGCCCATGGATCGCCTCGAAAAACGCGCAGATCGAGTTTTTGCGAGAGGTAAATATCGAGGTTGGGAAGAAGCGATCCGCCGCCGGTAAGGATGATCTTTTCCACGGTTTTGGGCGGCGCCGCCGTCTTGTCGGCCGAAACCTGGGTGTCGAGTCCGGAGAAAAGTTTGAGTGAAAAATTGACCTCGGCGACGATCTGGTTCACAAGCGGTTCAAAGACCGGCGGAATGCCGTTCGCGGAAACGGCGCCCATCGATTGAAAATCGTTCTTCATCGATTCAGCTTCGGCATCCGGCACCCCGAGGGCTGCGGCCGCCGCTTTGGTAAGCTTTAACCCGCCGACGTCAATTGAACGCGAAAGGTAAGGAATGCCGCCGACCACGACCATGACCGAAGTGCGCAAAGCGCCGACGTCGATCACCATGAGCGTTGACTTGTCTTTGCCGACGAGCGAACGGATCAAGGCGAAAGCCTCGGTCTCGAGCGAAGCCAGTTCCAAGCCGGCGGCGCGGAATACGGCCAAATATTTCGACACCAAATTCTTTGGCGCCGCCGTTAAAAGAACCTGGATATTTTTTAGCGCATCGGTGCCTTTGATCTTAAGAAGCTCCGGCGAGGTGATCACTTTAGAATCCAAGATCAGTTCTTCAAGCGGAATGGAGATGATCTTCCTGGCCTGAACCTCAATAGCCCCTTTTTGCTCCTTATCGGCGAGCTTGGGCACGGAGAGAACCGAGGAAAAAACCGCGGAAATGGGCAGACCGGTCACGGCCTTTACCGCCGTCGCCTTTGACTTTTTGATCATCCCTCTGATCACGGCGCTGGTGCCGGGGACGTCGTCGAGCAGGTTTGCGGAGAGTTCGGCGGGGCCGCGTTCGGTATAGGCGTATGTATGGAGCTTTGCCCGCCCATTATGTTCGCGAAACTCAACCAGTTTGATGCCGGCGGCGCCGATATCAATTCCCAAGTAAGAACTGGTTTTTCCTATCCCGAAGAGAGCCATGCCTAAACATTATATCATATACCGCGATTTAGTAACTCACGACCGGCAGCGACGCGATAAAATCGTTCATGCCCGGGGGCGTGTTCACGATAATGCGTCCGTCGTTAACTATTTGTTCGGACGGCTGGTTGACCCCGCCTTGGTAATTGCGCTGAAAATTGAATTGTTTGGCCACGGCCACGCCGCTTATTTTAAGCGGACTCTCGGTCTTCGGGTCACCGGTCGTGCCGGTCGATATTTCGCCCTCGGCATAAATACTGGCGTCGATCTCGGTTACGCCGGAATCGATCGTGATATTCCCCGGATGTCCTGCGCCGTCGTCGAGGACCAAAATGCCCAGCGAGGCCAATCGTTTAAGGCTGTCTATGGTACCTGATCCGTAAGTTATGTTGCCCGTTATATTTAAGTTACCGCGCACGATAAGAAGGCCGGACCCGTTGCCGCCGCCAAGCGCGTTATTAAAGGTCTGGGCACCCATGGTCCAATTGCCGGTCGTTGGGAACGAGTCATAGACCGCACCGCCCAAAACTTTGTTTGTGGAGTCAAAGGGCGGGACCGGCAAGGAATTTATGTTTGTATAATGTCCCCACGGGCCGTATTTTCCGGCCGCCAGCTGGGTCGTGTCGTTATTGATGGGATGGAGTCCGTTCGTCGTGTCAATGGTATAACCGCGCAGTTTGATCCGGCCGAGGACGTTGGAATAATTGCTGCCTTTTTTCGGCAAGCTGATGTTCGGGGACAGCGTGCCGGACAAACACTTGGTCAGATCGATCGTAAAGTTCGTAACGCCGCCCGCGCCAAGGCCGGAGTCAATGCAGTAAGTGGCATTTGCTTGGGCGAAGGTCGTGGTGAATGGCGACGGCGTGTAGATGCTGCCTTTTGAATAAAGATCGCCGTAAAGGACCTGGATCCAAGGCACGCCGCCGTATGTACCGCCGGACGGCAGCGACGACGACGTATAAAGCGGATAAAAATGTATCCAGCCGAAGCCGCCCGCATAATTCGCCGAAGTGCAAAGACCGCTCGCGGCGCCGGCGCAATTCCAAGCGTAACCTTGCAACTGGCCGTCATAGTTGGGCGGGGTCACGCTGTTTAGCGTCGTCCAAACCTTATAATCGGACCCTCCGACGCAAGTATTTCGCACCGAATGCACCCCATCGCTTTGGCAATTGAACGAGATCCAGCCGTTAGCTCCGGTGGAATACGCCAAGGCGCGAGCCCAGCCGTAAACCTGCGGCGTGTATTGATCGGAACCGAGCGTGGCCCAGCTTGCGGCGCCATCGGGGGCCGTTCCCGAGCAGGTCGAACCGAAACAGATCCAGCCGATGTTCGACGACCATGCATAACCGGTCAAATTGCGCGATGCGTCAATGGTAACGCCGTATGGATAGAGAACGTCGCCCTGACCGTTTATGTTATTTACGGATACCCAGCCAACGTTCGGCGTCCATGCCCACCCCTTAAAAACATCGTTGGTGTTGGCGCTCGTCCCGAAAGGAACCGCCAGCATGGCGACGGCGACCACGATTTTAACCGTTTTTTGTAAAAATTTCTTCATAATGATCAAATTATTTATTTGTTGGACAAATAGCGATCAATGGCCACGTTAACCTCGGCGTCCGCAGCGGCGTTAAACTCACGCCGCACATGTTGGAACGTTATTTTTTTGAATCCTATGCTCAAATTATAAGCAACTAAAAACAGCGGCTGAAGATCCTTGTCCTTGACCTTGTATTCCCGGAGCATCTGTTTAACCACAAGCTCCGAGTCCAACTTACATTCTACCTCTTTTGCGCCAAGTTCAAAAGCGCGCTCAAGTGCGGCGATCAAAGCGCGATATTCCGCCTGATTATTGGTGGTTTCGCCGATATAGCGGCCAAAAGAATCCACAACCCGCTCGCCTTCCATTATAACAACCCCGATCCCGGCCGGCCCGGGATTCCCCCGCGCGCCGCCGTCGGTGTAGGTGGTGAGTTTATCGTAATGAAGCATATTGACATGAAGCATGAAACACGCAACATGAAACACTAGTACCCCGTTTTGCGGAGCATAAATGTTTCATGCTTCATGCTTTATGTTCCATAAATAACATGTTTCATTTCATCTTTGTCAGATCCACGATCCGCAGCTGCAACTCGCGGTTGCCGTTCCACTCGTTCACGTTGATCTCGAAAACGGCGTCGATCTTGTCGCCGGATGCCAGGTCTTCCGCCCAATCGCCAAACTTGAAACCGATGCACTTATGCGCCTTCCCTTCGTTCTCGCAAAGCGTGAGTCGCAAATGCTTTCCCTCGGCGCCGATCGCGTCGGCGGCGATGACCGTGAGAGCGCGTCCGACAAATAACAGCGGACGATTGGCCATGCCGTGCGGTTCAAACTTTGCCAGCCATTCTTCAAGCTTCCAATCAACATCGGCAAGCGAAAGCTCCTTGTCGATCGAGAGCGACGGGGTCAGGTTCTTCCCGGCGAGTTCTTTTTCCGCAAAAGAGGAAATGCGTTCTTTAAAACTCTCGAACTTGGACGGTTCGATGCTCATGCCGGCGGCGCCCGGATGTCCGCCGAAACGCAAAAAAGCGTCGGGCATCGTTTGCAGGGCGGTGATCAAATTAAAAATGGGAATGGAGCGGCCCGAACCGACATATTCGCTTTCGTTCTTTTTGGTGAAGACAAAAGCCGGCCGGTTGAATTCTTCGACGATCTTCCCCGAAACCAAGCCGTTGAGACCGGCCGGCCAGCGTTCGCAAAACGTGACGATCGCGGCGCGCTCTTCCTGGCCGGTGGCGATTATTTGCTCGCGCGCCTCGTCGGTGATCGTTTTGGTCACACGCTGACGCTCGGCGTTCGCGTCGTTAAGCGCGATCGCGAGCCGCGTCGCTTCTTCGTCGTCGGCGGCGGAAAGAAGCGCAAAAGCGTTGTTGGCATGATCCATGCGGCCGGCGGCGTTAATGCGCGGCGCAATTTGGTAGCCGATCGTTTGCGTAGTCACCGCGCCGGGCACGATGCCCGCGGTCTCATAAAGCTTGCGCAGGCCCAGCCGCGTTGTTTTGTTCAAAACCTTCAAGCCGAAATTAACAATGGCGCGCGCTTCGCCCAAAAGCGGCATCATGTCGGCCACCTGCGCAATGGCCGCAAGCTCGGTCAAGCGTTTCTCGAACGCTTCGCCGTTATTGACCGGCCGCGCGCGAAGCATGGCCTGCGCGAGTTTAAAAGCGACCGGGCCGCCCGAAAGATACTTGCACGGATATGTCTCGCCCTTGAGCTTTGGGTGGATGATCGCGTATGCGCGCTTAGGAAGTTCGGCCGGCTCTTGATGGTGGTCGGTCACGACAACGTCGATCCCCCGCTCGGCGGCCAGCGCGATCGATTCGTTGTTCGAGATGCCGCAATCGCAAGTGATGATGACTTTGGCGCCTTGGTCGGCGATATATTCGATCGCCTTGGGATTAACGCCATACCCCTCGGTCTCGCGATGCGGAATATAAACTTCAGCTTTAACGCCGTACTCGGCAAAGGTGGTTGCAAGGATCGTTCCGGCGCAAACCCCGTCGGCGTCAAAGTCGGAAAAAATATAGATCTTTTCTTTGTTGTCAACGGCTTTAAAGATCCGTTCGACCGCTTTACGCATGTCGCGGAACAAAAAAGGGTCATGAAGACCCAAGGCATAATCCATGTTCAAAAACTCATCGACCGCTTCTTTCGAATCCAAGCCGCGGTTATATAACAACTGAACGACGATGGGCGGATACTCGGAAAACTTCCGGCCGAATTCGGCCGGGTAGGGTTCGGCAACAACCCATTTCTTTTGCATATTCCAAAATCTCTAGCGGCCGAGGCTGGCCGTCCACGCGAGGGTCGAGAGGATCGTCATGGCCACGATCGCAACCCAGACGAATTTCATTAGCGTACGCTTCTTTATCTTCATAAGGCCATATCATATCGCCTTATTTGGCGCGGGGCAAGGCACAGGGATAAAAAAGAAGGGTCACCCGAAGGCGACCCACCAGAGCTTGTCTGGATTTTCGATAGAATTACCGAGTGTTCCGGCCTACATGCTTATTGTTGTATTTTAGTTCCCAGGTCGCCGTGGCCATGCGCGCGATGAGAATTGAAACATCATCTCCTTCATGCATGGCGTAGACGATCGCAGCTTCGGCGTCGGTTACAACACTGTCATGCAGTGGGTATTTTCCATCAACGCAATCCTGAAAATACTGAACCGCTTTCTTGGCATATGCGAGCCGCACCTTCTTTCCCAGCTCATCAAGCTGCTTCAAGAGATCGGCGGTTTCGGGCATTCCGACGATCCTGCCGACCGCGTTTGTTGCCGCTACGACCGCCTCTTTCGCCGTCGGTGACGGCGAGTAATTCAACGCGGCGAAATCGCGAAGACCAGCGACCGCAAATTTGGCGTACCGAACCCTCGCCTTTTGTTTCAGGTCCTGAGCATGAGCATAGAGATCGGAGTTGATTCCTCGGCCGCTCATGAGATCCTCAACCTTCTGAGCCAATTCTTCCGGACTGGACACGGGGTCGCTTTCACTTTGCACGTATGTGTACAATGCAGTTACCGCCCGATAGATGGCGAGTTCGGCGTTGGCATCGGCCAATTCCGCTTGCGCTTTCTGCATAGACATCCGGGAAGCAACAGCTTCGGAGCACGCCGGAGCCGATGCGGGCGTCTCGACGGGAAGCGCATTGTGCGCGCAACCGATCGAGAGCAAACTGCCGAGAACAAAACTAACCACGTTGAGTGCTTTCATCGAACTCTCCTTTTCTTTTTGCAACGTTGGACTTGTTAAAAGGTGCCGTCTTGACGACGCGCCCTAAACTTCATCTTCGCCGAAATCCGGCATATGGTCGTCCGGGTCGTATTCGTCTTCGGGACGCAAAAAATCGCCGGGGAAAAGCCGCCGATTCTCGGCGTCGATCGCTTCTTCGTCTTCCGTCAAAGCCGGATCCAAACGAATGCGCGGATCACTGATCTTGACCCACCGACCGCCTTGCAGTCGCTCAAAGCGATGATCAAAGCGGATCCAACCGTCCTCAATCTCATGGTGCCCGAGTTCATCGGCGCCCATGATATTGCTCGGCGGAAATTGTCTGCTTAGTTCCCGAACATCGTTGCCTTCCCAAACCGTTTGTTCGGTTACCTCCGGCCTCAGCGCGCCCGGCGCCACAAAATCGCTTTCCGTAACTTTGATGACGCGCAAAGTGATTTGGCCATTTGTCGCGGCGGCGTGTCGATCAACTTCCGGGTTTTCGATCATTTCGCAAAGCCTGGCGACAATGACCGTTGTCGCGATCGCGATCAGCATACCCAGCCCGCTATCGCGTTCGTTGACGAAAGGCCCGTGATGAACTTCATAGAGCGAAACCCCGGTCGATCCTTCGTCTTTGCCGGTACTGGCGATCCGTCCGAGTGTTTCCGGGCGCAAGGTCTTAACCTTTGTTTCGGCGGTTCTCCAAACACGAGAATCCGTCCCAATTCCCCACAAACCGCCAAGTAGGTCGCTCCTTAAAGAGGGAAACAATTCCTCGGCGATATTACGCACCAAACGGCGATTCTTTTGCGCACTCATTGCTTTTTCCTTTGTCAATTCGCCAAAATTTATAGCCTCTGCAAACGCAGGAGCCGTTAGACGCGCATGCGTCCGGGCGAAGTCACCGGTTTTTTGAACCGAATAACCAAAAAATATAGCAGACAAACGCCGTTTTGTCAACCATCAAATACCCGTTCCCTATTTGAATAATGGCCTACTCTCGCAGCAAGAACGGATTATAGTCAATGCCGCGGTCGTAAACGTCGATCCCTTCGGCCCGTTTCAGATAGCCGATGACGGCATAGGTGAACGGGGTGGCGACGATCTCGTAGGCGACCTTGAAAACAAACGCGGAAACGATGAGCGCGAGCACGCCGCTTCCAGGCAGAACGCCCAAAAAAGCGATCGTGTTGAAAAACGCACTGTCTAGCCCCTCCCCCGCTACTGTCGAACCGATCGTGCGCATCCATAAATGTTTCCCGTTGCTCCAAATTTTCATCTTTGACATCACGAACGAGTTTGAGAATTCGCCGACAAAATACGCGACAATAGAACCGAGCACGATCCGCGGCACGCCGCCCAAAATAAGATCGTACGCGCTCTGATTTTTCCAAAACGCCGCGCCGGGCAAGATTTGCACGAACCAATACGCCAGCGCCATGAGGATGAGCGAGACAAACCCCGACCAAACTATTTTGCGCGTCGCCTTGTATCCGTAGACCTCGGTCAGAATGTCGCCGAAAATATAGCTGATCGGAAAAATAAAGATCGCCCCCGTAAAGGAGAACGACCCGATCTGCACGATCTTCGAGGCCACCGTGTTCGAGATCATGAGCACCGTGACGAACAGGATGGCGATCGAAATGAAATATTTGCTTCGGGAAGCGATATCGCTCGCAGGTTCCGTTTGCATATTGGAATTTTTTACACGCTTTCAAAGAATACAGCAAACGTCTCCGCTTAACAAACGGACCTTATAAGCCATAATTCGGTAATTGCATCATCATGCGCAAATAGACAATAGTGCGTTTACGCTTCTTTAATTGTCGCCCCCGAGCACCATCGGGGGTCCAATCCATATTGGGCGGCGGGACGGACGCCCAAGCGATGATTGGATTCCCTTTGAGAAGGGAATGACGACCGGGGCTATGGATCTTAATTTCAAAAACCGTTACGTATGGCCTATACCATTATTGCGCTAACTACCGGCTGCGGTTTTGTCCGTAAGCGCAAAGGACGAGGATTTTCATGCTACCTATGAAAAAACCTATTGAAATCATTATTATATTTGGCGCACTTTTCATCAGGTGCATTAAAAGAGCTGTCAGTAATGGTGCATTCACTTAATATCTGACCAGTAGAGATATTTTCAATGTAAGAATACGATCCACCAATACCCCCTAAACTATAATTAATATCCTCATAACATTTGTTTTCGAAAAAACTGACAGTTGTGCGCCCAAGGGTTTGATTTTCACTTTTTAAGCGTTGCTCCAAACCTTCATCCATCGATTCGACTTTTTTAACACAATTTTTTGAACCGATTATTGGCCAAATTTTAAAATAAAAGAGAGATGCCGCGCCGATAACGATTACTCCGCATAACACGCAAATTCCAACGATTAAAATTGGTTTTGATCGTGTCATAAGATAAAATAGTTAGTCATTTAGAAATTTAATTTATCTTTTTAACACCGCCAAATACGTTTCCGGCGGGAGGTCGACGTGGCCGGCGGCTTTCATGCGTTTTTTGCCTTCTTTTTGTTTGCTCAAAAGTTTCATTTTTCTTGTCACGTCTCCCCCGCTCATTTTGGCCATCATGTCCTTGCGCATGGCGGGGATCCTATCCGAGGCGATCACTTTGCCGCCGATTGCGGCTTGAATTTTCACTTCGAACATGTGGCGCTGGATCGAGTCCTTCAGGGTTTCAACGATCTTGCGTCCGACGCGCTGGGCTTCGTCGCGGTAAACCAAGGTAGCCAGCGCCTCGACCGGCTCTTCGGCGACCAGTATGTTCATGCGCACGACGTCCGCCGGGCGGTAATCGTAAAATTCGTACGACATCGAGGCATAGCCGGAGCTGACCGACTTGAGCTTGTCGTAAAAATCGATGACAATCGCGGAAAGCGGAAGTTCGGCGGAAATGATGACGCGCTTTTGGCCCTCGCCCAAATATTCGGTATTACGATAGACGCCGCGCTTTTCGGCGACAAGGCCGAGCACTCCCCCAATATCTTCTTCGCGGCAAATGACGGCGAGTTTGACCCACGGCTCTTTAATGCCTTCGAGATGCGTCGCATCCGGCAGGTCTTGCGGCGACTTGGCGACAACTTCGGTACCGTCGGTTTTTGTCACATGATATGCGACCGAGGGCGCGGTGACGATGAGGTCCAAATTGTGTTCGCGCCGCAAACGCTCTTGCACGATCTCCAAGTGCAAAAGCCCCAGAAGACCAACGCGGAAACCAAAACCAAGCGCCGTTGAGCGTTCGGGTTCGAACATCAAAGACGCGTCGGATAATTTCAGCTTCAGCATGGCTTCGCGCAAATGTTCGTAGCTCGAACCCTCCTTGGCGAAGATGCCGGCAAAGACCATTGGTTTGACCTCGCGGTAGCCGGGCAACATTTCGACTTTCGCGTCCGTGAGCGTCACGGTGTCGCCGACCCTACAGCCGGAAATATCCTTAAGCCCGGTGACCAAGTAACCTATTTCGCCGGCCGAGAGACTGCCGGTCTCGAACATCCGCGGCTGCATGACCCCGACCTCTAGCGCTTCCGCATCCACCTTGGTCGCCATGAAGCGCACTTTGCTTTTGGTCTTGAGCGAGCCGTCGATCACGCGAATATAAGCGACCACGCCTTTGTAATCGTCATAGAACGAATCAAAGATCAAAGCCCGAAGCGGTTCGGCCGGCTCGCCCTTAGGCGGCGGCACGCGTTCGACCACGGCATCGAGAACCTTTTCGACGCCGATCCCCGATTTTCCCGAGGCGTATAAAACCTCATCGGGCGAACAGCCCAACAACTTTACGAGTTCGTCGCGCGTTTCTTCCGGCATTGCGGCGGGCAGGTCTATTTTGTTGACCACCGGGATTATTTTTAAATTCTGTTCAAGCGCCAAATACAAATTGGCGATGGTTTGCGCTTGCACGCCTTGTGTTGCATCAACGAGCAAAATAGCGCCCTCGACCGAGGAGAGCGAACGCGACACTTCGTAGGTAAAATCCACGTGCCCGGGCGTGTCGATGAGGTTTAATTCATAACCTTTCCAGCTCATCCGCGCCGGCGCGAGCTTGATCGTGATCCCCCGCTCGCGCTCCAGGTCCATGTTATCCAAAATTTGATTTTTCATTTCGCGCTTCGAGACCGTGCCGGTCACTTCCAAAAAACGGTCCGAAAGCGTGGACTTGCCGTGGTCGATATGCGCAGTGATGACGAAATTCCTGATCTTGGATTGATCCATATGTTCTAACGGAACATGAAACATAAAACATGAAGCATTCCGTCGAGCATAGCTCGACAAGAGTGTTTCGTGTTACATGTTTCATGTTTCATAACGTTTATTCCAGCGCTTCATCAATGGCGATGACGGGGAGTTCGCGGATGCCGACGCGGCGCTTGAACGCTTCGACGAAACTGCGCGCTTCGTCGGAGCGCAAGAAATATGCGGCGCCGAAATAAAGACCAAGGCCCATTGCGGCGGCGATCATTGTCTGCGTCAAGACGCCCAAAACCGTATTCATGTTCACATGCACGCCGACGAAGTTCTTGGTGAGCTGGATCACGAGCGCCATGGGGACGGCAGCCACCGTGATCTTCGCGAGCGACTTTATGAGCAATGATTCGTTCAGGGTTCCGGTTTTCATGCGGAGCGTCACCCAAAGCAGCGTGACTTGAATGACCGAGGAGATTGAGAAAGATAAGGCCAAACCCGAGACACCCATCGACTTGGAAAGCGTGATGTTGCCGATGATGTCGGCGGCCACCGAGATCATGCCGATCAAAAGCGGCGTGGTCGAATCCTTAAGCGCGTAAAAGCCGCGGATCAGCAGCGGACAAACCGCTTGGAAGGCGATCGAAATGGCGAAGAGCGCCAGCGCGTCGGCGGTGCGGGTGGTATCGTCCCAATCAAAACGTCCGCTCCCGAGAACGAGGCGCACCACTTGGGCGCGCAGCAAGAGCAAGATGATGGAAACGGGCACGGCGAAGAAAAGTATTTGCCTCGTCACGCCGTTCACGCTGTCGATGAAACGGTCGGTTTCTTTTTTAACCGCGAAGCGCGTGAGCGACGGGTAGGCGGCCACGGCGTAGGAAACGCCGATGAACGAGTACGGGACCGATTGCAAGTTGTTGGCAAAATTCATGACCGAGACCGAACCGGCCGCGAGCGTCGAGGCGATCACGGTCGCGACCGTGAGATCGATCTGGGTGACCGCCAAGTCGAGGATGCGCGGTCCTGAAAGCTTGGCGATGTTCTTGATCCCGTCGTCGGAAGTCTTCAAGCGCGGTTGCAGTTTGAAACCAAGACTGCAGACCGGCAAATACTGCGCGGCAAAATGCAGGACCGCGCCCAGGACAACGCCCATGGCAAGCCCGGCCGGCCCCCAAAAGCGGACAAAAACGAGCGCGCCAAAAATAATGCCGAGGTTGTAAAAGATGGGAGCGATGGCAAAGGCGAAGAAACGCTTGGTGCCTTGGAGCACGCCGCCCATGACCGCCGAAAGCCCCATGAGGAAGGTGGAGGCGAACATAATGCGCGAAAGCTCGATCGTAAGCCGGAGCTTGGTTCCGGCAAAGCCGGGGGTGATGACGGGAACGATAAAAGGCGCGAAAATGACGAGCGCCGCGGTGACGACAACGAGAATGACGCCCAAAATTCCGATGAGCTCGTTGGTCAGCCGCCAAGCGTCATCGCGCGCACCGTCTTCGCGGCGCAACATATACTCGGTAAAGATCGGCAAAAAACCGGCCGACAGCGCGCCCACCACCAGCAATCCGTAGATCGTGTCCGGCAAGCGGAAGGCCGCGTAATACGCATCGAGGGTGTCGCCCGCGCCAAAGGTGCCGGCCAGCACGTGATCGCGGATGACGCCCAAAATTTTCGAAGCCAACGACGCGCCGCCCAAAAGAAGGGCGGCGGAAGTGATGGTCTTTGATTCGTTGTTCCAGAGTTTTCCGAACATGATTATTTTTTTACGACTTCTTCGGCGCTAAGGCTTTTCTTGCCGTGGCCCCAATTATATTTGAAAATATTCGATTTGACCGGCCCGATCGTGAGCATATGCAGTTCGCAAAGGATGTATTTGATCGCCGTCGTGAATCGGCCGTCGCGTTCGAAACGGCGGGTGGAAACGGGAATGCATTGGGTAAAAAGGAAGCCGAAGGTCCCTATCTTTGAGCCGCGCCGCGCCAGCTCATGATCTTCGGCCAGTTTAACATCAACATCAAAGCCGCCGACCGCCTCATAGACCGAACGCTTGATGAAAAAACAAAAGCCGGGAATGTGCGGCAAAATTTTTCCGAGCGCCACCGAGTAAACATTATAAAGGCCGTGCAAAAGTTTGTCGTAATTGTCCCCGTCCATGGCGCGGACGCGGCAGGTTGCCAGGTCAAGGTCGCGGGCGATGAATTCATTGACGGTATCCTCTAAAAAGAATTGGTTTGGAAGCGCCACATCGGCGTCTAAGAACAAAAACACCTTGCCTAAAGCCGCCGCCGCGCCGTTGTTGCGACCCTGCGAGACCGAACCGCCCTCGACCACGCGACAGCCGCCGGCGAGCGCGATCTCCCTCGTTTTATCGGTGGTATTATGCGAATCGGCCACGACAACCTCAAAGTCGCGAAAGGTTTGTTCCTTTAACGTTTTAAGAAGCGTTGGCAGGTTCTGTTCTTCGTTAAAGGTTGGTATGATGATCGAAAGCAATGGTTTGTTTGGAGCCATATAACAGCCTCTAAATTACCATTTTTATTCATTCTTGTCACGCAACGTATGGAACAGGAGAAAAGGCTGAAAATAGGCGACAAATTGGAAGCAATGATCAACGGCGTCGATGAAAAGGGTCGTGGTCTGCTCCGTGCCGGCGCCAAGCCGGGACTTGCCTATTTTACCATTCCCGGGGAAAAGATCGGTGGCGAGGTCGTGGCCAGAAACGGCGGCGAGCTGCGGGTACGGGTCGAAACGATCATGGAGCCGTCGACGGACCGGGTCGTTCCTCAATGCCCCGATGCCGGGCGCTGCGGCGGCTGTCCGTGGCAACATATATCATATACGCGTCAATGCGATCTAAAACTCGAACTGATCAATCGAGCATTTGCCGAATCCGGCCTACCTGAAACCTGTAACCTGAAACCTGAAACCTATATTCGCGCCATAAGCCAATACCATTATCGCAACCGCATGGACTATGTTTTTGCCGTCGACGGCTCGCTGGGACTTAAAACGCCGGAACATTGGGACATGGTGCTTGATCTCAAGGACTGCAGAATGCTTTCGAAAGAAGCGGTCGAGATCATGCGAATCGTTCGCGAGCTTACTAAAGAAAGCGCCGTGCCGTTTTGGAACAATCGCGTTCACGCCGGCTTTTGGCGCTACTTGGTAATTCGCGAAGGCAAGAATACCGGTGAACGTTTGGTGCTTATCACCACTTCTGGCGAGCGTTTTACGGACGCGAGCCATCCCGAGCTTGCGGTGTCCCGAGCTTGCCGAGGGGCCGAGGGACTCCCCCTTCGTGAAAAATTTGAAGCCGCGCTCAAACCGCTCGCGACATCCTTGCTCTGGGGGATCAATCCCGAGATAACCGATCTCTCGATCCCCAAAACGATCGAGCCGATCTTCGGCGAAACTTATCTGACGGAAAAGATCAACGGATTTTCATATCACATTCCCTGCGCTTCATTCTTTCAAACAAATTCGGAAATGGCCGCACAACTTCAAAACATTGTCGTTGAATTTGCCGCGCCAAAGCCGGGCGAAAAAATAATGGATCTTTATTGCGGCTCCGGATTTTTAACGCTCGCGCTCGCCAAAGCCGCCGAGCGCGTGATCGGCGTCGAGCTCGACGATGCCGCCGTGGAAATCGCGCGCGGCAACGCCAAGCTCAACAATATCGCTAACATCGACTTCCGTTCCGGCGCGACGGAAAAATTGCTCGCTGCCGCGCTCGCTGAAATGTCGCCCGACACGATCGTACTCGACCCGCCGCGCGCCGGCTTGCACCCGAAAGCGCTCGAAGCGCTCATGGGCTCAACTGCCAAGCGTCTGGTCTATGTTTCCTGCAACCCCCGCGCCCTGGCCCGCGACCTTAAAACCTTGTTGACCAAATACGCGATCGAAAAAAACCGCTGCCTCGACCTTTTCCCCCATACGCCGCATATCGAAACGGTCATTTCACTAGGACGCCAATAATTGACTTTTTTCGATTTTTGCCGCATATTATTACGACTTGCGTTAGCCAACCTAAATAGCTAACAAGCTAATAAGCTACAACCTCAAATGAAATCTGGTTTCGTCGCCCTTATCGGGCGCTCTAACGTCGGAAAATCAACGCTTCTTAATGCGCTGGTCGGCTCAAAGGTGGCTATTATCACGCCCAAGCCGCAAACAACGCGCCAAGCCATCCGCGGGATCGTTCATGATCCGCGCGGTCAAATTGTGTTTGTCGACACCCCGGGTGTTTTTGAAAAGAGCCGCGATCAGCTGACCGAGTCGCTTAACCGCGAAGTGAAGAACGCCATGGACGGCATTGATGCGATCGTCTATGTCGTTGACCCGACCCGCGCCGTGGGTCCGGAAGAACATCACACCTACGCGATGGTCACGGCCTCCCAGGTGCCGAAAATAATGGCGATCAATAAGTCCGACTTAGGCGACCGCAAAAAGCCGTTTCAGTTCGAGTTCGAACGCATGGGCGAAAAAATGGATGCAGTGGTCAACATCTCGGCCTTGCGCGGTTCAAACCTCGCGCCGCTATTGGACAAACTTTTCGAGGTCTTGCCTGAAGGCGAACCGTTTTATCCCGAGTTCCAACTGACCGACATGGAAAGCAAAAAGTGGGTTGAAGAACTGATCAGGGAAAAGGTTTTCATTCAGATGCAGCAAGAAGTTCCATATACGATCACCGTGACGCTCGACGAAATGGAAAAACGCCCCGACGGCACCATTTACATTAAGGCGCGCATTCTAACGACCGAGAAACGCTATAAAAAAATGCTCATCGGCACCGGCGCTTCCAAAATTAAAGAAATGGGGCACACCGCACGAAAAGAGCTTGAGACGGTGCTTCAGGCCAAGGTATTTCTCGATCTCGAAGTTGAGGTTGATGCCAATTGGGTCGGACGGGAAACGCACCACTGACCTGCGGGTAAAAACCAAGGACCAAGAACCAATTTCCAAAAAATTTTCTATAATTCAATTCCATGCACGAAACACTATCGCACATTCCCGAATTCGAACAAACGGAGCCGGCGCGCCGCGAACTTACGCTCGCCGATGCCAAGCGTTATATCATCGAACATCGGGACGAGCCCGCATTTAAAGACGATCAAATGGTTGTGGAATGGAGGCCGATCGACGCTCTGCCGAGTTTTGAAACGCACTGCAATGCTTTGCGGGCATCCGGTTCGCCGGAACTTTACCGTGCGCGCGAACTCACGAACTTGATCGACAGGGAAACCCATTCCGGCGGGCATGCGAAGATGACCGAACCGACGGAGATCACCCTTTTGCTCGCGCCGGATATCGGCAAACGATTCGACGATGTTCCGTTCGCCGATTCTTTAGAAAAACTGGAGGCCAGGGTGGCGCGTGATAGCGAGCTTGCCACTTTAAGAGATTACGAAGCGCACCCCGACGCGATCGAGCCGATCCTCGGATTGATCGAGGATCGCGTCGCTTGGATCGATCATGAGATCGAACGTGAGAACCGAACGCCCAACAAAGATGCGCGCGACGAGCGAGCCAAACGCAACAAGATTAAGACGCTCGAAGAAAACAGAAAAAAATTCCGTCGCGCGAGGATATTTTTACTGGATCAATATTTTAAATAAAGCAAAAGAACCCCGAAGCAATGTCGGGGTTCTTTGATATTCAATTCTATTTTACTTCGCGACAACCGAGACAAAGGTTCGCA
>Ga0182027_10001266_pt1 | contig 42354 bp, 25 predicted proteins | sample 712E1DmetaG_FD_121300 | JGI IMG/M metagenome (GOLD analysis project Ga0182027, IMG submission 121300) | Permafrost microbial communities from Stordalen Mire, Sweden - 712E1D metaG (Illumina Assembly) | ecosystem: Environmental > Terrestrial > Soil > Wetlands > Permafrost | place: Sweden...
GCCGTTTGCCACAATGGAGAACGATGCATTTTGGTCCAACGTCACCGTCTGGCTCTGTGGTTGGGTCGTGATCGCCGGCGGAACATTGACGGTCAACGCCGCCCCGGAGCTGGTAATCGAACCGGCAATGTTGGTCACCACCACTGTGTAGCTGCCCGCGTCAGTCGTCTGAACGTTGCTGAGCGCCAGCGCTGAAGTGGTGGCTCCGGCCAGAGCGGTGCCGTTGTGGCTCCACTGATAGCTCAGAGGAGCGGTGCCGTTTGCCACGATGGAGAACGATGCATTCTGGCCCAGCGTCACCGTCTGGCTCTGCGGTTGGGTCGTGATCGCCGGCGGAACATTGACCGCCAACGCCGCCACCGCGCTTGTCACCGAACCCAGGGAATTCGTCACGACCACCGTGTAGCTGCCCGCGTTGATCGTCTGGACATTGGTGCGCGTCAGCGTTGAACTGGTGGCGCCGGACAAGGCCGTGCCGTTGCAAGCCCACTGATAACTCAGCGGCGTCGTGCCACTCGCCACGACGGAAAACGAAGTGTTCTGGCCCAACGTCACCGTCTGGCTCTGCGGCTGGGTGGTGATCGAGGGCGGCGCGTTCACGGTTAACATGGCGACCGAGCTTGTAATCGAACCGGCAATGTTGGTCACGACCACCGTGTAGCTGCCCGCGTTGATCGTCTGGACATTGGTGCATGTCAGCGTTAAACTGGTGGCGCCGGACAAGGCCGTGCCGTTGCAAGCCCACTGATAATTCAGCGGCGGCGTGCCGCTCGCCACGACGGAAAACGAAGCGTTCTGGCCCTGCGTCACGGTCCGGTTCTGAGGCTGAGTCGTGATCGCCGACGGAACAAGGACCGTCAACGTCGCGTTGGAGCTGGTCACCGAACCTCCAGCATTGTGTACTTCCACCCAGTAAACTCCCTGATTGTTCGTCTGAACCTGCGAAATCGTGTAAATGTTTGCAGTCGCGCCGCTAATTTTAGCGCCGTTTTGGTACCACTTATAGCTCATAGTGGTTCCACTGGAGGCAACCACCTGGAAGGTCACAGTGTCCTGAATTAGGACAGTCTGGCTCAAAGGTTGGAAAGTGATGATGGGCGGGGGACCGCTGGCTGCGCAGGGTCTTGCCATAAGCAAACTGAAAAACAGAAAGCACATGGCTGGGCTTGCCCGCGGCCAACTCAAAAGTAGCCTATCTTTCATACTGAACACACAAGACGGCAAGCTAATTCTGTGCCACTGTCTAAAAGCGGCACGTCAGTTTGAGGCGAAAACTGCGGCCGTCTTGCTCGATAATGTCCTGTACATGGAAATGGGAGGCGGGATCCCCGTATCGGCGATCCAGGACGTTGTAAACGCTGGCTGAGAATTCAAGGTTCTTGACGAGCTTCTGGCCCAAAAGCGTCAGGTTGATGATGCCAAAACCTGCCGCATCCTCACCTTGCACCGTAATAAGCGGCTGACCACTTGAGTTCGTTGTGCTGTGGAGACTTTGGCGGTCAGTGGTGTACTGGAATTCCAGGCCGGCAAAGACTTTGTCTTTGACCAGTGGCACATCGAGATTGAATTTGAGCATCTGGTTGGGCGAATCCGGCATCTCCCAGCCCACCGACGAATTCCTGGTGTCCTGAAACGAATAGCTGGCCCGGCCGCGGATTCCGCCGGCCCAGAATGCTTCCAGGGCCAGCTCCACGCCTTTGGTGTTCGCGTCGAAGTTGGTAAAGGTCCCGCTGCTAAAAACGAGCAAATCGTTCATTCGATTGTAAAAGCCGGAGAGGGAAGACCGTAAGTGTGGTCCGGCTTCCTGCTCGTAGACCAACTCATAGCTGGTGATTTCCTCCGGCTTGAGCGCATGGTCCGAAGTGGTAATCTCATAAAAACTAGGCACGCGAAAGGCCGTGCCGTAAATGGCTTTGAACGTGGATTTCTCCCAGGGATGGTAGATCAAAGCCAGACGCGGATTAAACGCGGGATCGAAATCGCCGTATTGATCATAACGCACGCCGCCGTTGAAATGGAGATTGGTCAGCACGGCGAAATCGCCTTGAGCATAGATGCCATAACTTTGGCGGTTCGTGCGGGTGTCGAAACCCTGGTTGGGCGCCCTTTGATCGAAATCCCGGGAATCCTGCCGGAAGTCGTCCCGGTATTCTGCGCCCAGGGTGATGACGTGCCGATCCCATAATCGTTTGTTTAGCTGCAATTCGGCGCCGCACCATTCGCCGGCGTCCTGCTCTTTGTACAGTGTGCCGCCAATCGGATAACCGATTTCATAATCGTAACGGTCGTAATAAACCTGCGCGGTCACATCCACAACCTCGGGAAAGCTGTGCGCGTATTTCAGGCCCGTGTAACTTCGCTCATCCGTCGTGCGCAGGCGCGGATCGTTGAACGTAGTAGAATGTTCGGCCGTTGGATTTACTTTTACACGTTGGTCAAAGGCGCCCTCCAGAGTAAAATCCTCGTAGCCCAGCGAGCCAAAGAAACTGCCGGATGAATCGCCATCCATGTTCTGCGCCACGCCGTTATTTTGAGCCGGGGTATTGAATTCCTTGTAAAACAGGCGGTCCTGGCCGCCGCTGTCGTAATACGTTCCCGAGAGCAGCATTTGGACGCCGTTGGTAAAGAGCTTCCCATAAGTCACCCGGGTTTTGTAGGTGTCAAAGGAGGCGTATTCACCAGAAGCCTCCACGCCGTTCAACTGCTTGCCCTGCCGGGTAACCACATTGATTACACCGAAGAAGGCGTTGTTGCCGTAGAGCACCGCGCCGGGGCCGCGAATGATTTCGACCCGGTCCACCAGATCAATGTCGAGGAGGAAGGCGGTGTCAATGAACGCGCCGTCGTTGAAGTCGTTATTGACCCGGTGGCCGTCAACGAGCACCAACACTCGGTCGTTAAAATCGCCCAGGCTGATACCCCGGGCGCCCAGGAACGCGTAATTGCGGTCATAAGAGATGTTGAAGCCCTGAACGCTCCCCAAGACATCCGCCAGGGTTCGATAACCGTACTTCTTGATTTCGTCAGCCGTGATGATCGTAACGGAAGAGGGCGCTTCCGTCGTTTTTTGCTCGAGCTTAGACGCGCCGTACACCCTCGGAACGTCCAGGTTCATCAACGCTTCCAGCGGGAGTTGGGTCAGATCCACCTGGTTTGATTGCGCGTGGAGCTCCGCCGATGGGGCGACAAGCGCGAATGAAACGGCGAGCATCTGCAAAGCACGCCGCATAAGCATGGAGCAAAGAACCGCGCCAGCAGACGTGGGGCGGCGAGTGCGATTTAGCTTCTTCATGCTTTGCGCGCTGAGCCAATCATGCCGGGCGGGATATTGGCAAGCCCTTTTTGCGCGGCTTCGGGGCTGAACTCATGGAGTGAGGATGGACAAGACGTGCTGCGAAGTCAGGGCTCTCAGTTCGCAGTCGTCAACATCTGCCCAGGCAAACTCGATCCTCGCGGCTTGCGCAAACTTCTCCTTGCGTTTTGAGATAAACTGAGTCGAAATGAAATCCAGCGATGCGCAGGGCGAGGCTAGCCCGTCACTGCGACTCAACGGTTTATGCGTTCCCGCGCGATCTCACTTTTAGGCCTGAGCCTGATGTGGCTGCCACTGGCCGGCAGCTATGGCCGCGCACAACAGTCGCAGCCGACAGAGTACCAGATCAAAGCCGCCTTTCTGTTCAATTTCGCGAAATTTGTCGAATGGCCGCCGAGGGCCTTTGCCGGGGGCACGTCACCCATTGTCATCGGCATTCTGGGCGAAAGCCCCTTCCACGACGATCTCGCGCGAACGATTCGGGACAAAACCGTCGATGAGCACCCGCTGGTGATCAAGGAGTTTCGTTCGCAGACCGAAGCAACCAACTGCCACATACTTTTTATCAGCACCTCCGAAAAAAAGCGGCTGCCGGAGATTCTTGAGAGCCTCAAAGGAGCCAGTGTGCTGACCGTGGGGGAGACGGACCGCTTCACCGAAACCGGCGGCATGATCAATTTCTTCTTGGAGGGGACCAAAATCCGGTTCCAGATCAACAAGGACGCGGCCACAAGCGCTGGGTTGAAGATCAGTTCCAAACTGATGAGCCTCGCCTCGCGTCCGGGAGGCTAACGCGGAAATCTCTCTCATAAAGCTCCAGCAGGCGTCGAAGCAGGTGCGATTTCTGGGCGAAGCCCTCGTCCAAACTTCGTTCTTTTTGCGGTGATTGAAATGGCAGTTCATTCTTCATGAACTGCTCTATTTGTACACCTTTTCCACCAGTACAAGGCAAATTTTGCCTATTATTGACCGGCACTTTTAATCGCACCCCGTCACAGAGCCTATCGCAGTCGCGAATAGCGCGCTTGGCACGTCAGTTGCTCAGAAGCTTGCGTGGATGCTGGCTTAAATGTGCAAAAGATGAGATGTACTCGTCCTTTTATGGGACAGCCTGCTATCTTGATTTTCACCGGTTGCCTTGGTTGGCACCTCCGTTGGGATGGGGTGCCGGACGGGTTGTCGGCAGCCCACCCCGGGACCTCCAGGCACCACCAGTCAAACCTCTCGAGATGGATTGGGGAGTCATAGCGCGCCTGGATACAAGATGAAACTGTTCCGAAATCTCCCCATTCAACAGAAGATGCTGGTGATGACACTGCTCATCTGCGGCGCGGTCCTCTGCGTCGCCATTGCAGCGCTCTTCACCTTCCAAGTCCTGAACTTCCGCTCCAATTTCCAGCGGGACACGGCTACGCTGGCGGCCGTTATCGCCAACAACAGCACGGCGGCGATGGCCTTCAAAGATGACCAGGCCGCGACCGAGGTATTGAGTGCCCTCCAGGCCAAACCCAGCGTGCTGGCGGCCAACCTGGTTTTGCCCGACGGCTCGTTGTTCGCCCCTTTCGGGAAGCGTGAGGACGCACACACGCGGTCGCAGTTTCCGCCCGCAGGAGGATACCGTTTCGTCTGCGGACACCTGCTTGTCACACAGCCGGTCAAGTTGAAGGGGGAGCGGTTGGGCACACTTTACCTGCGGTCGGACTATCGGCAAACGTTTCTGGAACTGCTCGGTTTCTACGGGCTGGTCGTTATGGGCATCATAGCTGTGTCCAGCGGTCTGGCGGCGTTCCTTTCGAGCCGGTTGGGACGCACCATTACCAATCCAGTCCTCCAGATGGCGCAGACCGCTCGAATTGTCGGCGAGAAGAAGGACTACTCGGTACGCGCGGTCGTGGGCAGTCGGGGCGACGAACTGGGCAGACTTGCGGAGTCCTTCAACGAGATGCTCAGCCGAATTCAGAGCCAGGATGCCGCGCTCAGCCTCTCGCAACAGAAGATGGAAGCGTTGATTCACTCGATTGATGGCATCGTCTGGGAACGCACGCCGGATACATTCCGGTTCACCTTTATCAGCCGCCAGAGTAAAGATATTCTCGGTTATCAGCCTCAGGTATGGTTGGACCAGCCAAACTTTTGGGATGAGAAACTGCACCCACAGGATGCTGCCAAAGCCATCCGGACCGGCCACGACCTGGCTGCTCGGGCTCAGCCCTACACCTACGAGTACCGAATGATTGCCGCCGATGGGCGAACAGTTTGGATCCGGGAGAGCGGCACGGTGCTGGTGGAGAAAGGCCAGCCTGTGGCCATGCGCGGCATCTTCCTGGACGTCACCCGGCAGAAACTGGATGCAGAGCAACTCGACAAGCTCAACCGGCAGTTGATCGGCACTTCCCGGCTTGCGGGCATGGCCGAGGTGGCTACAGGAGTGCTGCACAATGTCGGCAACGTGCTCAACAGCGTGAGCGTGGCCGCCACTGTGGTGGGCGAGCGCTTGCGGCGCTCCAAGGTGGCGAATCTGCGTCGTGCCACAGCCATCTTGCGCGAGCAAAACGGCCACCTCGCCGAATTCCTGACCGCCGACCCGAAGGGCAAACTTATTCCCGAATATCTAGCCACGGTGGCGGACCAGTTGGCCAGTGAACAGACCAAGTTGATCGCGAAAATGGACTCCGTCGGCGAGCATATCGAGCACATCAAAGAGATTGTGGCGATGCAGCAGAGCTACGCTAAAGTCTCCGGCGTCTATGAAAGTCTGGCGGTGGTGGCATTGGTTGAAGATGCCTTGCGGATGAATGCTGCCGCTTTCGACCGGCATGGCATCGAGTTGGTTCGGGAGTTTGCGGAGAACATACCGCTGGTGCGCGTGGACCGGCATAAGGTGTTGCAGATTCTCATCAACCTGCTCCGCAACGCGAAGTATGCCATGGATGCGCAGAGCGGACACGCCAAACGTTTGGTCGTCCGGGTGGGCCTGGCGTCTCCCGACCAGGTAAGAATCACCATCGCCGACAATGGTGTCGGGATTGCCCCGGAGCATCTGACCAGGATTTTCAACCACGGTTTTACCACCAAGAAGGACGGCCATGGCTTCGGCCTCCATAGTGGGGCCAACGCCGCGAAAGAAATGGGTGGCACGCTCACGGCCCATAGCGACGGCCCCGGCAAAGGCGCCGAGTTGACTCTCGAATTGCCCACCGCTGCATCCGTCCGGCAAGAAGAACATTCAGCAGCGGAAAGGAATGGATGAAAAGCACAGACCTTAAACTGAACCATCGCATCCTAGTCGTTGACGACAATACGACCATCCACAACGACTTCCGGGAGATCCTCTGTCCGGATAACTCTAACGAGGCCGCGGCGAATGACATGGAAGCGGTACTGTTCAATCAGGACAAACCGGATGTGATGAGTTTTGAGTTGGACTCCGCGTACCAAGGCGAGGAGGCCTTGGAGATGGTGCAGCAGGCGCTCGCGGACAACCGGCCTTATGCCCTGGCCTTCGTGGACGTGCGGATGCCTCCAGGCTGGGATGGCATTGAAACCATTTCGCGCATCTGGGAAGTGGATCCCGAACTTCAGATCGTCGTCTGCACGGCCTACGCTGATTATTCATGGGAGGCAATGCGAGCCAGAGTCGGCCAACCCGACAACCTGCTCGTCCTCAAGAAGCCGTTCGACAACATCGAAGTGCAGCAACTCGCCCACGCCCTAACCAAAAAGTGGCTGGTCAACTTCCAGGCGCGTTTGCAGATAGCCGAACTGGCGCAGGCCAACGAATCACTGGCCATGTCCGAAGAGCGCTTCTCCAAGGCGTTTCACGAAAGTCCCCTTCCCAGCGGCATCCAGCGCCTTCCCGATCAACGGTTCGTGGACGTGAATCAACGCCTCGCCGAGGTCACCGGGTACAAACGCAACGAGATGATTGGCCGCACCCCGGCCGAGTTGTTCCTATGGGAAAAACCGGAGGTTGCCGATCAGTGGTATGAGGGTTTGTTAGGGCTGAAGTTGGTGCGGGATCAGGAGGCCAAGATCCGCAACCAGGAAGGCGCGCCGCGCGAGATGCTGGTTTCCCTCTCCCCGGTCGCCCTGGGCGGACAACCTCACGTGCTGCTGCTGGCCCAGGACGTCTCCGAGCGGGCTTTGTTGGAACGCCAACTTCGCCAGGCCCAGAAGATGGAGGCCATCGGTCAGTTGGCTGCCGGCGTGGCCCACGATTTCAACAACATCCTTACGGTAATCCAAGGGCACGCCGGCCTGATGCAGCAGAACTTGGACCCCGGCAGTCCGCAAAAGAAATCGCTGGAACAGATCGCCGGCGCGGCCGCCCGCGCCGCCACGCTCATCCGGCAACTGCTGATGTTCAGCCGCAAGCAGGTGATGCAATTCCGGCATCTGGACCTCAACGACATCTTGCGCAACGCCATCAAGATGCTCGAAAGACTGGTGGGCGAACACGTGCAGATCGACTTCCGTCCCCAAAGCCCAATTCCCGCCATCCACGCCGACAGTAGCATGGTGGAACAAATCGCCATGAACTTGGCGGTCAACGCCCGGGATGCCATGCCCAATGGCGGGCGGGTTTCCATCACCACCTCGCTGGAGACCATTCACCGCGCACCCACTCCAATAGACCCTGAACCCCGGGACGGAGACTATGTTTGCCTGACCTTCAGCGACACCGGTGCCGGGATGGATACGCAGATTCTCACTCGGATCTTTGAGCCGTTCTTCACCACCAAACCTGTCGGCAAGGGCACCGGCCTGGGCCTGTCCACGGTTTTCGGCATTGTCCGGCAGCACAAAGGCTGGCTGGAGGTGGAGAGCAAACCGAACCACGGCACCACCTTTCGCGTCTTTTTTCCGGCGAGCCGACAAGCGGCCGAGATAACGGAGCCGGTGGTTGATACCGCCCTGCGTAGCGGTCGCGAAACCGTGCTCGTGGCTGAAGATGAAGATGCCTTGCGCCAGATGGTGGTCAAGGTTCTCAGGATCCAGGGTTATACCGTGCTGGAGGCTGCGTCCGGCCGTGCTGCGCTCGAGGTGTGGGAACAAGCAAACCGTCCGGTTGACCTGCTACTGACTGACATGGTGATGCCGGGAGGCATCATGGGCGGCGAGCTGGCAGAACGTCTCTCGAGGCAATGTCCCCGCCTCAAGGTGATTTACACCAGCGGTTACAGTCCCGGCATGGCGGGCAAGGATGCTTCGCTGTTGAAGCGACAAAACTTCCTGCCCAAGCCCTACTCGATCGGCAGACTGGCACAATTCGTGCGCGAATGCCTCGATGCCCCGGCCAAGCATAACGGAAGTCCACCGGGAGTTGAGTCCCACCAATGCCGATCACCGGACACTGAGGCTTATGCAGCATCTTGACACCAATCATACAGCGCCCCGGATTCTCCTCGTGGATGACGCTGTCTTGATGCGCTGAGACAACGCTTGGAATTGTTCCCAGGTCGGCGTCGAACCCTCCTTCAAGTTGCGAAGGCTCCGTTCAACCAAGCCCGATGGGGGGGCGGAACCCGACCATTTGCCTCCCAAAAATTGGTGGATTTGAGGCCAGAGAGACTTGGCGGGCTTGTTGCGGTTGTGTTCCCAGTTTTTTAGCGTTCTGGCGCTGACACCGAACTTCGCGGCAATTTCGTTTTGCGTCGCGCCAACAGCCAACCGTTTCTCCAACAGTAATTTGCACAATGGCGTTTGCTGGTAGGCAGAATGTGGCGAATCGTGTCTTATGGCCTTGATCAAAAGATGGCAAAAGGGGCGCAGAAAGGACCCCTTCCGCCATTTTTTCTAATCTCAATCATCATCAGAACTACTTTAAAAACCGTGTCTGATTGCAGGTGCTGAATTCATAGAAACCATTGATTCTATCGGTGTTTCTTGACATTTAAGCGAGTGAATGGAGTCGAACCTTCGTCACTCTCCCATAACTGTTTCGAGCGCTCTCAGCGGAGCCGGTAAAAACGCGGCGGTAATGATAGGAAATTGCTTTTCACAGGGTCGCCGGTTTATGGACGCTGCGCGGGTGATCCCCACCATCAGTCGCGTGTTGAATTGGGCCGGGGCGTTGACCATCGTGGCGCCAGCATACACCGCCGCGTCAGGGCCTGGGCACGGCCAGGCTGGCATGCAGAATCAAAATAAGGTCGTCTGCGTCATACGGGTCGGGGGTGACCCAACGCGAGCCGAAAACCAGTTTGGGGACGGCGTTGCCGCTCTGGATGGTCTGGCCGTAAATCCGAATGGAGGTTTGCATATACCGGCCGATCCAGGGGTCGGCCTGGGCAACATCGAACTTCGCCTGGCCGACCAATTCGACCGCTTTGGCCCTGGCGTCGCCGAGGCTTCGCGGGCGCCAGCGGTCACCGGACTCAAGCGAGAACATCCAGCGGTCAAAGACAGGAAACGCCTCGCGCTTGGCCACCCAAACCGCCAGGCCAACTTTGGCCAGTTCGCAGGAGTCCTTGAATTCATCCACGTCCCGGGGGATGTAGGGGTTGCACTGGCTGTTCAACGGCGTCGGACACAGGGCAAAGGCCAGCTTGCCGCCATAGCGGCGAACTGCCTCATCGAGCATGAAATGCAGTTGCTGACAATGGGGGCATTTATAATCAAAGAGCAGGGTGACGACGTAGCGGGCGTCCGGCGAACCGGCCAGAGGCACGGCGTGGGGATCCAGGGCGGGCAGGTTATTCTGCGACTCACCGCCGCGATAGACGGCTGGGGGAATAAAGCCGACCTGGCAGGCCGCCAGGATGCCGGCCAGGGCCAGACCGGCCAGGGCCAGGCCGATCGCGGGCAAAGGGCGAATAACGCGCCCTGGCGCGGCGCCCGTGGTGGCATTCGGCGCGGGATTCGACAGCGCGACATTGATTGAATCGTCGTCGAATTGCATGGGCGCTCGCCAGAGGACCAAAGCCGCCAGCAGCAGGCCGGTGACGTGCGTGGCCATGCAATAGGGGCAAAAGGCCCCAATGAACGATTTCTGCACGATGGTGAACCACACGGCACTTCCGGCGGCCGCCCCGACCAGAACCAGCATCGCGCGCCAGGCCAGCCGCCGGACCGGCGCCGCCGTGGCCGGACCAATGAAAAGACTGGCTGCCAGCATCGCCAGGTACGCCCCCGCCGCCAGACCGCTGACGGGCAACACCCCTCCTACCGTGGACCACCGGCTGTTGAGCACCTGGTCACACGGGCTTCCGCCGCCGCAGCCGATTACCGACCGGCCCACCAGATAATGCCAACCCAGGTAAGAGCTCAGCGCCAGAGCCAGCGCGCTCAAAACCGTCAAGACCCAACGCCACCAAGGCCAGGACCGGCGAAAACGGGACATTTCTTTGTCAGAAACCAAAGTTCGATCCTTTTGAGCGTTACATCCGCGGCGAAACAACAAGCTCCGCAGCCCGCCATCGAGCCGCAGAGCCTTCAACTGTGTTGTCCGGGACGATAATACTACTGCCGTCTAAATTAGTTCCACAGGCGTCCTCACTGAGTTTTTCTGGAATAACGGTTGGATGCACCGGGCGTAGGAACGCTGCCGGCGACCTGCGCCCCCCTGTCATGCGCCCGGGTCAATGCAGTGGTGAGGGTGATGCCGGTGCCGGAGACCTGTGCATCCACCGCGTGTGCAATAGTGAGCGGCGCGGCAACGGTGATTGAGGCATCACCAGGGCCGCCTCTGCCGCCGCCTCTGCCACCTCTGCCACCGCCGGTGACGGAGGCGACAACGGCCGTCTCAAGGTTCGTGCCACTGTCAATGGTGATGGTCTGGCCAGTGGCAAAGCCTGCCGCACTGGCGACAGGGATAACGGTCGCGCCCACGGTGGTGGCAGTGCCAACCGTGGTGCCTCCTGCCGTGCCAACCGTCGCGATGACGGCGGTCTCGAGGTTCGCGCCGGTATCAATCACGATCGTCTGGCCCGCGCCAAAGTCTGCCACGCCGGCGACTTTTATATTGTTCGCGCCGGCGACCGATTCGGTCGGCAGGGTGGTGGCGGTCTGCAACAGGAAATCGCTGCGGTTGTTGCCGGTGTCGAGGCCGTCCGGGAAGCGGCCCGCGCTCCTACGGGGCGCGCGGGCGGCCGGAGCGGCCGGCCCGCCGAAGCCACCGCGGCCCGCGCCGGGCGTGGCTACGAAGTTGCCACTAGCCCCTGCTCCGGAGGCGGCTTGGTAACCCTCCGCGGCCCATGGGTCAACGAGGCCGCCGTAGTTGAGGCTGTCCACGACCAAACCAGCGGCGTCACGCAGCACCAGGTTGCCCGCGCTGGGGGAGAGGGCGGGACCCCCGAACCACTGGTTGGGCGCCGGAGGCCCTTGGTAGCCAACAGTCGTGACCGCGGCGTCACGCACAACCGCGTTGATCGCGTGGTCGTTGGCCAGGGGGCTGTCAAGCGTAATGCCGGTGCCGAGCGGTTGAAGCGGCTCGTTGCTCGAGTGGGCAAAGGCCGTCGCCGGCTGGAAGCCGATCCCCGTTCCCCTAACGCTGAAGGGCAGGTTGTTCGCATGGTTGAACTTCAACGGGGCAGTCAGTTCGATTTCCGCGCCGCCGCCGCCGCGGCGACCACCGCCGGCGGGGGCTGCCGCCACCGCGCCGATGCTCTTGACCTCGACGGTCTCGATCCCATGGCCGACGCTGTCGATATCCAACCTGATCTTGTCACCGACCGAGATGTTGGCGGCGTTTCTGACCCTGATATAGGTGTCGCCGGCTTTCGCGTCTGCCGCCAGGTAGGTTTGCGTGCCCGGCTTGCCGACCGCCGTGACCGTGACCACCTCATACTTTTCCACGTCTTTCGCCACGGCGGGGTAGGTGGCGCCATAGCCGATGCCAATCTTCTGGCCGGCCTCGACCGCGAAACCGCCCGCGCCGGTGAAAGGCACGTTGGTCGAGCCGACGGGGATCGTGATCACCAGACCGTCGGGGAGGGGTTGCCACAGCGTCGTGCTGTTGCCGGCCGCCGTCCCGACGCTTGCGATCTTGCGGGTTTCCACGCTGGAGCCAGTGTCGATTTCAATCGTATCGCCGACCGACAGGCCGGCCGTGCTCCTGACGTTGATGGCGGGATCACCCTTGTGCGCGGGGACCGCCAGCCCGGAGTTGGCGAGGCCGAGCAGGTAGAAGCCTCGCGCCGCGAGCTTCGTCCCGGCCGGGATCTTCACCGACGAAAAGATGGCCTGCTGGGTCGGGTGCTCCGTCAGGGTCCAGTCGGAGATGTCCGCGTCACTGGCGCCGGCGTTGTAGAGCTCGATGAATGAGTCCGTCGAGTTAATGGCGAACTCGTTGATCTTGACAGGGCTGACGTTCCGCACCTTCTCGGCCGTGGTCTCGGATTGGGTCTGGCCACCCGTCGAGCTTGTCCACGAGACGTTGCCGGCCAGGTCGCCGTTGAAGGCCGCCGGCCCCGAGGTGATCTGGAAGGTCGCGCTCACGCTCGCACCCGGCGCGACCGGCTCCGTGAACGTCTTTGACGTCTCGGTGGCGCCGGAGACCACGGAGGTCCACCCCTTGGGCACGGAAATGCTCAATTTGACTCCCGTCGCGGGCGCCCCCGTGGTATTCGCGAACGTCACGGTGGTGTCCTGCGAGGATCCCGGTGAGAACGTCTGGAGTCCCGGCGGCGTGGCAGTTGCCGACGCCGGCGCCAGGCTCAGCCGCTGCACCTCGTACTTGGCAGCCACAACATTGGCCTGCACCTTCTGGTCGGTGGCGTCCGACGGGAAGGTGCCTGCGGCCGTCATCGCGCCTTCATAGAAGGTGCCTTGCGAGCCGTTGCTGTTGTCACCGCCGTTGCCCAGGAGGATGGCTCCCTGCTTGCGCATCGGGTCATAGGACTTGTTGACGCGGGGTCCGTTGAACATGACTTTCAGCTCGCCGCTCTGCGAGTCGCCGCCCAAGGTAGTCCAGTGGTGCGGTTCGCCCTTGGCCATCGCCGTCACGAATCGCCAACTGATGTTCGGCAGGTCACAATTCTTGGATCCATTCGTGTTGACGCAACCCACCAGGTTGTTCTCCTGGTCGGTCATGATCCACGGGCCGGGAGGCGGGCCATGATACCAAGGGGTGGCGTTTCCGAAGTAGGTGGTTTCCATGGTGCCGTTCCCGTCGTCGCGGCTGTCCGTCTCGGCGTTGCCGTAGTCGAAGCAGCAGCCGTCGTTGTAGTGATGGCCGTTCACGACCCAATACTGCCCCTCCGCCTGGTCGTCCACTGCGGTGCCCTTCGTGTCATCCAAGCGGAGGCCCATGCCTGGCGCGATGAAGACGCCGTAGGCCTTGTGACCCATGATCGTAATCGGCGCCCAGTCGGCGACCGGGACATTGTTAAACCCACCCATGGCCGGGCCGCTGAATCCGCCGTGGGGTGCCTGGACGAGGTGGTTGCCCTTGCCGGACTGGTCGTAGAGGGTGGTGATCCAGCAGTACGTGTTGGCGCAGAAGGCGTCCTGCGCGGCTGCGTCGGCGTATCCGCCCGCATCCGGGACCGGCGACGCGACGGGTTGGACGACGCCAATGTCCAAGGTCTTGCCGTCCGACTGACGCATGACCTGGTAGAGCGGGCCGTTGTAGGAGGCGTAGAGCGCGCGCGTGGTGCTGTGGGCGGCCACGCAGGGGGAGCCGCCAGCGGCGTAGATGTCACATGGGCCTTCTGGCCTGGGCGGAGGAACATTGCGTCCCGCCCCGGCTGCTTTGGCCATAAACATCGTGGCTACAGGCAGCGTAAGCGCCAGTGCGAGTATTATCACAAGACCGATTTTCGTTTTCATATTTATGCTATTCTTTAAACCGAGATTTCCAATTTGGCTCTCTGCCAGTGTCCGCCAGGGAAAAGCAAGGAGCAGTATAACCCGCCAACCCAGTGGCCGGAAGCAAAATCGTCTGGATCGAATTTCGGTGATAGATGCGGGTGCCCAGCTATGTGGCCACTTTAATGCGATCCACGGTGTCCTGCCGATCGCTGCCGCCAGACGTCCGGTGTTTTGAAGAGTTTTTACAACCCTCGCGCTGGACGGAACCGTTCAGGCGGAAAAAGAGTTCTCCTCTGGAGGCGTCCCTTTATCCTCCGGATTTACTCCCGGCCTGATGGGCCTGGATGGCTGCGGCGATGGTCGTGACGGTATGCAGCGTTTTTCGCGCGACAACGGCGTCGGGAATCTTAATGCGGTAGCGTTTGTCCAGGGCGACGACCAATTGGAGGGCGTCCACGGAGTCCAATCCCAGACTGCCCGGCCCGAAGAGGGGCTGGTCGTCGCCAATTTCTTGCGGAGTGATTTGCAGCATCAGGTCTTCGACCAGGAAGCATTTGATCTGGGTTTTTAGTTCGGGGGGTGGGTTCATGGCTGTGTGCGTGTTTGTGTTTTCAAAGAATTCGGGTGGACGAACCGCGCCGCAATCGCCTGCAAACTCTGACCTGTGATGCTCACATTGGCGGCGAGACAGCGAGATTGTTGAATGGCGTCGCACCCGGCGACACATTGCCAGGCGGCGGCGGCGGCGAATGCTTCGCCCAGAATTTCCATTGGAGTCAACAATTCGCCTGGCCAATCGTTCCAGGCGGGGTTGTCGCATTCGCTGGCGCAAAGCAATTCGTCCGGCGCGCCGACGGGCAGTTGCGCGCGCATTTTCCGCGCCGCCTCGTTGCGGTGCGGCGCGCGAGTGGCGGCGAATGAATCTGTCACTGCGGCCAATTCAACAGGAGCGGCAGCGGGACGCAAGGTTTTCAGGTAAAGCGCACCCGCTCCGCTGGCGTGGACTGCCCGGCGGTCAAACAACCGCAGCGCGTCGGCGGCAGTCCAATCCGGCTCCTCCGCGCCAATGACGACACAGGCATCGGCCAAGCCGGTGTCCAACCATCCCGCGGCCACGGCGAGGCTCTGCAAATAGGTCCCGGCATCGCCGACGAGGGAGTAACTGATCGCCGACGAACCGAGGTATGCCGCCAGGTGGCTGGCGGAAGAGTTAAAAACTGTTTCGGGGAAGATCATCGGGCTGGCGGTGGCCGGGTTTTGCAGAACTTCTTCATAAAACCGCCGCGAATAAGAAATGCCCCCCGTCAAGGTGCATGTCACGATGCCCAACCGCAGGCCGCCGGAACGGATGAGGTCGGCGTCCTGGCCGAGGGCCTCCAGTGCGGCGCCGACGGCGTAATGAGTGATCGGGCTGGCCCGCCGCAAACGGGGATGGGCCAGGAATGCGGGCCGGAGCGGAGGCGGCGGAACGATGCGCAGGAGCAGCGGTTTGTCCCAACCGGGCCGCGCCAGCGATTGCACCGGCAGTGGCCGTTCGTTTTTCAGACTGGCCCGCAATGCCGGCACACCCCAGCCCGCTGGGGATACCGCGCCCAGCCCATGCACAAATACCCGACTCACAGGCACCTCCGAAATATGAGGGTGGCGTTCGCGCCGCCGAACCCGAAGGAATTGGAAAGCGCGGTTTGTATTTTCGCATCAACTGGCTGGCGCACGATTTGAAAACGGCAGACGGGATCAGGAATCTGAAGTGAAGTCTCCGGCGGAAGCCACTGGCCGCGCAAGGCCATGAGGGAAGCCACCGCTTCCACAGCTCCGGCCGCGCCCAACAAATGGCCAATGCCCGCCTTGGTGGAACTGACCGGCAGTGTCGCGGCCCGCGCCCCAGCCCAAGCTTGGATGGCGGCGGTTTCGGCGGAGTCGTTTTGCGGCGTGGCAGTTCCGTGGGCGTTCACATAATCAATTTGCTCCGGCGTGACGCCCGCGCTGGCACACGCTGCCCGCATGGCGGCCAGCGCCGCGCTTCCTTCCGGATGGGGCTGGGCGAGATGGTGGGTGTCCGTCGTGGCTCCGTAACCAAGGATTTCGCCGAGGATTTCCGCGCCCCGCCGCTGTGCGGAACTTAAATCTTCGAGAGCAAGCACCGCCGCGCCTTCACCCAGCGTCAAGCCGTCGCGCCCCGCGTCAAACGGGCGGCACGGTGTCGGCGAGAGCGCTTGCAGCGTGTCAAACCCGGCAAATGTCAAATGGCAGAGAGCGTCGTATCCTCCCGTCAGGACCCTTTCGGCCCGGCCTTGGCGAACCAATTGCCAGGCATGCCCAATGGCGTTAGCTCCCGACGCGCAGGCGTTGGAGATGGTGATGAGCTCTCCCTCGACACCGAGGGCGTTGGCCAGGTTGATCCCTTGCTGCTGCACCAGATAATGGGTGACGCGCTCCGCCTGGCGCTTGAAATCTAATGGCGTTTGCAGGGCTTGGCGAAGATATTCCTGACCCAGGCACATTTCCCCGCTGGTCGTGCCCAGGACCAACGGCAGGCGGCCATCCGGAGTCCAGCCGGATTGATTCCAAGCTTCAGCGCCGGCCAGAAGGAGCAGGCGCGAGGCGCGCCGGAGGCGCCGCAAATCGCCGCGGGACAACCGGTTGGGTGGCAAGTCCGCCGGCAGGTCAATTTCGGCGGCAATTTTGCACCGCTGACGCGATACGTCGAACAGTGTAACCGGGCGAAAGGCCGTGCGTCCGGAGCGAAACCCCTCGGCGTTTATTTTCCAGCCCGCGCCGAATGCGGTGATGATACCCGCGCCGGTGACGACGATGCGGCGCGGCTGCGGTAGTTTAGGCGGTGGGAACAGCACGGGTCATTTCAGCCGCGCCCTGCGGCGCGATGCGTTGCAACATCGCAAAGTAACTCCAGAGTGGACCGACGACGCCGCGCCGACGCAAGCGGGCGACAAGATTTGCGAAGCCGGGAGGCGGATCGCCAACGATCCAATTGGGCGCGCGGCGGGCAAACTCGCGCAGGCGCTCAAAGACGGAGACTTCGTCCAGGCCGGCCGCGAAGTAGTACGCCGGGGCCAGCAGGTCGGCATCGGCCGTGATGTGGCCGTCACGCACCGCCCGCTGCGCGAGCGGAGTGCCGGGGAAGATTCGCATGCCCACCACCGCCAGCACAACCGAGCCAGCCAGATGCCGGGAGTTTTGGAAGCTGGTTTCGAGCGTTTGCAGCGTTTCACCTGGCCCGCCGCAAATCAGGAAGTGGCAATGGTCAATTCCCGCCTGTCGGGCCAACTGGCTCGACCGGGCGATGTCATCAAACGCGAGCCGCTTGGTGTACTGCTCAAGGACTGTGTCGCAAAAACTGTCGGACCCAAACTCGATGTGGGTCAAACCCGCCTGCGCCATCAGCCGCATCATTTCCAAGGTCAGCGATTGCGGACGGAGGAAGCAGCCCCAGTTGAGTTTGACGCGGCGGCGGAGGATCGCTTCGCAGGTCTCGGCGACGTGCCGCTCCGACGAGTTGAAAACGGAATCAACTACAAACGCGTATTTCGCACCCATCGCCTGAAGCTGCTCGAACTCCCCGGCGACTGCCTCGGGGTCGCGCCGGCGATGCAGGCATCCTTCGATCAGCGGGTAAGCGCAGTAAGTGCAGGCATGTCCACAGCCTCGTTGCGTCTGCACGTTCAACATGCCGCTGGTCGTGAGGTAAAAGTCGGCGACTGCCGACGGGCGGTCGGCGGCTTCCAATCCGATTTGCGATCCGGAAGGCTGCTGCGGATTGGCCACAATCTGCCGGCCACGACGGTAAACCAGACCGGGGATGGACGCAAACTCGCCGCCGCCACGCAGCGCCGCCACCAGCGCGACGAGGCTCGCTTCCCCTTCGCCCTGAATGCCAAAGTCAGCGCCGCTGAGTTCGAGCATTTTCTTGGGATAAATTGAAAAGCCGCTGCCGCCGATCACCACCGTGCATGGATGGGCACGGCGCACGGTGTCACTAAGCGTCAGCAGACCGGCGAAGTACGTTTCCTGTTGCCGGATGAGGACGTTGTCAACGTTGCGAAGCGAGATGCCGACGAAATCAGGCTGGTAGTGGCGCAGCATTTCCTCGACCGACTGCGGTTCGGCGAGGAGGTCAAATAGCCGCGTTTCGTGGCCGGCCCGCCGCAAGGCAGCGTTCAGGTGTGAGAGACCGAGCGGAAATACCGGATCAGGCGAGGAGCACCGATTGGCGTTGATGAGGAGAATCCTGCTAACCATGGCCTACCTCAACTGGTCACGGACGCGCGTTCCCTGGTGGAAGGGCTGGCCATGCCGTTCCGGTAATAGTCCGCCAATCCCTGCCGGGACGGGGTCAATCCCTCCGCTGCGATCGCCGCCAGCACGCGTGCTTCCGTCATGATGAAACGGTCGCGTTTGTAGATGATATAGTCGTCGCGCATTCCGTCCGGTGTCATGTTGATGGTCACCAGATTGGCCCCGGCACGCAAACCGCGGCGGTAGCCGTCGCCTTTGACGAGATTGAGCGCGCTCACGGCAGGAATGACCCAGTCCGGCCGCATCAGCCGAAGGGCCGCCATGCTATTGAAAGTCCAATCGGCATTGGCAGGGCGCGCTGTTGCCAGAGGTGTGTCATCGCCGGGGATGAACGGGCTGACACTGCATCCGTGCAGCGGGAGCGAGCGGGCCAATTCCAAATCCGCGCGCAGATCGCGCAAGGACTGTCCCGGCAAACCGACGATGAAACCGGAACTGACGAACCATCCGCGCGCCGCCAGCATGCGGATATGGCGCAACCGCTCCAGCAGCGCGCCGGGCGCATGCACCGCCTCGTAACGGGCCGCCTCGCCGGCTTCAAACTTTATGATGTAGATGGCTGCTCCGGCCGCCTGCAATTCGTCGTAAATCTCCGGCGTCAACGTGCCCAGGCAAACGCTGACTCCGAGCGAAGTCTCGCGCTGAAGGGTTTCGAGCAGCGGCAACACCACCTCGCGCACCGCCACCGGGTCCTCGCCGCTCTGGATATTGATATCGGTGACCGTGGCCGGAAGGTGGCGGAGGACCAGTTCGACGATTTGTTCCAGGCGGGCGCGGTAACGATGCAAGGTGCGATTCTCCCGGCGCATCCCGCAATAGGCGCAATTCTGGCGGCAAAAATTGGAAACCTCCACCACCGCGCGAACGAAAACATTCCGGCCAAACTCCGCGCGCGTCGCCTCGGCGGCAGCCTCATGCAATGCCCTCTGCCTCGATCCGCTGGCATTCAAGTCGTTTTCGCTCAAGTCGCCCATTTGGGAAGAATCATTTAGTTCAATTAAGGCGAGAATAGCCTGGGCAACGGCGCGTCCGAGATGGGGTATAACCCCACCTTACGGGAACGCCATGAACCGCGGGGCGACCAAGCCGTTTCAAGTCCATACGCAGCATCAATGTAACTAACCCGGGCCGTGAGGCAACCTTTCTCGCGGTCAAAAAATCGGAGATTACCGTTGGCGGGCGCGCCGCGGGAGGCTACTTTGAAAGCTCTTGTGAATTGGACCCGTCAATGCGTCGCGGTGATTCCGTGCTTCAATGAAGCGCCATTCATTGAGCCAATCATCGCCGAAGTCCGCGGACATTTGCCCCATATCATCGTGCTGGACGATGGTTCCACCGATGGCACGGCCCGGAAAGCAAAAGCCGCGGGCGCGGAAGTCATTCGCCTCGGCCGCAATGGCGGCAAAGGAGCCGCGTTACGGGCCGGCTGGCGGCACGCACACCAACTGGGTTTCACCTGGGCACTGACGATGGACGGCGACGGCCAACACGCGCCGGAAGACATCCCGAAGTTTTTTGCCCGTGCTGAAAATAATTCCGCCGCGCTCGTGGTGGGCGACCGCACGGGAAATTCCGCCGCCATGCCCTGGTTGCGCCGGCAGGTGAACCGGTGGATGACCCGGCGGCTCTCCGCCCTGGCCGGCGCTGAGTTGGCAGATTCGCAATGCGGCTTCCGGCTCGCGCATCTGGAGCCGTTGGTGCGGTTGCCGCTGTCGGCCCGCCGCTTTGAAATTGAATCGGAAACGCTCGTGGCTTTTCTGGCGGCAGGGCTGCGGGTGGAGTTCGTTCCCATCCGGGTCATCTATCAATCGGGGCGAAGCAGCATTTGTCCCATCAGGGATAGCTGGCGCTGGCTGCGCTGGTGGGCGGGGCAACAAAGTGCCTTCTGACAAAATCATGGACGACATTCAGCCTCCAGCGCGACCTGCTCCCGGCTTCCTCCGACGTTGGCTGCGCAAAGCGGTGACGCTGGCGATTGTAACGGGGATGTTCGGCTGGTTTTACGGCTGGGCCTCGCCGTGGGCATTTCCGAAAAACCACACCGCTGACTTCAAACTCGGCGTCTTGCATGGCGCGCTGATGCCATTGTCGCTGCCCACCCTGGTCCTCGGCAAGGACGTGCTGATTTACGCTCCAGACAATTCCGGCCGCGGTTATAAAATCGGTTACATCTGCGGGATTAACGCATGCGGCTTGCTCTTTTTTGGCGCCGCCTTCCGCCGCCCAAAACTTACATCAGCCAATTCCGATAAATCTCAATGATGTCCAGCCCGCCTCCGGCCCAATAACGAGTCGGCGGCAAGGAGAACGTTCTCGTTTCATCGTCAAAAGACAGCGTGACCGGCTGCGCCGGATTATTTGGGTCGTAGGCCTGGAAATCAATCTTCTGCCCGGTTTCCGTCGCCGCAAATAAAATCATGCTGTGATTGATGGTCAACGAAGGGAATTTCACCAGGTGAATAATCGGCGGAATATTGTGTTTGAGCGCGGCGTCCAGGGATGCGGCGGTCCGGGCCTGATGCGCGCGCGAAATCGGAAAAATCATCCGCCAATGGCTCCGCAACACATAAGACCGCCACGCCCCGCCGCAGGCCCCTTTCAACAATGCCTCCCGCGCCCCGCTGAATTCCCGCAGGCTCGCGCAGCCGGGGATGACGATTTGCTTATCCGGCTCGCAAGGCTCGCGCGGAGTGCGCCTCACCACTTCACGAACGAGGCGGCGGCAGGTTTCCTCATCGGCCGCCTTTTGTTCCGGGTCAAAACGGGCGTGATAAAGGAATAGCCGCGCCGCCCGAGTCAATACGAAACAACGGTGCCCGTAGGCCGGTTTTGGCTCGCTGCGGCTGAAGCTGGTCTTTCCGGTGACCGCATCGAAATGGTATTCCCAGAATGTTTCGTTCTCAAAGGCAAAGCTGTCCCGCGCAAACTCAAACCGGCGCGGTCCGGCTTCCTGTGATTGTTTCAGCATAGGCAATTGGCTTGCGGAGCAAGTTAGAGTTGTATTAACCCTTTGGCAATGCTTTACCAACGCTGGCGCAATATGGCGGATGAACGACGCAACGATCTTGCGTTGCGCGACCTGGCCTCAGGCCGGTGCTGGACGTTCGCCCAGTTATTCGCCACCGGTGAGGCGCAGCAAGCGGAGGCTGGCGAAATTATTTGCCCGCAAGGCCATTCGCCCGAGTTCTTTTTTTCGCTGTTGTCTGCCTGGCGCACGGGAAAAGTCGCCTGCCCGCTGGACTCGGGACAAATCGCTCCGGATTTTGCGCCTCCGCCCAGAGATTGTGTTCATCTGAAATTGACATCGGCCACAAGCGGCCCGGCCCATCTGATTGCTTTCACCGCCGAACAACTCGCCGCCGACGCGGCCCAGATTGTGTCGGCCATGGACTTGCGTCCGGACCGGCCGAACCTGGGGGTGATTTCGCTGGCGCATTCCTACGGATTTTCAAATTTGGTGCTGCCGCTGTTGCTGCATGGCATTCCGCTGATCCTGGCGCCGTCACCGTTGCCGGAGATCGTCCGCAATGCGGCGGCCAATGAACCCGCGGTGAGCCTGCCGGCGGTGCCCGCCCTGTGGCGCGCATGGCATGAGGCTGGCGGCGTCCCCGCCCAAGTGGGGCTGGCCATTTCCGCCGGCGCTCCATTGCCGTTGAATTTGGAGGAGGCGGTCTTTGAGACGAAAGGAATCAAAATTCACAATTTTTACGGCGCATCCGAATGCGGCGGCATTGCTTACGACGCCAGCGCAGAGCCGCGCACGGACGCTGCCCTGGCCGGAACTCCCCTTCCCGGCGTCAGTGTGTCATTGAACGCCGAGGGTTGTTTGATGGTTCGCGGACTGGCTGTCGGCTTAACCTATTGGCCCGAAGAATCCAATGCGCTCGGGGACAGAACATTTCAAACGAGCGATCTGGCCGAATTGAAGAATGGATCGGTGTTCTTGCGGGGGCGTCTGAGCGATCTTATCAACGTGGCCGGTCGAAAAGTGTCGCCGGAGACAATCGAGCGCGCGCTGCTGGCCCATCCGCGCGTGCGCGAGTGCCTGGTCTTCGGCGCGCAGAGCCAGGACGAGCAGCGCATGGACGTGATTATCGCGGTGGTTGCTGCCAGCGCGGGAGAAAACGAGTTGAAGCAATTCCTCCTGGAATCATTGCCGTCATGGCAATTGCCGCGCCGCTGGCAGTTTGTCGAGTCCCTATCCGCCGGATCGCGCGGGAAAATTTCACGCGCGGAATGGCGCCGCCTGTTCGCCGGCTGACAGCTTCAGGGATGTGGCGCTTCTCCGCTCAAGGTCAATTCCACTGTCAGCACCAGGTTGTCTCCCACGCGCCCGCGTGCTTGGGCCTGGATCAGATTGCCCAGACGGCCGATGACGCTGGCTTCCAGATGCACCACGTCTCCGGGCCGGACCGCGCCGAGAATTTTCACCCCGCGCAATGCGGTCAGCTTCAAGCCCGCAAGAGGCAGGATGGCCGGATCGCTTTGTGCCACAACGCCCGAGAGTTGTGCCGCCGCTTCGATGAGCAGCACGCCGGGAAAAATTGGGTCGCCGGGAAAGTGTCCGCGCAAGAATGGTTCATCGCCGCGCACACGGTATTCGCCCGTGCCTTCCTTCCCCGGCGTCAGGCTAATTACTCTGTCCAGGAACCGGAACTCCGGGCCGTGCGGCAAATATCCCAATTCGTTCTCGCCTGTTCCGGTGGGTTTCATTTGGCAAATGGCTCGGTGACCTTGAAATCCGCAGGCGGCTTCCATTGGAACAGGTTTTCATCCAAGGCCGAGTTGGCCACGGCGTTGGTGAAATCGTTTCGCATCCGCGAGCCGTCCACGAAAACCAATTCCGTTCCGGCGAGGGAAAAATCATTGGTCGTCAGGCTGACTCGCAGTTCTGGCATGATCTGGCGCGCGGCGGCGCTGCGCGGCTGCACCGCCACCAGCCACCTTCCATTGGTTGCGGTGAGCGACTGGATTTGAAATTGCGCATCGAATTCTTTGCGGGTGCGCGGAAAGCCCGCGTCCAGCAGCGACATAGCATCGCGCCATTCCCGCGGGGCGGACGCGCCCAAAGGATAACGCTCCGCCCTTTTGAGGCGCGGATAAATGACGAACATTTCATCCGCGTGCCGCAGGGCAATGGTTTGTGCCGGCTGGCCCAGTTCCCAGCGAAACTGGTTGGGGGGGGAAAACCACAAGTGGCCGGTGGCCACGAGCGGTTGGACGAGGGTTTTGAGTGTGCGTGTCTGCACGAAATCAGCGGACAAGGTGTGAACATTGGCCTGCGCGGCAAACCAGGCGTCAAGCACCGCGTTGGTGTCGGTTGCGCGCAGAGCAGCCGGGCTCAGCCCGCAGAAGGCCGTCACGAAGACAAGGCGCCAAAACGTCATTCGCCGCGTGGCGGGGGCGGCGGCCAGATGGGAACAAAGTGATACCATTGGGTAATATACTGCCGAATGAGCGGCTCGAAAACACTCATGATTTTTTGCGTTAATTGGATTCGTGCAGCCCGGTTGCCGATCATCGCGCGATCGTAAGGAATTTCCGGCCGGATTTCGCCCTCATAACCCCCCGCCGTCCGAACAATGCAGGCGGGCAAAATCGCGCAACCAGAGGCGCGCGCCAGTTCCGCCGCAGCGATGGAGGCGGAAAATGGCCTGCCAAACAAATTGACCGTAACGGCCGTGGGGCGCGCCGGCCGGTCCATCAGCAATGCCACCGTCGCGCCTTCCTGAAGGCGTTTGACGATTTCAATAAACGCGAACGCATCCTCGCCCACCACGATCGTTTCCACTCCCCAACGCGCGCGTGAGGCCTGCCGCAGTTCCGTCAAGCCCGGATCGGGTTCAGGTTGAGTCAAGACGAGCAATTTGAAACCCTTCCTGGGGAGATAGGCTCCTCCGATCTCCCAGTTGCCCAGATGCGGAGTGACAAGGAGGACTCCTTTGCGGCGCGCCTGGGCCGCGTGGTAAATCTCCCAGCCTTGCCAGCGCATCACCCAATTGTCGAGCGGCGCCCCGCCTTCGTAGCGCCAGAGGTCCGCAATCTTGAGTGAGAATTCCGTAAACAGCGCCTGAGAGGCGGCGGCGGCGGCGACCGGGTCATCGTTCAGGACGGGCCGCAAATTTTGAATCACAACCTCGCGACGTCGCGCTGCCACCCGCCAGTAAATGGCCGCGCCCCATCTGGCGAGCATCCGGATCACACCGGCTGGGAGAAGGCGGGCCAAACCCAGGCCAATTCTCCAGATTGCGCCCCGGTAAAATTGGGAGGGCGCCGGCGGCCCTGGCGCCGCCCGTTCGTCCTTTCGACCGGCCAGTGTTTTCCACCAAACCGGCAGAAGAAAAATCGAGATCAGCATATTGCCCGCCAACCCGGCCGCGCAAATCTGTCCCAGGCTGGCCATGCCCGCGTTACTGGAGAAGCCAAGAGAACCGAAGCCCGCCACCGCCGCCCCGCCGCAGAGCCACAACGCGCGTCCCACCGAGCGGCGGGCGGCTTCCAAACTTCCGCCATGCCGCCGCAACGCCAGTTGCATAAAGAGGCTGTAGTCCACCCCGGTGCCGAGGATCAGGGGGAGGGCCATGAGGTTGAGGACATTCCATGACCAGCCCGCCATTTTCATCACTGCGAGGAGGCAAAGCCCGCTCAACAACAAAACGCCCAAACCGAGAAGGATTTCCTCCATGCGGCCAAACGCCAGCCATAAGGAAAGGAGCACCAGGCCGGCCATGGGCAGAAGCACCTTCCATAAATTATGTTTGACTTCATCCAGCACCGCCTGTCCCAGCAGATTCCAGCTTGAAAGCCAGACGCCCCGGCCCGGAAGCGGCCCGCCAGCCCGGGCGAGGGCGGCGGCATCAATGGTGTCCGCCGCCGGATAAAGAAATCCGGCGGCGAAAAGACCTTGTGGATCGTGGGTGGCGATCTTCTCAAAAATCCACCGGCTGGCCGCATTGGTCGGCCAAAAAACATTCGTGATGCCGGCGGCTTGCCTCCACGTTTCGAGGATTTTCGCGTTCAATTCCAAGGCGTCTTCGGTGAATCCACCGGCCAGCGCCGCCGTCCGCATGGCGCCGCTTTCGGCCACGAGACGCCGCGCCGCGGCGCGGTTGGCCGCCTGCATTTCAGGCCGGGGCCAGAGGGCGTCGGGCAACGTGAAGCCGGTGAGCAAATGGTTCGCCACGGCGTTATCCAGCGCCGGTTTGATGGCGGCAAGCCGCCCGGCGATTTCGCTTTCATCGCGGCCGGAAACAACCAGCCAAAGAGGCTCTTGTTTCTGGCCAAGATTTTCCTTGATCGCGTTGAGCGCCGCGTAGGCCTCGCTATGGCGAGGCTCCATGGCGCGGGTGCTGGCATCCATTTTGGGCCAGCCGCAAGACAGGGTGGCAGTGCAAAATAAAATCAAGCTGCCGGTGATGGCAAAAACGAATTTTGCGCGCAACGGATTCAGCGGTTCGGCGATGGGCTTTTCCTTTTCGGCGGCCGGATGAGAACCGCGCGGTTCCATTCGATCCGGAAACAACGGAGGCAGAAAAGCCATGATCATGACCAGGGCCGAGAGGGCCACGCCAATGCCAACCAGCGAGCCAAGCTGGGCCAGGCCGGGCAACCCGCCGAAATTAAGCACCAGAAACGCCGAGATCGTGGTCATGGCCGCCCAAAAGATGCTCGGCGCAATGGCGCGGCGGATTTCCGGGACGGAGAGGAGCGGGCAGGCCAAGGCCTCCTGGTAATGCACCACGGCGTAATCCACCGCCAGGCCGAGCAGGATCGCCGCAAAGCCCATGCTGATGACGTTGATCGCGCCGAGAATCAGACCGCCGAGGGCGAGCGTGCCTGCCAGAATCAGCGCCAGCAACGTCAAGAGCCAGAGCATCGGTTTCCAGCGCCGGTGCGCCAGCCAGAATAAAGACGCGATGATCAAGGCGGTGCCGCCGACGGACAGCGTGATGTCGTGTTTCATGCTGCCGGAAATCTCCGCGACGAACGCGGGCCGGCCCGTGCAGCCGATGGTGACCCGGCCGGCGGGGGACAATGATCTCTGCGCGATTTTCTGTACGGCATTGAACCATTCCGTGCATTCGCGGTAACCGTTCAATTCGCCGCGTGCTTTGATAAAAATAATCCGGAAGGCGCCGTCGGCGGACGCGAACATGTCCTGTCCCTGTCCGAAACCCGGCGCGGCGCCGGTGATGGCCGGGGGCAATTGCGTCAGGCCGAAGGGGTCGTAACTCAATTGGGCGAGATCGGCGGGCGAGAGGGTCGTGGCCAGTCGTTCGCGCGTGGCAGTGAGGACGGCGCTCAGGTTCGTTTCGGCGAGGCGGTCCGCCAGTTGGGCAAAGACTTCCGGCGGCTGATTGAGCCAAAGGTAACCGATCAGCTCTGCCATTTGTTCCGGATGTTCGAGCCACGGTGGTTGCCAGGTGGCGCCGGCCACAAGATTGGTTTCCCGGCGCAAATTAGCGGCGATGAATTGGGCCGCGGCTTTTGCGGCCTCGGCGTCGGCTGCGCGGACTGTCAAGATGAGTTCGCGCGAGTTGGCAAAATGTTGCTGGTAAATCTTCAGCCCTTGCACGGCGGGAATGCGCTCAGGAAGAAGGCTCAGCACGTCGGCGTCGAAGTGGAGGCGGGCAAACCCGGCTGCCATCGGGAGGAGCAGCGCCAGCCACCACCAGTGGAACCAGCGCGGCTTCATTGGAAGAACTGGCCCTCCAGGAATTCTCCAGTAACGGAATTCTCCAGCCGCCAGGAACGATCCGGCCGACGCGTGAACTTCCAGGGGGCGTCGGCCGGCGTTTCGGCGAGGATGCGCACAAGTTGAAACCAGACAAAGCGGGCTGGCGGTGTGCCCCGTCCGCGCCATGAATGCTGCCCGGCCCCAAATTCAATCTGCCAGCGACCGTTTGCCACCTGCGCCGAGGCCAGCGCAAAGGGGGGTTTGGAGAATTGAACCACATCATTCCCATTTGTGTTGACCGCCAGCAACAAATCGCCGGCGAGTTCCGGCCGGCTTTTGGACGGTTTCCAGACCGCCTGGCCCTGGCACAACTTCCAGCCGGGCGCAGAGAAATCAGCGGGTGGCAGAGAAGTAGCCGTGCGGCAGGAGATGCAAAACAGAAAACCAAGCGCGAACAGCGCGAATCCATCAAGCGTAAGGTGTGACGGGCGGGCGGATGGCGCAATGTGAGGTTTAGGTTTCAAGTCATCTCAGGTCTGCGGTATGGGTTCAGCTTCCGCGGCCTGCCGGCGCCGAAAAAAATACGCGGCACGATGGGAAAGAAGCGTTGAATTCTGACCAGCAGGAAGAAATACTCCAGACGCCAGCGCAACGACCATCCGCCCTCCAGTTCCCCGGCCAACACCGCGTTGACGGCGGAGGGGAGATCGTAATGGTTGCTCGGACGCAGGAAAAGCTCCATGAACGGGGTGGTGTAGTAGTTCTCCACTACGCGCCAGTAAAATCGGAGTCCCCGGCGAACGCGCTTTTCGTACGCCGCAAACAGGCGCGCGTCGGGTTGGCTGTGTTCCAGACATTTTTCGACGACTTCCGCCGCCAGCTTGGCCGACCACATGGCCAGAAAAACGCCCGCCGAAAAAATGGGGTCCATGAAACCGGCGGCGTCTCCCACCCGCAACAAACGAGGGCCGACCAGCCGGCGGTTGTGATAACTGAAATCGCTCGTCGTTTGAATCGCGCCCAGCAGCCGGGCCTCTTTCATGCGCTTCCTGACCGGTGGGGTGGCCTCGACCCAGCGCTGAAAGATTTCCTGGGGAGATCCGCCGGACGTGGTGAACTCATCCTTGTCAAAAACAATGCCGACGCTGGTTTTCGTGGCGGAAAGAGGAATGATCCAAAACCACTTGTTTTCCAGTCGGACAATGATGGTGTCGGTGCTCGGTTCGCCGGCATCGCGGGCGACGTTTTCAAAATGGCCGAAAACGGCGAGCTTCTTCCATTTGGGATGCGTTTCGCGCAGATTCTCCTGGTTGCCGGTCAGATTGCCCCGCCCGGTGGCGTCCAGCAAAAACGATCCGCGAAACTGATGAGTGTCTCCGGCGGGATCGCGCGCCTCCACGCTCACGCCATCGGCCTCCGAATCAAACCGGGTGACCGTCCAGCCCTCCCGAACATCGGCCCCCGAGGCGCGGGCGTGTTTGAGCAGCAGATGGTCCAGCAGGGCGCGTTCGACCTGGATGGCGTCCGGCGCCCGATTGAACCGGCCCTCGCGGAAAACGAATCGGGTGCAGATGGAACCGTTGCCCAGCTCAAATTGGGCGGCGTATTTTGTGGGGAATCCCGCCTCCCGCAAGGCAGGCAGGACCCCCATCTCCTGGAAAATAATCATGTTGCAAGGCAGCAACGATTCGCCGATGTGGAAGCGCGGAAAGACTTCCTTTTCCAGCACCAGCACCCGTTTGCCGGCCCGCGCCAGAAAGGTGGCAGCGCTGCTCCCCCCCGGCCCGCATCCAATCACCAACGCATCGTATGTCGTTCCAGTCATGCCAATCAATTGTCTTGGAAGCCTGCGATGATGGCAAGCGCAGGAGTGCGCCGTCAAACATTACGCGGTGACGGTGTAGTTGCCGGTCGGGATTATATATTTTGCAAACGCAGATTTATTGCCTTTGCAAGTCCTTGAATGTCACCACGTTACAATAGCCTAATTGCACCGCCGTAAGGCCGATGCTCCCGTTTTGCGCCCCGCCAAGCCCTGCCTGCCATCGTTTCCAGCCGAGCCAAAAGCGTTGACCGCGATGGGCGGATGCGAGAGGATTCGGGGGCATGGAAATTCAAGCCTTTATTAAATGGTGTGATGCTTTTTTGTGTTGGATTTTGGCCGTGCTTAATGAATGGGTCACGCTGGCCACGGGCGGCGTTATCACGGCTGCAATTATGGTTTGGATTTACCACGAGGGCAAGAGCATGACGTGGCAACAATTTGGTTGGATTGCTTTTGTTTTCGTGTTTTTGGCGTGCTTCAAGGCATGGAAACGCGAAAGGGATAAAAATGACGAATTGGGCAACAGGAAGCTCATTGACGACGAACTTGGACGCCTTCACGGACTGTTGGTTGAACGCATTTATACGATACGCGCAACGCCGCCGTTATTTTACTACGAAAAGTATCCACAATGTCTTTACCCCACCAAGCACGACCCAGACACTAGCGTGATCTTGACAAGCATAAATCAATTTTTACGGGATAAAATCTCAAAGAGCGCGGCTGAAATTTTTGATAGTCAGAAGGGTATAAAACGAGCGCCAGTTCCTGCCATTGATGACCCAAAATGGGCGAGTCATCGAGATGTACTTGACATATTGTACCAACACGAAAGTCAGTTGGATGAAATAATGAGATCGCGCCTCAAAACCTGAAATGTGTTTATACAAGCCTTCGCGCACCTTGCGCGGCTTGGGAGCGCCAGCGCGAGGCGCGGGCTGCGGCTTGGGCGTCAGCTTGTAAACATCGTCGCACTTGCAGTGCGGGCAAATCGCCCCATTCGGCCAACGCAAGGATTCCAGCAATTCACGGGCCTTGCCCTCGTCGCTGTACTGCTGCGCGAGCGTCATTAGGTTCAAATCGTATTTGTCTAATTCTGTTTTCATAATGCAATATAACCTAGCTTGCTAGGTTGTGCAAGTGAAAAGTTTGATTCTTTTGCAAGTCCTTGACAATCAAGGCAATTTAAATGCTCTTTTGCGCCTGTTTTGTGGTCGCGCCCTTCTTTGGACGCCCGCCGAGCTTGCCGTTCCTTCGGCTTGCCGCCGCCCGTGCGGGCGACTTGGTCAAGCCGCCAAGGCGGGCGAACTCCTTCGCGTATTGTTTCATGTTCATGCCGCCATAATAACCCGGCAAGCTGGGTTTGTCAACAAAACAATGCCCCGCCGTTGCCCTTCGGGGACTTTCTGGGTCTCACTATCGCCGCAAGATTTGGCGCGTTCTGCTGCTCGCCAAAAACCTGTGGTTTAGCGGCCTCTGCGGACAGAGGCGTCGCGGCCACACAGGCGGTTGGACGATGGCATAGCGCAGCCTTCCGGCGGCAGGAGCGCAACTACGTTTTTTGGGCATAAAAGTGCCTTTCTGTTTTTGAACAGATTTACGCGGATTTTTGTTGCTGCCAGCCGGGTGCTATGCTAAAGTCCTCGTGCTTGACAGACTTTAGCGGTAGCACCCGCTGGCCCGTTTAGCCTCGCGGCGGCTGTGACTCTAATCACTGCCGCCGTTTTTCTTTTCGCGCTCCCCTTCCCGCGTGTCGGCTGTCACGGCGGACGCTGGCGTCTCATTTCATAATTCCACTAAATCAGAACGGATAATTGTTAGATACAAAAACTTACATCGAATTGTTGTCGGGTTATTCACAGTTAATTCACCAAGTTTGTGAATAATGGAAACCGAACGCGTCGCCGCCGCTGCGACGATGAGTTGATGGGGAAAAGCGTTGACGGAACCGCTGGGCAGGGCTTGAATCACGGCAATATGCCAGAGGACGCCATACATTTTGAATGTATCTTCTGCTCGCAGCCCATTGAAGCCCCGGCAGAAATGCTCGGCGCTGAGATTGAATGCCCCGGTTGTGCCCGTATGGTCAAGATGAAGCCTCCCCCGCCCCCGCCGCCGCCACCTCCACCGCCGCCGAAACCAAAGACCGCCAAGCTGATTCCAATTGAAGGCCACTGGGAAACCGGGTTAGAGGCGAAAATGAACGATGCGGCTTTCGTCGTGTTATGGATTGGATCTCTGTGCGGCGCAATTTGTGCCGTTGCCGCATTCGTTGAATTCAACTCCGAATCTAGCGGTGCGGTTTATTTCGCGTGGGTGAACGTGGTTGGGGCAATCGCTTCAGCCCTCGTCGGCTACTTGATTTCGCTCGCATTCAAGGCGGCAGCGGAAATGATGCGGCTCATTAAGAGGCAGGCCGGACTGCCGGTGGGCGGGCGGTTCGCTTTTCGGTGCAGCGTATGCCAAACACAGTTCCCAAACGCAAGCGTTGAGGGGTGTGTTTGCCCAGATTGCGGCGCGAAGCTGGAGAAATGACGGTATTGAAAGGCCCGCGCCCGCGCCGTAAAAACCGCATTGATGCCGTCACACACTGCGCAGCCCGAGCATTATCAAACATTTTGCTTGACTATCGAGTTGGTTTTAACCCAAATGGGCGGCAGCATGAAAACAAACTTTGTTTCCGATGGGATAATTCACAACTCGGCGTCCGCAGGATGGATTAAATTGCGGTTGGACAAAGCCACGGAGGAGGAACTACTTGGGCAGCCCAAGCTTTTTCTTCAATTCTGCATTCTCCTGTTGAAGTGCCGCCAGATGCGCCTCAAGCTCCGCATTTCGTATTTGAAGCTGTCTAATGCTCTCTACCGCCATCGCATTCGGCGTTATTCTTCTGGCCAGTGATGGCCTTTCGTCTGCGGAGGGCTGAGAGGCTGTCTTTTGGGCCACTTCAAATGCCTTATCGTCCCTATCTTGCTCTCGCTTTTGACATTTTTTAAGCGCGTCACGAAGTTGTTCTTCGTCCATTTTGTCAGGGTCCGTGATGATCGTAAGGTTAATTCGGCTCATATTCTACAGCTTGTGCCTGCGCCACCCTCGCGTCAAGCCGCAATCCGAGTCGCGTCTTGGCGGCGCATCGGGGCGGGGGGATGGCCGCGCCGTGACTGAAAATAATGCGATTGACCAGCGGTTAATGAGGCGGCAGGATTTTTTAATGAGCATCCTTGACGGCTTGGAAAAACTTATCAACGAGCATGGGTCGGCGGTCATTATTGCCGAACGCCTGGCGTTAGCGCGTGACCAATACACTGCACTGGAACGCAAGGCGTCCGAACTCGAACGGCAGGCAGGCAAACTGGAGGCCAAGCTCGAACGCGAGATAGCTGACTATCAAAGCGCAAAGGATGAATTGCAACGGCTCAAAAAAGAGCACGAGGAGGAGGTTCGGATTGCGCTTGGAATTGAATTGCGGCGGGGAAAAAGGACAGGGCACGAATGGATGGCATTCTGCCCAACGTGTCACGGGCCTGTGGATTTCTCGACCGGGATTGCTCGATGCGCCAATCAAAAATGCAAATGGGGGCTTATGGTGGATGCAAAGATGATGGAGGATGCGATTGCCCAATTAAAATAGCGGGCAGCCCCGCCGTCAGCCGCCCCAAAAAACCTGCGTTTGCGAACTATATAATCCCGTTGCCGGTCGTGGTGACCGCGGCACTGTCGCCGCCGCCCGGGACGCCATTGGGGGACCAATTGCCAGGCACGCGCCAGTTGCCGCTGTTGATGCTGGTCCATGTATAGGTGGCCGCTTTGGCCGAGGCCGCAGCCGCCAGAAAGAATATCGCCATCAAGCTGATTCTCAGTCTCATACCGATTAACATAGTTCAATTCTGGCCACCCCCTGCCGATGATCCAAGACTGTAATGAATTCCGACGCATTTACACTATAAAGAACGCTAATATATTTGCGTATGAATCACCTTTTCTCATCAGGATGTTGCGACGCAGCCAGGCAACCGACCAACACCCATGCGTTGGATCACAATTTTTATCGACAACCGCGGGCCAAAAAGGTAAAGATGATTTCATTGGTTTCAACCGATTTAAGCTGTCTTTCGCGTTGTGCGGGAGACGCGTCGGGGCGGGCTGTTTTTCTTTCACATAAATTTATGAAATCCTTGATGACAAGGCGAGAGGTCGCGGTCGCGCTTTTCCTCGCCAGCGCCGGTCTTTTGCACGCCTCAACTTTTACCTGGACCGGCTCGGCGGATACCAGTTGGTTCAATTCCACCAACTGGAGTCCCAACGGCGTCCCATCAGGAGGTGACATCGCCGCGATCACCAGCGGAACTGTCATGCTGACCAACACCGAGGGAGGCAGTGTCGGCGTGCTGAATTTAAGCGGGGGCACGCTCACGGCCACGACCGGGCTGACGATCGGCACAAATTGGAACTGGACCGGCGGCAAGGTTGGCGGCCAGGTGACGATTTCGCAGTCGGCGGTTTTCACTTTGAACAATCCGGGTGGCACGCTCGATCTTCCGGGGGCGACGATTGTGGTTGACGGCACCGCAGTCTGGCTGGCGGGAACGATTCGAGGGGATGGCTCCAGCGTGATTATCAATAACGGCAATTGGATCGCGAACGGGGTCAACGACCAGATGAACGACGCCTCCTACGGTGGCATCCTCACGTTTAACAACAACAGCTATTTTGTCGTGGAGCATCTCACCAATGGCGCCACGACTTTGGCCGGGGTGGCGTTTAATAATACCTTTAACGCCAGCAATTCGGTGGATGTGCAGTCGGGCACCCTGCAATTGAGCGGGGGCGGCTTTTTGAACGGAGGGTTCATCGCCGAGGCGGGGGCGAACCTTGTTTTCAGTTCCGGGGCTTTCACGACCGGCCCGAACCTCAGTGTGAGCGGGCCGGGAAATAACAGCTTTGCCAGCGGGTCTTTGGTTTTGAGCAATGACGTGGCGGGACTGACATTGGCGGGCGGCACAGTGACGCTGGGGCCGAACTTCCAGAGCGGCGGCGCTATCACCAATCTGACGATTAGCGGCAGCATGCTGGCGGGCACCAACACGCTGTTGGGCACGATGAACTGGCTGGCCGGAGCGGTCGCCGGCGCACTCACGATTTCTCCCGGCGGCGTGCTGAACCTGAGCGGCGCAACGGCGGTTTCCCAGTGGGCGGCTCTCACCAATTCGGGCCAGATCAACTGGAACGGGTCGGGGGATTGGTCGGTGAACGACGATGGCGGGGCCAACCACGGCCTGATCAACAATCTTTCCGGCGGAGTGATCAACGTCCAATGCAATAATTCGCTTTACGCGGCCTATTATGGTCTTGGTCGCGTGTGGTTCAACAACGCCGGGGTGTTCACCAAAACGATGAGCACCAACACCACCCGGGTTTCAATCGCATTCACCAACACCGGAACCGTCACCCTGGGGAGCGGAGCGCTGGTTTTTGGCAACGGCAGTTTTGGAGGGAATTTCCAGGCGGCCAACGGAACGCAGATGAGTTTCAACAACGGCGGTGTGCTGGCCGGGTCGTTTGCCGCCGGGTTTGGGGCCTTGATCAATTTTAGCGCGGGCGCGTTTTCGGAGACGTCCTCGCTCGCCCTTGGCGGCGCTGGAACGGTGGAGATGACCGGGGGAACGCTGCCGTTGCTGAGCGACGTGATTCCCGATCTGCAACTGAATAGCGGCACGATCAGCCTGGCGCCTGCTTTCCAGGGCGGTTTCATCACCAATTTGACGATGACGGGCGACACCCTGAGCGGCTCGAACACGGTCACCGGGGTGCTCAACTTGAACGGCTACACCACCGGTCCGCTGGTGGTCGCGCCGGGCGGGGTGGTGAACTGGAGCGGAGGGACCATCAGCGGCGGTTTGATGATTTCTCCCGGCGGCGTGCTTAACATCACTGGCCCGAATGCGGTGGGGCTGGCCTCCATGATGACCAATGCGGGAACCGTGAACTGGACCGGAGGATCTATGACGATAGATTACGGCGACGCCATCTACAATCTGGCTGGGGCGGTATTCAACATTCAGTGCAATCAATACCTGGATTATTATTATGGCACTGAATCGTTCTACAATGCCGGATTAGTGCAAAAATCAGGGCCGCCGGGCAACACCTATTTTTACCCCATCATCAACAATTCCGGCAGTGTGGTCGCGCAAACCGGCAATCTCTATTTTTACGATTATTACGGTCAGAACGCAAACCTGGGCGGCAATTTCCTGGCGGAGACCGGCGCCACCATCTCTTTCAATGGCGGTGGCATTTTGACGGGCAATTTCACCTCCGCGGCTGGCGGCGCGATCAATCTGACCGGCGGCCTGTTTACTCCCACCCCGACGCTGGCTTTCAACGGCCCGGGCACAAACACGATGACCGGAGGAACGATCACCCTGACCAACCTCGCCATTGCGAACCTGAATTTGACCGGCGGAACGGTCAACCTCAGCCCGGCCTTTGAAGGCGGCGCCATTACCAATCTGACGCTCAACGGCGCTTCGATCGGAGGCACGAATATTGTGGCCGGGGTGTTGAATCTGTCCGGCAATGTCAGCGGGCCGCTGACGGTGCTGAGCAACGCAACCCTGAACCTCTACGGGGCCGTCACCGCCCCGCTGACCCTGGCTCCCGGCGCGACGTTGAACTGGAGCAACGGCTACCTCTCCGTGCCCTTGACCATCCCGTCCAACGCAGTCATGAACATTGTTGGAAATGGATCGGTGACCGTGGAAGCGCCACTGACCAACGCCGGCACGATCAATTGGAACAGCGGCCAGTTCAACATCTATTATTACGCTTACAATAACTACCCCGGTGTTGTCTATAATCTGGCAGGCGCTGCCTTCAATGTCCAAGGCGATGTTTACGGCTACGATTCGGGACCTTTCAACAATGCCGGCCTGTTCCGCAAATGGCTCAGCACGGGGACGAGCCAGGTAAACTGGGCTTTCAATAACATCGGCACGGTGGACGCGCAGACCGGCACGCTCCTGCTATCCGGGCCGATTCAGACGGCCAACGCCGGCGGCACGTATCTGGCCGAAGCCGGCGCGACACTGAACTTCGGCGGCGGCGGCTACTTGACAGGCGAATTTACGGCCGCCGGTGGCGGAACGATGAGTCTCACCGGTGGCACCTTCACCAACACCACTTCCACACTCTTGGACGGCGCCGGCGCCTATAACCTCAATGGAGGAACGCTCGATTTGCTTTACGACTTCCCCACCAACCTGCAATTGATCTCAGGCTCCGTCAACCCCGGCCCGCTCTATAACAGCGGTTCCATTGGCAACTTGACCTTGAAAGGCCTGAACCTCGCTGGCTCCAACACCGTCACCGGCGTGTTGAATCTATACGGAGACGTTGACGGGCCGCTGACCGTGGCCGCCAATGCTGCCGTGACCGTCAACGGCAACATTGCCGGGCCGGTGACCGCGGGCGCCAATTCCATCCTGACCGTCACCGGCTACATTGATTCTCCCATCACATTGCTGTCCGGCGCCACCCTCAACTGGAACGGCAATTATTGCTACTCCCCGGTGACGGTTGGCTCCGGCGCGGTCATGAATCTCTCCCCTACGAACTTCGCCTACTTGGAGGCGCCCCTGACCAACGCCGGCACGATCAATTGGAGCGGGGGATACATCGAACTCTATTACAGCGGCATTTATAATCTTGCGGGGGCGGAGTTTAACGTCCTGACCGACCAGACCATCGAAAACTACTACTATTACTACGGCTTCGTCAGCAACGCCGGCACCTTCCGCAAAATCGGCACGACCGGCGCCACCCCCATCCAGGTCTCCTTCACCAATAATGGCACAATTGATGTGGAAAGCGGGACGATGTCTTTTAATGGCAGCTTCAGCCAAACCGGCGGCACTTGGGACATCGGCATCAATAGCGCTTCCAATAACGGCGTCCTTGCCTTTAGCGGCTCCGCCACGCTGCCCGATCTGCTCAACGTGAGCCTCAACAACGGCTGCGTTCTGGGCCTCAGCAACTCCTTTGCCATTGTTGACTACACCTCGCCCAGCGCGCTGGGCGGAAGTTTGTCCGCCACCAACCTGCCCGCCGACGGGGCCTCCTGGCAGTTGAACTTCGGCTCCACCGCCTTGACCCTTCTCGTCACCAATCTGGCCGTGCCAACAGTCAGCATTTCCAGTCCGGCCAACAATGCCTACTTGGTCGCCCCATCCAGCATCTCCATTTCCGCCGACGCCTCGGACACCAACGCCCCCATCGCTTTCGTCCAGTTCTATCAAGGAACCAATCTTTTGGGGCAGGTCGCGAGTCCGCCTTACAATTTCACCTGGAACTCCGTTTCGCCCGGTCTTTATACCCTCGCCGCCCTGGCCAGCGACGCCAACGGGGCCGTCGCCACCTCCGCCCCCGTCAACATTACCGTGGTTTCCAGCGGACCCCAGCCGACCAATTATACCTGGACTGGGGCGGTCTCATCCGATTGGTTCGCCGCGGGAAACTGGAGCCCCAGCCGCGTTCCTGGAGCGCTGGACAACGTCATCATAACCAATGGCGGCATGGCCGCCCTGGGCCAGAACACCAGTGTGAACAATGTCACCTTGACCAGTGGCACGATTGGCGGAAGCGGCAAGCTGACCGTGACCAACGTCTTCACTTGGACGGGCGGCGCCATCACCAATACCCTGGCCATTCCGACCAATGCCACGCTGCTGATCAACAGCGTCAACGGCGTCGGCCTGTCCAACGCCACCCTGGTCAACCTGGGCACGGTTCTGTGGACCGGTGGCTTCATCTCCGGCAACCCCGCAACCGTCATCACCAATGCCGGAACCTGGCTGGCGCGGACGGACAACACCATCAGTCTTGGAACCAGCGCCGCCTTGACCAACGGACTTTTTATCAACAATGGCGTCGTCCGGAAGACCGCGACCCTGGGCGCCACCTATTTTAGCAGCGAGAATTTCACCAATCATGGCACGGTGGAGGCCCAAAGCGGCACAATCAGGTTGAACAGCGGTGGCACCTTGAGCGGCCTTTACAACACGTTTGCCGGCGCTTCGATCCAGTTCACCCTGGGCGCCTTCACCCTCGACGCACTTCCCGGCATCACCGGACAGGGTGTCAGCCAGTTCACCAGCGGCACATTGACCATATTGCATGATGTGGCGCCGAATTTGCAGTTGGCGGGCGGTTTTGTGACGCTTGGCCCCAATTTTCAGAACGCGGGCAACATCACCAATCTGACCCTTTCGGGTTCCACGCTGACGGGCACCAATACCGTCACCGGGACATTCAATTGTGCCAGCGGCACGCTTGGCGGCGGGGTGCTCACGAACGCGCCGACGGGCCTGATTGTCCTGGGGTCGTCCAACGCCTATTCGGTTGTCTATCTTCAGAATCTGAGTTTGGTCAATCTCGGGGTGGTTCGCTGGCAAAGCGGTTATGTGGAAGGCGGTGCCGGCTCGGCCATCACTAACAACAATTTGTGGCTGATCGAGGGAGGCGATGAAATGTATGGTTTCTCATCCGCTGGTTTCCCGTTCGTCAACAATGGCATCATCCGCCAGACCACCGCGGGCTACAGTTATATTGAGAACCGGGTCTTTATCAACAACGGCGCCATAGACGCTGAGGCTGGAACTATTGATCTGACCAGCGGCGGCACTTTTGCCGGCGGCTATAACACCGGCGCCGGCGCCTCCATCCTCTTTGGCGGCGGCACCAATATCCTCAACGCCCTGCCAAACTTCACCGGTCAGGGTTCCTTCAATTTCGGCGGCGGAACGCTCGTCATGAACAATGACATCGCGCCGGCTTTGCAGTTGACGGGCGGGACGGTCGTCCTGGGGCCGGCCTTCCAGAACGGCGGCGCGATCACCAATCTGATCCTCAACGGCGCCACCCTTTCCGGCACCAACACCGTCACCGGCGCCCTCACCATCCTGGGGGGGGCGCTCAACGGAGTCTTGACGGTGAACAGCAACGCCACGTTGAATTTTACGTCCAACCAATTCACCCTGGTTGCCGGCGCGATCACCAACTTCGGCTCGGTTTTTTGCTCCGGGAACTACCTCTACTTCGAGTTTGAAAACCCGGCCCCCCTGTTCATTGTCAACAATGGCCTTTGGCTGGACCAGGGAAATTCCGATTTCTATTATTATTATTACTATTATTCTCAAGCCGCGATTTTCATCAATAACGGCATTTTCCGCAAGGAAGGGCTTGGCGGCGAGATCTATTTGCAGATCCCCTTCAACAACAACGGCCTGCTGGATGTCCGCACCGGAACGGTTTACCTCGATGATGGCGGCGTTCTCGGCGGAACCTACAGCGTCGCCGCCCAATGCGCCCTCTATCTGGATGGCGGAAACTTTTCCGCAAACCTCCCGCCGCCTCTTTTCACCGGGGCCGGCCGCAGCCAGTTGTACGGCGGAACCTTGACGCTCCAGGCGGACCAGGTCCCCAGCCTGCCCCTCACCAGCGGCACGGTTCTGCTCGGTCCAGCCTTTCAGAAAAATGGCGCCATCACCAATTTAACCCTTCAAGGGGCTGCTCTCGGCGGTACTAATTTCGTCAACGGCACCCTGACCATGGGCTCCGCCAGCCAGTTTACCGGAGTCTTGACTGTCCTGACCAATGGCCTGCTGATCCTTTCTGGAACGGACTACAAGTATCTCTACGGCGCTCTCATCAATCAGGGCGTGGTGGACTGGACGGGCGGCCCCCTTGAAACTTACGCGGGCACCGCCATCACCAACAACGGCATCTGGCTGGTCGAAACCGACAACTCATTCTATGGCTATAACTATAACTATGTCTACACCCCTTTCATCAATGCCGGGACCTTTACCAAGACTACGACTGCCGGCCCCACCGTTTTTGACGGCATTGCCTTCCTGAACTCCGGAACTCTTGATATCGAGTCCGGCGCGCTTAATTTCGCCGCCTACAACTACGCCACCAACTCCGTCCCCTATGCGCAGACGGGCGCAAATCTGGTCTTTGGCGTCAGCGCCCCGAGTATTGCCGGCCAATTGATTCTCTCCACCAACATCAGCCTCGATGGCACCCTCGCGCTCAACCCTCTGAATGGTTACACCCCGGCCTTGGGCGACAACATCCGGGTGATCTCGTATGGTTCCGCCTCTGGCGCCTTTGCCAACCTCGATTTGCCTTATATCACCGGCGGAAACAGTTGGGACGTGGAATACGGCGCCGCCGGCGTCAATTTGCGCGTCGTGCAGGGCGTGTCCAGTGCCAGCCCGCGGCAAATCAGCGGGATGGTCACCGACGCCAATGGCAATCCCATCACCAACGTTACCGTCTATGCCACCGAGTCCGGGGGTTCCAACTTGATTCAAAACGGCAGCTTTGAGCTCCCGTACGTGGGCTACTATTACAGTTTCTATCCCAGCGGTTCGACCAGCGTTACTAATTGGACGGTCCTTGGCCCCGCCAACGACAACATCGCCATCCACGGCCCCGTTTACGGCCCGGCCCAGGATGGGATTCAGTATTTTGATCCCACGGGCAACACAGGGGGCGGGGGAATTTCCCAGGCCTTTTCCACCGTGCCAGGCACAACCTACGAACTGGTATTCTACCACGGAACCTACAGCCATTACGGACACAACGCCGTCCTGGGAGTCACCGTTGACACCAATTACTACACCTTGAATGAAACCGGCGGCGGCAGCGGCAATCTCGATTGGCGGCGCGTGGCAATTCTTTTCACCGCTTCTTCCGGGCAGACCAGTCTGTCCTTCACGGATTTGAACGGCTTCGATGCCAACAATAATTTCGTTGACAACGTTCAGGTTATCCCGCCGGGCCTTGGAACGGCGCTGCAAGGAGTCACCGACGCCAGCGGGCATTACCAGATTTCCGTGCCGAATGGAACGTTCCAAGTCGGTGTGGAGGGCTTGCCCGAGGCCGGGTACAACGATGTAGCCAGTCAAACCGTGATCATAAGTGTGGCCAATCAGGTCGCCAACTTCACCGCGACGCCTTCCTCGAGCGGCCAGTTCTTCACTATCACCACATCGGTCAATCCGCCTGGCCTGGGGACTGCTTCCGGCGCTGGAACAAATTTCCACCAGGGCGCCCCGGTGACGGTCGCCGTCACCCAGATCCCGAACGCGCTCCCCTATTACTTCGCCGGTTGGACGGAGAATGGCGTCCTGGAAAGCACCAACCTCAATTACTCGTTCGCCGCCATCCGCAACCGCATTCTCGTGGCCAACTTTGCTTTGCCCGGCTTGGCGGTGGTCGTTTCCAATAATCCGCCAAACGACGGCGTGGTCAGCGGAGCCGGAATTTACACCTACAATACCACCAATTCCCTCACGGCCTATCCTTACCCCGGCTATGAATTCGTCAACTGGACGGAAAACGGCGTCGTGGTCAGCGCCAGCAACCCTCTCAGCACGCTGGTTCTGACCAATCACTTCCTGGTTGCCAACTATGCTGATGCCAACCCAACCCACGTTGTTACTGCGGCCACCTTCCCGGCCAACCTGGCCACCGTGACCGGTGCCGGCACCTATACCAACGGACAAACAGCGGTGATCAAAGCTCCTTCTATTTTGACCAATTCAGGGGTCCTGTACCTTTTTCAGGAGTTCATGTTGGGCGGCTCCGTGGCCAGTGCCGCTCCATCCTTTAGCAAGTCATTCTCCACCTTCGATCCGCCCAGCCTGCAATACCTTGCGGTCTATCGCACCAACAGTATTCAGCCGCAGATCATCGGCGTCACCGACAATTATCCCAACCCCATCCCTGCCACCGCCAATTTTCTTCTGACCTTCCAGTTCGATCGAAGCATGCGGACTTTTCCTGCGCCGTTGGTTGTCCTCACCAACTCCGCTCCGGGCGCCGTCCAGGCAACAGTTGGCTCCAATGGCCTGTGGACGACAACGCTGGTCAGCAACGACACCTATCAAACACCAGGCATCACCTTCGGAAACAAAATGGATGGCAACGTCCAGGTGTTCGTCTCCCGGGTGCAGGACATCTATGGTCATGCTCTTGCCGTGATCAATGCTACCAACCTGCTGGTCCATTCCACGCCGCCGCCGCTGCCCGCGGTCAGTATCTCCAGTCCAACCAATGGCGCCGCGTTTAGCGCAAGCGGGAGCTTCCCAATTAACGCCTCCGCCAGTTCCACGAATGGCATTCGCGAGGTGGATTTTTATCAGAACGGGGTTTTGTTGGGGGTGGGGAGCAGCGCGCCTTATGGTTTGACGGTCAGCGGGCTGGCGGGCGGGAGTTATGCGCTGTCGGCTGTGGCGGTGGATGGATCAGGGTTGAGCGCAACCTCGGCCGTGGTGCATGTGACGGTGAACAATATGGGGTCGATGTTGATTGATTTTGAGGGGTTGGACGCGTCGGGGGGGGCGGTGGCGGATGGGGCGTTGAGCAATTATCTGAAGGGGTTTGGGGTGAGGTGGACCA
>Ga0182027_10001268_pt1 | contig 42336 bp, 26 predicted proteins | sample 712E1DmetaG_FD_121300 | JGI IMG/M metagenome (GOLD analysis project Ga0182027, IMG submission 121300) | Permafrost microbial communities from Stordalen Mire, Sweden - 712E1D metaG (Illumina Assembly) | ecosystem: Environmental > Terrestrial > Soil > Wetlands > Permafrost | place: Sweden...
CCGCGCGCTGGTGCCCACCGGATTCTGTTTTGAGATCCCGCAAGGGTACGAAGTGCAGGTGCGCTCGCGCTCCGGACTCGCCATCAAGCATGGCGTGTTCGTGCTCAATTCTCCGGGCACCATAGACTCGGACTACCGGGGCGAAGTGAAGGTGATCCTTGCCAACGCGGGCAGCGCGCCGTTTACAATCAAGCGGGGCGACCGTATTGCGCAGCTCGTGGTCGCGGGGGTGTCGAATGATATTGACTTTAAAGAAAGCGCATCCGTGTCGGAGACGGACAGGGGAACGGGCGGGTTCGGACATACGGGAATTTAGAGACTCACCCCGGAGAAGAGTTGAAAGTTAACACTTGACAGTTGAAAGTGAAGAACAGGAAAGCCCCATGTGCGCGCGCACGAGAGAAGCGCGAAGCGAGCAGAAAACACATAGTCGTGTTGCTTCATTCTCGCTCCTCGCTTCTCGATTCTCGCTCCCTTTTCACGATGTACCCGCTCAGCAAACCACTATGGCGAATCCAACTCTTTTCAACTCTTCAACTTTTCAACTCTCCTTTCTTCCCCGTGTCTCCGTGGTGAACTGCTTATCCCCGTCTATGCCGCACGCTTGAGCCCCTGCGAATTGTACGCCGGTTTGAGCACCTCATCCACAAATTGACCAAAGCGCGTGCTCCCGTTGGGGCTGTCCGGTTTGAGTTTCCTGGCAGCCAGCTTCCCCGTATTGAGCCCTCTGCTCATCTCGATAAAGGACTCGGCGACTGTTCTGGACACGCCCATGCCCGTCATCGCGTTGATCGCATCGTCGTCGGCAAAACGCACATAGGGGAGGTCTGGAATGTCAAGAGATCGTCCGACCACCTTCGCCGCATCACGGTAGGAAACGCGGTCGCCGAACAACTCGATTGTTTTGTGACCCCTAAACTTCCGGTCGAGCAGGATTTCGGCGGCCTTGTCGCCGATGTCCCGCGACGCAACCATGAGAATCGGCACGTCGGGCTCCACCGAATCGCCCAGGATCCTTCTGTTTCTTATTGTGTCAAGATTGACCAGCAGGTTCTCCATCATGAACCCGGCGCGGATTACCGCCACGTCGACCCGCCTCAGCGCATTGAGCTTTGCCTCCGCGTCGTGAAGCCCCAGAATTGGCCCGGTTCCGGTCTCCCGTTCGGCCCCGAGGCTCGACAGAAACACCACTTTCCTCAGGCCGGATGTTTTGATGGCCGTTATAATGGCGTCGCTCATCGTGTTGTAATAGGTGCGGTAATCCTGCGGGTAATCGTACTTCGGCGGGATGATGATATACGCCGCCTCCGCTCCCGTAAACGCCTTGGTCAGGAAGTCAGGGTCGCCCTGGTCTCCCACCATCACCTCGGCGCCCCGGTCGCCAAAATGTTTCAAATGATCGGCCGACCGTCCCAGTACACGGACCTGCTTCTTGTCTTGCAATAGAAGATCCGCAGTGCGGGAACCCGTCTTGCCGCTTGCACCGGTTACGATAATCATATATCACTCCTTTCGAAAAGCCCTGGTTATCCGTCCCGTAAAATTACGTTTGCCGGCAGGGCACAATTGCAGGAGCGCTTTTTCGGAAGAAACAAGGGCCACGGACCGCATATTTTCGCAATTTCGGCAATGAATATGAAGAAGGCAAGGAGTGAAGCGTTTCAATCAGCGGTAATGACTCTGCGCAGGGGAAAGTTGACAGTTAAAAATGAAGAAGAGAAGACTCACCACAGAGACACAGAGAACGCAGAGAGAAGATTGGGGGGTTGGAAAACGCTGTCTTCAAGAATCGCAGCCTCCCGTGTTGAATTTTCTCTGTGACCTCTGTGTCTCTGTGGTGAACTCTTTATCCGCGCAGCGATTCCATCACCGCGGTAAACGTCTCCGGCAGCGGCGCCTCAACCGTCTTTTCCTCCCCGGACGTCAGCTTGAACGCAATCGACTGCGCATGCAGCATCAGGCGCGGACATGCGGCCTGGCTCGCTTTGTCGCCATAGAGCCTGTCTCCCGCGATCGGGTGGCCTATGCTATAGAAATGCACGCGAATCTGGTGCGTGCGGCCGGTAAGCGGCTGCGCTTTTACAAGAGAGAACTTGCCGAAGGCCTCGACAACCTCATATTCCGTTTTGCTCGGCTTGCCCCGCAGCTGGTCCACGCCCATGCGGCCCGACCCGAACTTGTGGATGGGTTTGTTGATCACTCCCTGTGTCGGTTCCGGGCAGCCGTGGACCAGGGCAAGGTACGTCTTCTTCACCGTGTGCGCCGCGAACTGGTCGTTGAGGCATTTGTGCGCTGCCGCGTTTCTGGCGAAAAGCATCACGCCGCTCACGTCCTTGTCAAGGCGGTGCACCACAAAGAGCTTCTGGTCATATTGCTTCGACAGCATTTCCACAAGCGTGTCTTTTCCCTTTTCCGACCCCGGAATCGACGTGAGGCCTTCGGGCTTGCACACGGCAAGGATGTCTGCGGATTCAAAGAGTATCGGGATGGAGATAGCCATCGGTTGAAAATAATTCCATGCCCGGTGCAACAAGACCGGGATCAAAATTTAGATTTGGGCGCCCCGCCGCTAAATAAGTATGGGAGTATGGGCGTTCCCCTTGCGGGCTCGGCCAATAGCCTCGGTGCCGGTCCGCCCTTGGCGCCTGCGGCGCGGGTCGGCCGGCACTGTGCTCCCGCACACCGCTTCAGTCCGCCTAACGCTTGGCAGAAGTGAATTTGCACAAATGTCAAGCTTGGCCGCCGTAGAGGTCGATGAATTGACAGCTGCATTCTCTTCCCGCCATCAGCGCCGCCCCCGAGGCCAAAGGGTTTGCCGCTCGTGCTGTTCGAGCCAAAGCGAGCATGCGAGCTTGGTATGAGGGTCAGGCCCTACCGGCATTAGATTGGACATGTCACGATTCTGCACAACTTGCCGGAACGCACATGAAGCTCCCCAGTCATCCCATTATTTAGATTACTACTCTCGTTTGTTCAAACTCTTCCCGGGGGGAATATGAAAACCAAAGTCATGGCTGCATGCATCGTCTCGTGTCTTTTTCTCGCCGGCGCTTTCGGTCAAACCATCGACATCTCGGGAAAGGTCGTCGACGAAACCGCAGTCCCCGTCACCGGAGCGTCGGTCGCGCTGACAAAAGGCGGGATCAGCGGGCTCTCGTCCGCCGCGGGCGCCTATCATCTGTCATCAACGCCGGTGCGGGCTTTCCAATCGTCGCAGGGAGAAAGTGCGCCGGTGTTTATGCGGGGTTCCGATCTCTGCATGCAGTGCGGCTCTCAAACGCGTGTCGGCGTCCAGCTGTTCGGCCTTGACGGAAGGGTGCTTGCGTCCAAACCTGCGGTCCTGCTCGGCCCCGGAACGCACGTGGTGGCGGGCGGGCTTTTCTTTCGCGAAATCCGGAGTTTCGCGTGCGGGATTCTCGTGGTTACGGCCGGAGACCACCGGTACAACCTCAGGGTGACCCTTGTCGGCGGCGGCATCCTCGCCGGCGCGTCCGGCTCCGCCGCGGGCTTGACCCCGCGCCTCTCCAAAACGGCCGCGGACACGATCGCCGACACCCTGCGAATCGTCAAAGCAGGTTACGATACTGTCAAGGTGTGCCTGGGCAGGCTCGTCGACACGATGCCGGACGTGTACCTCACGACGCCGGCCGGGTATCCGCGCATGATCATCAACAACGCGACCACCATATTGACACTATATAAGCCCGATGCAAAGAACGGCTATTCCCGCGGCACGCGGTTCGACTGGTCGGGAATCATCGGCAAGGCCCAGAACAAGGGGCACACCTGGTATGGCGATTACACGCTGGGCAGCCACGACCCGCTGTCCGAGGGCACCGGCACCGCCGGCGAATTCGGAATCGACAGCGCAACAGGCTACAGCGGCACGCAGCCGTTTCTAAAAATAGGGGTGGGCAAGCTGCAGGGAACAGGCGGATCGTACGACTTCCGCGCCAATTACCAGATCCTCGACCCGGGCGTGTGGAACATTGTCCGGGGCAAATACTGGGTGCAGTTTACCCACGTGCTCACCGCCTTCAGCGGGTACAATTACAATTATGTCAAGCGGATCACCGTCGCCGACACCGCGCCTTCGTACAGCATAGACTTCGACCTCACGAATACCGGGACAAAAAATATCGTCACCGATCATTATACTCATAACTTCACCCTTATCGACGACAAACCGGTGGCCGGGAACTACCAGGTCACCTTCGGGTTTGCGCCGATCCTTCCGGGCGGCTCCAACCAGACGTCGTCGCCCGGCAGCTGGGGGTCAATGTCCACGATAAGCGGCAAGGTTATTTCCGTAACGTCAACGCTCTCGGGGTCGGATTACCTGTGGGCGAGTTTCGGCGGCATTCCCGCGACCGTAGCGGCCAACACCGCGATCGTCTCGGAAACCACGGGCAAGGCGGCACTCAAGCTGGAATGCAACTGGGTCCCGTGCAAGTATAATTTCTGGGCGTCGCCGCGTTCGATATGCCCCGAGCCGTACATCTCGGTCAAACTTAATCCGGGTGCGGAGATAACATGGAAGGATACGTATACGCTCTATCCGGACGGGGTTCAATAATAAATGTGATTTTGTAAAGAAGATAAAGAAGAAGATTCGGGCGTTCCCCGTCGGGTAGAGACAAAGCGCGCAGGGTCTCTGCCCGACGGGTATCCACTTTTCCGCATTAGAACCGGCATACCAACGCGAGGGCATTGGGCGACAGCTCGACTTCAAGGGTGCACCGCTGCTGCTTTTCGCGGTTTTTGTATTCCACCACCTTCTTGACGCCTATGGTCGTGAGAACGCCCCCGGCCACAGCCATCAGTATCCCGACGGCAGTCACTTCCGAGCCAATGGCGCCTGTCATGTTTCCGCTTTCCCCGTACTCACTGTCGTAGCTGTAATAGGTGACGCCGTTGGCGCTCACGATCATGGCCAGCCCGATGGCAGCGGCCGCAACGCCGCCGCTCAGCAATCCGATTCCCACGTTGCGCACACGGCTAAAAGATGCGATCTTGTGCTGTATCTCTCCGCACGAATATTCGAATTTCTGCGGGTTCTCAACCGATTGAATGTTTGAATTCCGCTGCGGTTCCACGATTTCCTCGGTCGGGGCGGCCTGCGCCGCAGGCGCGCTCCGTTGCACCGTAACCGTATCGCGCATGGACGGCGAATCCGCGGACTTGGACACCGCCAGCGAACAGAAAACGAGAATTGCCGAGCACGCAACAATGGCCTTCATGTTCCCTTCCTTCAAGTTAAGGTCTTTGCGAGTAAATAACTATGGGCGCTGGAAAAAACGAATCGATCTCAACGGCGAAAGAATCGACCGTCTTAAGGGTGCCTCTAAATATTCAAAAACGCGGTCTGTCATTGCGAACGAAGTGAAGCACCACGACTAAAACTGCATACAGCACTACAGGAGTAGACGCGTCCGCGAATCTCGCGTTTTTGTGATGAATTACGGGAGATTGCCACGTCGCTTTGCTCCTCGCAATGACATCGGGACAATTTTTAAAGGTCCCCTTAATATACCGTAAAATTTTTCAGTAGTCAACGGACAAATCGGAAAGCCGCGGGTGCACGGGGCTCAGGGCCGGATGCGAGCATGGGGAGGTACGGGGTAAAAGTTGACAGAAGGATATTAGGCCGACGCGCTTGAGCGGTCTGCTCGGGGTGCCAGCGCGATAGAATCGGTCCTTTCGCGCCGCGACATTTTTGGCCCCGCATTCCCTGCGGCGGTTATATTTACCTTTCAGCGGAATACGGCAATCAAATACAATTTGCTCCGCCCCACACACCTGCAAGGTGATTCCCGAATGCGCCTCGAACAACCCCGGCCCTCTGCCCGGGAACTGGACGTCGCTCTCTTCCTGGATTCCCTGGGAGTAAAGCTTCCCCTTGCGCAGGAGCGCGAGGATGGCATCGAACTCATCACCCTTCAATCGCCTGCTGTTTCGTTCCTGGAGGCAAAAGACAATAGGGCCGCGCTTCTCTGCTTTCGCAGTAGCGGCGCGATCTATCCGATGTCATTGCTTTTCCTCCGCGGCGACACGGAATTCACATTTTGTCATTCAACGCTTTTGCTCGATTCCTATTCCGGCAATTCGAATATTGCGGCTCTGCTCAGGCAAAAGACCTCGGAATTCTTTTCCGGCCAGCCCGGGAAGTATTTGTCCGGTCCCTGGCCCCGGTGGGCCACGCTGGTGCTTAAGGGCCAGCAGGATTGCCGCATCGTGTGGAACATGAAGCCCACCCTGCCGGTGGCAGTTGAGGTCTTTTCAAAAACGGTTGGCCCGGTGCCGGATCTTCCGCTCTTTCCGAGCGTGTATTCATATAACAATCCCTATGTTGAGAACCTGCTCGAAGTCGGGTTGCCAAACCTTGCCGGCTGCAAGCGTGCGCTCGTTCTCGGCACAGGCGCCGGACTCGACGCGGTGTGTATCGCGCTGGCCAACAACATTCCAGTTGACGCAACAGACATCAACCCGATCGCGGTTGCAAATACTATTGCATGTGCGCGCCGCGTGGGCAAAGAAGGGATGGTATCCGCATGGGTGAGCGACGGGTTCGATCGTATAACGCAGTCGTACGACACGATTTTCTTTGAAGCGCCGCTCGCCGTGGAGCACCAGCACGAGCGTGATCCCAACCGGTTTGATCTTGGCGGAAGGATCCTGAAACAGGTTCTGGCAGGCCTGGCTTCCCATTTAAACCCGCAAGGTGCTCTGTATCTCATGTCCCAACCGGACATTTCGGCCTATTTGCCTGCCACCGGTTTGAAATCTGAAGTGCGCAGGATTTTCGTGCCAAAGAGCGCCGCGGCGATCCATGAGATCAGGCACGCCTAGAGGCGGGTCCGGACAATCCTGGATTCCGAAACAAACGTTTTGATTTACAGACGCTATTCCGGGGAAAATAGAAGCCCCCGGCTCCTGTTGCAAGGAGTCGGGGGCTTCGGCTCGTTCGACAAATTTGCTTGGTTGGATTCTGTATCCGGATTATGCACACTTCCCGCATGAATAATCCGGATAAGAAATTGAAATCGAAATTCTTTTTCCATAGTTAAAATCAGGGCAATCCTGTGTTTTTTTCAGGAGAATCCTGGTTAGAACTTATACCCCAGCTTGAACGCCCACCACCATGAGCGGTCGGTACGCAGTATTTCCTCCGTATCGTAAAACGCATTGACCGGCGATTCATTTCGGATATGGTCGCATGCGACCTGTCCCACAACGAAAATGCCGTTTTTGAAACTCTTCTTTGCGTAGAAAGCCCATTTCCAGTTGTCAAGTGTGGAGTAATTGCGAGGATCACCTATTGTCGTTAGATTGCCCGGAGGTACGGGTACAGGCTTATATACCGTCTCATCCTTGACCTGTATCGTGCTCGGATAGGTGCAGCCGTAATACTCGACTTCCGCGGTAAAAACATCCAGAAGTTTGAATGTCGGAACATTGAATCCCAGGGTTACGGGAATCTTGTGCGCGAGCGTGTCATACCCGTAGGGGTTAACCTTGTTTGTGGGATAGTCCGAAGGATAATTCTCCACACCCAGGATTGCCGCTTCTCCGTACAACTTCAAGTCCTCGCTTCCCAGAATGGTCGGGCCGAAAAACCCTTTAATATCGAAAGTAAACCGCGCCATCAGTTTGAGCCCGGCCGAGGTATAATATTCCGTTGTCGTATCGCCTATGATATTCCCCAGCGAATCAACGGTGGCGTTTTTCATATACGAGTTGTCAACCCGCTTCGGCTGCGTAAGGTTTTCATCAAGAGGCACGAGACTCTGGTACATGAGCCCGGCTCCGATGTCGATGATTTTCTTGGGATCATTGAATGAGACAACATAGCCGAGGTTCAAATCAAAATATGGCGGCAAATCGGTTGTTAATGTCAGGAGAAGGTCCTGGTGAAGCATGCCGAACAAATTGCTGCTCACCTTCAAGCCTGCCAGTCTGGCTTCCGGGAAATCAAATTGATTGAGAATATACGCAGGGTATGTGCCGCTTCTGTACAGGTATTCCCCAAGGTCACGCACATCCGGGTTGTATTTGTAGGGAAAGTAGCCGAGGGTCAATTGAAGAAACGGCGACGCGACATCCCCGAATGAATAGGAACCGAACGCGCGGTCCATGTAGAAAGCATAATACGTCGTGGGCATGAAAAACCCCTCTAAAATTGACGAGGTCTGTTCCTGGTTGAAGGTGTTGTAATACATTTTCCCTTCGGCCGCCGCCTCGATCCTCAGCCGGGGCGTTACCTGCTTTGTCACGCCGAAATTGACGTAGGTGCGCAGAATATCCTCGCGTGCCGTTGGATTTGTCAGCATCCAGGGGTTCAGCATCTGGCCGAATTCCATGGATGTGAAACCGGTAAACCGCAGTCCAAGCACGGTCAATCCGGGTGATGTTGAGGTGCTTGCGGTGTCTGTTTCCTGGGCGCTTGCGGTCTGCAGCAAACCGCTCAGGCACAAAAGGCTGATAAGTGCTGCGATAGGAAGCCTGTACTTCTTCATCGGTAAGACTCCTTTGAAAAAAGTGTATTGGTTTGTCGTGTCGATACTGAGTCATTGAGGCATCAATAGGGCGATGATGCCTGGACAATACAATATAGAATAAAAACAGCCGGTCTCAAAATCCGTCAAGTAAACCCGGGAATTTAATCTCACATGAAGGCCATGAGGCAGGGCGGCCGGGACCCCTTACAGACAAAAAAAGAACCCCCGCTGCATGAAGCGGAGGTTCTTCGATACTGATTCGTTACTGGGTTATTGCTGGCTTGTCAACATAGACGCCTGGAGTAACATGGCTTGCAGCGGATTCGGAAATCCGTTTCCCATCCACCGTGTATCGTCCGGCCTGGCTTGCCGAACCATTCTGCAGACCCATAACATGCCTCCATGCGGAAAGCTTGGCTTTCGCGGAAATCGGTGTTTTTGCACTGTTAACAACCGAAACGCCCACTGGGTACCACGTAAGATCGTCAATCGACATGGCAGTGCTCGCGTACTCTACCTGATTGGTTCCCACCACGACCCTGGCATTGTATGCGGTTGACCCTGCATTATGCGCAATGACCACGATGCTGGAGTCGGGATTTTTAAACGCCATCACGTCCGGGGTAGGGTTCCCGCTTGCCGTGGCGCCTATACGCACAGCCCCGGTGTGGACATACTTTGAAAATTGGGCCATGCAGTAATAAACAGGCGTAAATGAGAATGTCTTTGCGCTGGTATTGATGAGGACCCCTGCATCACACCAGTTATTCGACACATTCGGGCCACCCTGCTGGTCAAGTATCATGTTCCAGTCCACCCAGCCTTCGGAACCAGCGAGACAGTCACCGTAAATATCCTTGGCATATTGTTCCGCGCTGTTGGCCCATGAAGGGGGATTGTTCTGATTGAAGCCGGTTATGCATTGTTCCGTTGCGAGCAAGTGCTTATGAGGACCGGCAATGTCGTATTGCGAGTAAACCTGATTAACGGCGCTGAACAGACTCTGGTAATCGTACCAGTGAATAGCCTCGCCCCAAACCATGGCTGTTACCGTTGGGTCGGAATAAAAAGTGTTTGCCCATTGGATCATCATATCCCTGTTATGATCAAGGAACATGACGTTCAATTTGGTGGGGCCAAGGTTATTGGATGCCAGGGTTGGACCAAGATAGTTCTTCATGAAATCGCGCTCTGCAACATCCGAATAGCACATAGAAGGCCACGTCTGGTCAGCGCCGGGCTCGTTCTGGATGGTCACTCCCCATACCGGAACGCCGGCAGCCGCGTAGGCCTGCGCATATTTAACAAAGTACAATGACCAGGCGGTCTGGGTTGGCGCGTCGGTTTTCAAAGTCCCGCAGTGATCCATGTTGCCGTTTGTTTTCATCCATCCCGGAGCGCTCCAGGGGGAACCGAAGATTTTAAGATTCGGGTTCTGAGCCATCGCGTCCTTGATCCATGGGAGTATAAACGTCGAATCCCGTGAAAGGTTGAAATGACTTAGTGTAAAGTCTCCGGCCACGTCATCATAGTTGTACAACATGTAGGAGAAATCGCTGGCGCCCATCTGGGAGCGGCACACGGAATAGTTGGCGCCGCTGGGGCCGAAATACGCCTTCACCACGGTTGCGCGGTCTGCTGCGCTGAGAAAGTTCAAAGAATAAGCCCCTGCATCGGTGAAAGAACCGCCGAATCCCATCATGGTCTGATAGGTTTGAGACGGGTTTACATTGATTGTAACCGCAGCTGCAGTTCCCGCAGCGTGAAACGCCGTCGTTTGTGTCTTGAGCTGGTCCCCGCCGCTGGAGGACCGCACCCACGTGACGGACTGTCCATAGGCCGCTCCGGCCATAAGCAGGCCGACTGCAACCAGCATCATGTTCCTGAAGATCCCGACCTTCCTGCAAAATCCTGCGCATTTCATAAGAACACCCTCTTGTTAATGTGATTAAAATCTTGCTGATACCCCTCACATCGCAACCGGCTTACTGGCCACTCTATTTTAAGACTAACGGTCAAAATATCGATTGAATCCCACAGCGAGCATATTCCCCGAAGCTCGCTTCGGGGTTAGCGAGCGAATGCAAATATTTCTTTTTCCATAGGGATGGAAGATTCCCCGCAGCTGCTGCGGGGTCTTTCAAAACCTTTTCCTGTTTTTTACCCCTTTCGTTGTTCATGGTTGGACCTGTTCCCGTATTACATAATATAGTAAATCTTGCCTGAAAAGGTTGTGTTAAACAGCTTTTTGCTCCGTAGCCCCACTCTTTTCCATCGTGCAATCCGGGGCTTCTGTGGGTTTCGACCGCGGGCTTGGTCATTCGGTTTGCCGGTTATAGGAGGTTTCAAAAATCGTTGCCGCTCGTTCTACCTCAGCCTACCATGAAAACTAATAATGAGAAGCCCCCTAAAGTATTTTCGTTACGGAGCGGTCATTTTGTGCTGCATGTATAAGCGCGAGAGGGAAGCCTGCGGCGTTTTCTTGAAAAGAGACCACGCGCTATGGGCGTGGAGCACAACGTTACGAAAAAGCACTGACGTGCTTTCTTTGATTTCGGGGGTTTTACCCCTTCATCAAAGCCATGGCCTATGGCCGTGGTTCTTTACTGGTCCTTAAATAAGAACGCTTACTATGAACGTCAACCGTAAAATCGTTACAAAAGTAACCGGCGACTCCCCCGAAAGGCCCGTTCCCTTGACAAAGTCCGAGGCTTTGTCGTTCGTATGGGAGCTTACGGAAGAAATATATTCCATTTCCGGGAGCTATAATGTTGAATCAAGATTACAGAGAGATGTTATCGTTATTACTCGAAAACCGGGTTGATTTTCTTCTCGTGGGCGCTTACGCTCTGGCCGTCCACGGCGTACCCCGGGCGACGGGCGACATTGATATTCTTGTCAAGCCGGACTCCGGCAATGCGGGGCGGCTGTACAAATCCCTCGCGGATTTCGGCGCGCCGCTGGGAAAAGTGACGGCGGAAGATTTCTCCGTTCCGGGAACCATCCTGCAGATTGGAGTCGCACCGCGACGCATTGATATCATTACGAAAATAGATGGACTGGACTTTGGTGAAGCATCCGAGGGCAAGGAAATTGTTCCCATCGACGGCCTCCCCGTTCCGGTCATATCGAAGATGAAACTGATAATCAACAAACAGGCTACGGGGCGTGAGAAAGACAGAATTGACGCGGATGTTTTGAAGAAACTTTGACTCTTTCTGTTCTCTGCGAATCCACCGAAAAAGATCGCGATCGAAAAGAATCCAATGACATTGACGGACATCGAATCCCATATCGACGAATTCGCACAGTCCGGTTACTACCAGCTCCTCGATCCCTGCGTCAAGGAACACGGCGGCGGGATCATCACGCACTTTCTGCGGCAGTGCGCCTCGGCAGGCGCTCAATCGGTGGAGTCCCTCACATCCGCCGTTCTTGAAACCGCCCTGCTCGACGGGATGACCGCCCTGGATCTTCCGCCTGCCTCAAAGCAGGGCATTCCCGCGTTATTGTCCGCATTTTTCCGGTACGTTTCCGAAACAGGCCATTATCCGCCGGCATCCCGGTGGGAGAACACCATGGAAGCACTGCAACAGAAATTTCTTGCGAAATTCAGGGAAGATGGGTCGGTGCGCGGGGAAACGTTCAGGAAGAAATACTCCGACGTGAGCAGAAACGACCCCTGCCCCTGCGGCAGCGGGAAAAAGTTCAAGAAATGCTGTCTGAGGCTGATTTCCTAGCAGATGAGAAGTATGATGCCCGATCTTTGCCGCAGGCGGGTGCCTGTCTGCACCGGAACCTGGGACACTTGAGCGTTTTAACTTTTCAACCCCTGCGCTCGTACTCTTGCAACTAAATAGTGGCAAATCCAGTCGATATATGGTATAATAGGGGTGAACGAGGAGGCATTTATGGAGATATCGCTCAATACCGCAGTTTCCGGAATGCAGGTGTCGCTCACGAGGCAAGACGTTACGGCAAATAACATTGCCAACGTGCAAACCCAGGGTTACAGTCAGCTCAATGCCCAGCAGACATCGGTTCAACCTATGGGCGTGCGAATCTCCGCAATAACCCAGACTCCCAATCCCAACCCCGGCGAGTCGGGCACCGACCTTGCGCAGCAGATGACCAACATGATAGTTGACAAAAACACACTCGCGGCCAATGCCAAGGTATTCAAGGTGCAGAATCAGATGATCGGCGATGTGATCGACCTGATTGCATAAATCCAGCCTTCGTCAAGATAAAGAGATTTTTTGGTGGGGGAAGTACAGCCTGTCTCAAATCTTGACAGTGGGTTTGGGCGTTCCCCTCGCTACGCTCGGGTCGGCCCTTCCTCCTTGCTCGGCCGTTCGGCCTCGGTGCCGGACCGCCCGGATCGCCTTCGGCGCGGGTCGGCCGGTACCGCGCTTTGGCGCGCATTGCGGTCCTGCCTAACGCACGCGTGCAGGCTACCGGCGGCCGGTAGTTGCTGTTGAATATTGCAAAGAGCGGTCTTGAGCAAGAGTTTCTGACGGTTGACGACCAGTAAGTTGCGTCGGGTCTTGACATTTACGGTTTGTTTAACTAATGCAAGAGGTAGTTTCTTGCGCCAGGGGCGACGGAAGGTGTGCCGGAGCACAGTGCCGGCCGCCCCGGCCGCCAGGCATAGGGCGGACCGGCACCGAGGCGAATAGCCGAGTCTGGAGAGCCGGAGCACAGGATGTGCGGAGACAACGCACGAAGTGCGCCCGAAGGGTGCTGAGCTGGACGCGAAGCATGAACAAAGAACCGGTGCCTAGGGCAGGCGCCCAGCCAAAATACGGGATTATGAGACAAGCTCAGTTTCCCCCTAACACCGCCTTTTTTCGCTTCTTCGAAGAGCTCAACGATTTCCTGCCGCTTCACAAACGCAAGACCCGGTTCGAGTACGCGTTCGACGGAACGCCGTCGGTCAAGGACGCAATCGAGGCGCTGGGCGTTCCGCACACCGAGGTCGACCTGATCACGGTCAACGGCGCGTCGCAGGGGTTCGACTGCCGGCTCGCTTGCGGCGACGCGGCTTGCGTGTATCCCCTGTTCGAGTCGCTCGATATTTCTCCTGTTGTAAAGCTTCGCCCCGCGCCGCTGCGGGAGCCGGCGTTTGTGTGCGACGTGCACCTCGGCTCGCTTGCACGCCTGCTGCGGCTGGCCGGGTTCGACACGCTTTACAGAAACGATTATTCCGACAATGCCATCGTGGAAATTGCGTCCCCCGGCAAACGGTGCATCCTCACGCGCGACAGGGGAATTCTCAAACGCAAGGCCGTTGTGCGCGGCTATTGCGTGCGGAGCACGCAGCCGCGGGAACAGGCCCGCGAGGTGATGCTGCGGTTCGACTTGCGCGGCGCGATGAAGCCCTTTTCCAGGTGCATCGGATGCAACGGAACAATAGGTCGCGTTGACAAAGAGTCGGTGCTGCCGCTGTTGCCGGAGAAGACCCGGGAGTGCTATCACGAGTTCTACCGATGCGGATCATGCGGAAAGATATACTGGCAGGGGAGCCATTACGCAAAGCTCACGTCGGATATCGAAGACTTGAGGAATGCCGCTTCGGCGAAGGATCCCTCGCCGCGAAGCCTCACACCTCCTTAACTTCCAGTATCCGGTCCCAATCGTATACCCCGGAAATTGTCCGGCCGGGATAGACAACAAGAAAGTCCTCCGGGTACCAGTTGCCCAGCATGAGGTTGTGCACGAGCGAAAGACTTCCCTCCAGCACTACCGCGTCCTTTTTTTCCGCGGCGGCCTTTTCCCTGAAAGCCAGGATGCATTCGCTGCTGTGCGTGGGCCCGACGTTCACATACACCTGGCGGCCCGTGTCCGGGCCGGCCATTACCTGGGCAAGCAGGTCGGCATTTTCCTCTCCGTAAATCCTTGCAAGCAGGGCCCGGCGGCCGTCCGGCGCAAGCATCCATGCGTGATGCACGTGGCCGTCCGTGCTTCGCTCCATGTGCCCGCGCGAAGAAAACGATTGGCTCGGACATTCCTCAAAGTGCTGCCGGAACAGTTTCCTGGAGCCCAGCAGAATGGTGCAGCAATCGTGCGCGCGCGGGATTACGAGCCGCGTGGCGCGCGCGACAAGACCGGCCGTGGCATTGCCGCAGAGACCATAGCAGAGGAGAATGGCGTCATAAGAACGGCCCGACGCGTCTGCGGCGTCGATCTTTTCCTGCAGGGATTTTCTCAGCTTCTCGGGTTGATCGTGGGAATCGATTGCGGTGAATTCGAGGTCCACGGCATGCGGCAAGCCGTCCATGCAGGCGCAGATTTCCCGGGTAAAGGTCTCGCAGGCAAGGAGTTTGAAGTACATGGAGTACAGTCCTTCGGCGTTCTCTTCAAAATAGTTGACGAGAATGACGGGAGTGAGAATTCCCATTCGCTCAGCGGGAACGGTAACGCAGCCCTTCAAGGTATTGACAAGAACACTAACTTACTGTATATTTGAATTACAGTAATACCGTAATAAGGAGGATTATCATGTCATCAACAATTCATATCAACAAACGGGGAAACCTCACGCTTCCTATGCCTTTTCGAAAAATGCTCGGGCTCGAAAAAGGCGGCGTGGTTATGGCGGAACCATCAGAACAGGGCGTTCTTCTCAAGCCTGCCGTCGAGTTCCCCATAGAGATATATTCGGACTCGCGCGTCGCCGAATTCGATGCAGCCGATGCCGCGCTTGAAAATCACCTGGCAAGAAAGAGACGGAACAGGTGAGGATTTTTCTTGACGCAAACATCCTTTTTTCCGCAGCCGCACCGCACACTGCAACGCGCAGACTCCTTGACGCGGCATCGGGCTACGCGGTGCTTGTCACCAATCCTCACGCATGGGAGGAGGCGCGAAGGAATTTGGCGCGCAAAAGACCGCATTTTGAACCCGGGCTGGAAAGCCTTAAGAAGACGGTGATTTTGTCAAACGCCTTTGCTCACGCCGGACCGATTGACCTTCCCGAATGCGACATTCCGGTCCTTGCCGGGGCAATAGGTTCAAAAAGCACCCACCTGTGGACCGGAGACAAACAGCATTTCGGGAAATGGTACGGCAAGGAGCAGTGCGGCGTAACCGTTGTCTCAAGCGTGCTTCTTGCAGACATCCTTTTTGAAATGGGCTGGAAGCCCTGAATAACACAGCCCGCGCATTGCAGGCTGCTCTCCGGGGCGTACATCCGGTTGTATTCGCGGTCCCCGCGACTTGGCGCGGGGTTCTTCAACCCTCACACACTCGGGCCCCTCACGATTTTCCATCCCGCCCGCACCCTATTTATTATTTTCATTCCTTCGCCCAATCCTCCGGTCGGAACCAACAAAGGAGCTCCCGATGCCCGAAGCAGACGTCTCTAAAGCCGAGAAGAATTACTATACCGATCAGCCGCAGAAAAATGAGGCCTTCTTCCTCAAAGGCTCCAACAACTACGATTGGGGATTCAAGAACAGGCTCGGCCGCATTTTCAATTGCGAATCGGGAAGAACCGTGATGCTCGCGTTCGACCACGGGTATTTTCAGGGGCCCACCACCGGTCTGGAACGTCCCGATATAACCATCCTGCCGCTGGCGCCCTTTGCCGACGCGCTCATGCTCACGCGGGGAATTCTGCGTTCGCTAATTCCGCCGTCGCTTGCCAAGGCGACCGTGCTGCGCGCCAGCGGCGGGCCGAGCATTCTCAAGGAATTGTCAAACGAGCATATCGCCATGAACATGGAAGATGCCGTTCGAGTGAACGCGTGCGCCGTGGCCACCCAGGTGTTTGTCGGCGGCGAAAACGAGACGCAATCGGTGATGAACCTCACCAATCTCGTTGACGCGGGAAACAGGGTGGGCATGCCGGTCCTGGGCGTGACAGCCGTTGGTAAGGACATGGTGCGCGACGCCAAGTACATCCGGCTGGCGACGCGAATGTGCGCGGAATTGGGAGCCGCGGTTGTAAAGACGTACTTCGTACCCGAGTTCGAGACGGTCACGGCAGCCTGCCCGGTGCCCATCGTTATCGCCGGCGGCAAGAAACTGCCCGAGCTCGACGCGCTCAAAATGGCCTACGAGGCGATCCGGCAGGGCGCCGCTGGCGTGGACATGGGCCGCAACATCTTTCAGTCGGAGGCGCCGGTCGCCATGATCAAGGCCGTACGCAAAGTCGTGCACGACAACATGAAGCCCGAGCAGGCATTCGAGCTGTTTCTTGCGCACGCCAACCTCAAGAAACACAAAGCATGAGCGCCCCGGTCTGCACGCTCCTTCGCGCGGCTGCGCCGACGCTCTCCGTGGGCGCGACAAGCGCCAATCTCATGGCGCTGGCTGGCGACATTGCGACGCTCGAAGCATGCGGCGCGACGTTGCTCCATTTTGATAGTATGGACGGACATTTCGCTCCGCAGCTCACGGTCGGGCCTGCGTTTGTAAAGTCCGTACAAACCGCGATGCTCAAAGATGTGCATTTGATGATAGAAAACCCCTTCGACGTGCTGCCGCAGTATGCGGCCGCGGGCGCCGATATCATCACGGTGCATGTGGAATCGTGCGTGCACGCACGCGCATGCCTCCAGCGCATCGGCGGCCTCCCAAACGTCCGCGACGAGTCGCGGGGCATCGGCCGCGGCATCGCCCTCAACCCGGGAACGCCGCTCTCGGCGCTTGAACCGCTCCTTGACGAAGCAGACATCGTGACGCTGGTGGCGATCAACCCCGGTTTCGGCGGCCAGACCCTGTACCCGGACACCGCCCGCCGCGCCGCGCAGGTTCGCGGCATGATTATGGAAGCGGGCAGGGACATTCTTCTCTGCATCGACGGAGGGATTACAAAAGCGACCATAGGCGCGGTGGCCGCGATGAAGCCCGACATCGTGGTAAGCGGCAGCGCCGTGTTCGAAAAAAACGCAATTCGCACAAACTTTGATGCAATGACGGCGTCGTTGAAGGGAATACGATAATGGTAAGCAACAGTTGGATAGAAGCCGACGCAGACGCATTTGTAAAAACCTGGAGCCCCCGGTGCGGCGCCGATGTCGCCCTGCTGGCCTACGCCACCCGGCTTGTCGGAAGCGAACCCGATCTTGCCATGCACGGCGGCGGCAACACGTCGCTCAAGACCACCATCCGGACCCTCACGGGCGAGGAACGGAGCGCATTGTTCGTCAAGGCGTCCGGCGCGGCCATGGGTACCATTGACCCGTCGGGATTCGTGTGCCTCGACCACCTGTATCTCAAGAAATTGCGCACCGTTGACTCGCTCACCGACGAGATGATGGCGGACGAGTTCCGCATACACCTGCTCCTGCCGGGCGATTCGCTGCCGTCAATAGAGACGCTGATGCACGCGTTTGTCGACCGCACCGCGGTGGTCCACACACATCCGTCGGCTATTCTTGCGCTTTCCAACCGCGATAGCGGCGAAGAGACCATTGCAAGGGCGCTGGGCAGCGACGTGGGGATGGTGCCGTACGCAAACGCCGGCCTTTCGCTCGGCCGCGCCGTCGCCGATCTGCTGGACACGCAGAAAGGTATGCGCGGCATCGTGGTGTGCCATCACGGGCTCATTACCTACGGCACATCCATCAAACAGGCGTACGACAACACCATGGAGATGGTGAACCGCGCCGAGGAATACATCCGCAACAACCGCAGGCGTCTCATTCATATTGACAAAGACCTATCCGTGGAAACCGCGCAGGCGCGGTACGCACGGCTTGCCCCCGTGCTCCGCGGGCTCCTGTCGCCCGCGTCGGGAGACCCGGACTCGCCGCACCTCGCCATGTCGCTCGTGCCGCTCATCACCCCGGACGTGCTGGGCCTTCTTGATTCCAACCCGGGGCGCGGCATCGCGTTGTCCCAGCCGCTCACGCCCGATTATCTCGTGCGGATGAAATCGCACCCCTTGTTTGTGGACAATCCGAACTACGACGACGGCAAGATACTGCGAGAGCAACTGGCGCGGGACATTGCCGCATTCTCGGACAGGTACGAAGCATATGGAAAACGATATGCGTCGCGGCTCCCGGAATTCAATGCCGCCGGATTCGACCTTCTGCCCCGCGTGGTGCTCCTGCCGGGTCTGGGCGCGGTGTGCGCGGGTCGCGACATCGATATGGCGATGGTGGTGCGCGACATCACCAATCAGGCCTTTACGGTAAAGCGCGCCATCTACGAAACAGGCGGCACCTATCACGGTCTTGCCGAAGAGCACCTGTTCGACATGGAATTCCGGGGGTTTCAGGTTGCTAAAATGGAATCCGATCCCGCCCGCAGGCTGCGGGGAAAGATCGCGCTCGTCACCGGCAGTGCCGGCGCCATCGGAAGCGGTATTTGCGAAGCGCTGCTTTCGGAGGGATGCAACGTTACCGTCACCGACCTGCCGGGCGAAAGCTTCGACGCCTATGCCGACGCGCTCCGCGCGCGGTATGCCAACTGCATCCTTGCCGCGCCGCTGGACGTTACCGACCCTGCTTCGGTTGCGGCCGCGTTCCAGAAAACCGTGGAAGCATTCGGCGGCATCGACATCGTCGTGGCCAACGCGGGCCTCGCGCACGTGTCGTCCCTGGCCGACATGAACCTCGACGCATTTCGCAAGCTCGAACGCGTCAACATCGAGGGAACCCTGCTCGTGACGGCCGAGGCCGGCAGGCTCTTTCGCCTCCAGAACACGGGCGGCGACATCGTGCTCGTTTCGACGAAGAACGTGTTTTCGCCCGGCGCGCAATTCGGGGCCTACAGCGCCACCAAGGCGGCTGCGCACCAGATCGGACGCATTGCGAGCCTCGAATTCGCCGACATGGGCGTTCGCGTCAACATGGTCGCTCCCGACGCGGTGTTTTCGCATGGGTCAACAAAGTCGGGACTGTGGAAAGAGGTCGGGCCCGGCCGCATGAAATCGCGCGGGCTCGACGAAAAGGGGCTCGAAGAATACTACCGCACCAGAAACCTGCTCAAGGCGAAGGTAACGGCGCAGCACGTGGCCCGCGCCGTCCTGTTTTTCGTGACGCACCAGACGCCCACCACCGGGGCGACCATTCCGGTGGACGGCGGGTTGCCCGATGCGACGCCGAGATAAGGTTAATTTCGAATTTGTCCTTGGTGGGGGAAGTTGAGGTTGTCTCGTAACCTCTTTAAATCCGGGCGCGCCCCTCGCTTCGCTCGGGTCGGTCTCCCTCCGGGCTCGGCCTTCCGGCCTCGTTGCCGGACCGCCCAATGCCGCGCTTCGCGCTGCCGGGTCGGCCGGCAACCCGCACCAGCGGTCCCTGCGGTCCACCTCGCGCGGGGCAGATGGTTTGTCGCCAATAGCGGTTCCCCCCTCAAGAATCGATACCCGGGGAACGCCCAAATTACAACGTCATAGTACAAAGTGCCCCTTTTCATAAATCACCTTTTCGTCTCCATTTTTCATCACTGCCGCAACGGTCCGGTTAGTAGTAGCGATGATGTCCGTATGTTCCGGTGAATGATTGAACCCCAGCTTTTCAAATTCCTTTTCGGAAATCTTTGATGTGTTGCCGGCATAGGTGTCGTGATACGACTTGCCCACGGCGAGGTGCGTGTTGCCGAATTTCCCCCCGTAGTTTTCGTCGTACAGGGTGTCGGCCATGAAACGGGTGATCTTTGAGAAGTGCGTGTCGGTGAGGGAGAACTCGCCGATCTTGTCCGCGTTCTTCTGCGCGATCATCTGGTGGAGGAGCTTTTCGTTCTTCCCGGCCTTTGCCGACACGATTTTCCCGTTCGCAAATTCGAGGCTGATGTCCTTGATGATATTGCCGTAGCGGTAGAGCGGCAAGTCGAAGAAAATGCTGCCGCTGGTTCCACGCCAGTCGGGCGACGTGAAGATCTCGAAGCTCGGGATGTTCCTGCCGCTGCCGCCCAGCCAGCGCCGCTTTTCTCCCAGGGTGATCCACAAATCCGTATTGCGCGCGGCAACATGAAGTTTGTCAATGGGAAGCCCGTTGAGCTTGTTCAGGGTCGTTTGCATTTCGGCAAAAACGGATCGCCAGGTGGAAAGCGGGTCGGCATCGTTCAGGAAACACGCGCGGCAAATCTGGTCCCAGTATTCCCTGAGCGAAAGACCGGCAGCGCGAGCCAGCCCCGGCGTGCCGTAGGTGCACAGGGTCCAGGTGAATTTCCCTTTGTCTTCCTTTTGGTCAAGCCACGTGCGGAACGGCTGCGTGCTGCGCGTCGAGGCGATCACTTTCTTCGGGTCGGCCTTTGCCAGAAAAAGCGGATCCTTGTCGGACAGGATGCGCACCCAGTGGTCTATCTGGTCGGCCAGGCCGCGGTAAAACTTGTCCGGAAAGAAACCGAGCTGGCGGGTATTCGCTTTTGTCACATGCAAGAGCTTGAAGTCGTCGTCCATGATGTTGAGCAGCGGATGGCCGCCGCGCGCGAGGATCGACCGGTATACCGCGTGCGCAAGCGGGAGTCCGGGCAGTTGCGCAACCAGATAGACAACATCGTCTCTCTTGATGCCCGTGCCGCTATTGAGGGCAAAGCCGACAAGGACATCGGCATATTTTTGGAGAATCTTTGGTGACGGGACAAATTCCGGCTGTGGCATAGTGTGGTTTCCTCCTCCTTGTAAGATACGCTCTGGCTCGCCGGCCTGTCCACTGGCGGCGGTGAGGGTGATCCCGCGGAGCCGGCAGTCCCAAACCCATGCTTTCGATTTCTGGAAAATCGTTCTCGCGAATCGTACAATAGGGTCACTACCGTGCCGCGTATTTTTCGCCGCTGTTTCACCCTTTGTTTCCTCCAGAGCAAGGACGGCCGCCGTGAGAGTCTGTTTTGTCCAGAAAAGCGCAATGAGTTATTTCGGCGTCATGTCGCTGGCCGGGTATCTTCGCGACGGCGGCCACAACTTTACGGTGGTGATCGATTCCCTCGAACACGATGCGGTCGCGGCAATCGTTTCCCGGCAACCGGGCGTCGTGGGCATCAGCGTCATCACGTCGGAACACGAATGGCTTATCGGTATGTGCGCCAGAATCAAATCGGCCCTCCCGGACGTTCCGCTCGTAATCGGCGGCATTCATGCCGTTATGTACCCCGAAATTCTTGCCGAAACCAGGGCCGACTTTCTGTGCAGAAGCGAGGGAGAAACCGTGCTGCGGGGGATGCTTGACGCATTGCCGTCCCCCGGCGGCACGAACGCGTGCATGTCGGTTCCCGGGCTGGTCTACCGCAAAGACCTGGCGGCGTCCGGCGACCTTGTTCTCAATCCGATGCCCCCGCTGCTTCCGGAAATAACCTGGGAAGACGACTTCGATCTCTACTACAGCCGCTATCCTGTTCTCGCCAAAGACGAAATGAAACAGTTCCTTTCGCAGCGCGGCTGTCCCTACGATTGCTACTTCTGTTACAACCACCTCATCAAGCAGCGATTCAAAGGGCTGGGGAGGTATTTTCGCCGCAAGAAGCCGGAAATCTTCGTGAGCGAAATGCAGGATGTCGTTGAACGCTCTCCAACCCGGTTCATATCGATTCTCGATGATCTTTTCACGTCGGACAGACAATGGCTGCGCGAGTTCACGATTCTTTACAAAAGCAGAATAAACAGGCCGTTCCTCTGCCAGATCCGCGCCGACCACGCCGATGAGGAACTGGTGTCGATGCTGGCGGAGTCCGGGTGTTTCACGGCCTGCGTCGGTCTCGAAACAGGCGACGAAAAGCTGCGGGAGGAGGTCTTGAATAAGAAAATCTCCAATGAGAAGATGTTTATTGTTGGAGACCTGCTCCGGAAATATCACATCAACCTGAAAACCGGGAATATGTTCGGCATTCCGGGCGAAACCGAGGAAATGGCATTCAAGACGATCGAGCTGAACATCAAGATCGGGACAAGATTTCTCGGAGCGGCAATGCTGCTTCCCTTTCCCGGCACAGGGATCGAGAAGATTGCGCTGGAAAAGGGGTGGCTCAAAAAACCGCTCGACTACAGGAACCTTCCGGCCTCGGCGTACGACGAGTCCGTATTTATCGCACCGCAGATCCCCCTTCTCACCAATATCATGAGCATTGCGCAATTGAGCGTATTTTTTCCGCGTCTTCTTCCTCTCCTGAAGAAAATTGTTCACCTCCGCAGCCGTCCGCTTTTCAAGTTCATCCATTTTTCCACGCTTTGCGTGAGGTTCATCCGCGAACGGAAACTGGGGCTTGTGTACGGGATCGGTTTCCTGTGGCGTTTCAGGAAGAGCCTCTAGCCGCCTTGAAAAATTCTGCGCTTACCCGTGAGGCGCGGCGCTGTTTCTCGTGACAATCATCTTGATTGACCCCGGCGCCTGTTTGCGGTATAATAGGTAAGATTGTGCAGTGAATTCCCTTGGCGCCGCTTAGACTGCATGTTGCTGGAGCGGCAAATCAATTTCATGTCCGGAACAGAGCGCACGAGGAGGGGCGTACGACGTTGGCGCCGGCTCTTCGCGAAGTCCAAGGCGTCTGTCTTTTTGTCTCTATCGTGCTGCAAGCGAGGCTGGCCGTGGTGATGCATCGCAGGAATAAGAGGAGGCCGGGCCCGGCAGCGGAGAGCGGCGCTATTGACTGCGGTGACTCACGCCGAATGAACGTTTGCAAACAATTCGGGGCATGGACCAAAATCGGCGTAGTGGCTCTTGCGCTGGCTGGGCCCGCAAGACTGTGCGCAGCCACCGTCACGTGGACAAACGGCGGCGGGAACCATCTCTGGTCGAACACGTCCAACTGGTCTACCAATGCACTTCCGCTCTTAACCGACGACGTGTATTTTTCCCCCAGCTACAACAGCAATTGTATCCTGGACGCGCCGCAGACCGTCAACAACCTCACCTTCGATCCTTCCTATACCGCAACCTTCAGTTTCGCGCCCGGCGGAAACGGAGTGACCGGGCAATACTACACCAACACAATGAGCTTCGGCACCGACGTCACGCTCACGCGTACCGATGCCAACATCAATTTCAATTGGGCGGCCGGAAGCCCTGATCCGTCCATCACCGTGGATCATTTCAGCGTTCGATGGATAGGATACATTCTTGCGCCGGTCACGGGAACCTACACGTTTACGACAAACACCGACGACGGCTGCCGGCTGTGGGTAAACGGCACGCTTTTGGTCGACGACTGGGTTGACCAGGGCGCCGGGGATCATGTGGGCAGTCCCACTCTCTCCTTGACAGCCGGACAGCAGTATTTCTTTCAAATGGAGTACTACGAAAACGGCGGTAACGCATCCGCCATTCTCAAATGGAAATGCGCTCCAAGCATACCAAACTCTGTGTTCATTCCGACAACGAACCTCTATCCCGCGGTAACGCTCACGGTAAACGGCAACGCCGATCTGCGAACGGGAGGAACGTTCAATACCACGGGCGGCGCGCTTGTTCTCGCCGGTACAGGCAGCCAGACCTTTTATCCGCGTTCGGGCGGCGGCATGCCTCCCGTATATCAGCAGGGAGGCGGTACAACAACGCTATCGACAAATAATTTCACCGGCGGCATGCTCACCGTGTCCGAGGGAACGCTCGCTCTTGGCGCGGGTCTCACCCATACGCCGGCGCAATTTATTGCCGGCGGTGGAATCGTCGATTTCGGCACGTCGCTGTTGCAATTATCGCAGACCGCGGTTTACATGAACAAACTCACCTCGGTGACCGGAAACGGCACCCTGGAATTTACCGGGTCAGCCCTTCAGACATTCGGGCCATGCGCAACCGGCTCATACGGGACAATCAAGCAGTCGGGTTCGGTGGAAACGGATTTCGTTTTGGCAGGGACTACGTGCAATACGCTCAACGTGAACACCGGCCTGGTCAAGCTCGGGGCAGGCTTTACCTACGTCACGTCAAGCCTTACGGGCTCCGGCAGCCTCAACATGAATACGTCAACACTTCAGATATCCGGGACTCCGGCCGATTTCTCAAATATCGCGGCGTTTACTGCCGGAACAGGCACATTTGTGTTCAATGCGGCAAGCGGCACGCAGACCTTTACTCCCAAGGCGAGCGCACTCTATCCACCTATCACCCATACCGGGGCGGGGACGCTGCAACTTGGCGGGAATCTCACCTGCAGCTCATTCAACCAGAGCGCCGGCATCCTGGATTTCGGACAACATTCCTTCACCGCAAACGCTGGAACCTTTATCATGACGGGAGCCGCCACCGGCTCGATACTAAACCTTGACAATGTGGCATTGACGGTCGCCGGCAAGATCAGCATCACCGGCACGTCGGGGACGCCCGTCAACTTGAACCCGTCGAACCCGTGGACCATAACGAGTTCGTCGGGAGCGACGATTGATGCCAGCTTTGCCACAATTGCTCACGGCACCTGCGTAGGTTTCAAGGGCGTTGCCTGGGGCTGCACCGACGGTGGCTCGAATTCGAACTGGGATTTCTCCAATGCCAAGGTCTGGACCGGCAACGGCGCGGACACGCAATGGACAACGGCCGCCAACTGGAGTTCGAGTCTTGTTCCAATCTCCACCGACAGCGTGGTCTTCAACATCTTCTCCGCAAAGAACTGCGCGATCAACGCTTCGGCAGCGGTCAAGGCGATCACGCTTACCCCGGCCTACACCGGCAACCTTGGTTTCTACGGCCAGGGATTAACCGGCTATTACTACACCAACTCGACCAACTTTAACGGTACGCTCGCGCTCACCCGTATCGACCAGACCGTCAATTTCAATTGGGGCAACGGCTCGCCCGACCCTTCGGTGAGCGCCGACCTGTTTAACATACGGTGGCTGGGCAGTATCGTACCGCCGTATTCCGAGACCTACACCTTCTACGCCACTGCCGACGACGGCATACGCGTGTGGGTGAACGACTCGCTGATAATTGACAAATGGGTGGCGCAGAGCCAGACCCAGTGGAACGGCGCGATTGCGCTCAAGGCAAATCAGTACTACGACATCAAGATAGAATACTACGAGAACGCCGGACAGGCAGTGGCATCGCTCTCCTGGTCGAGCCCGTCGGTGTCACAGCAGGTGATTCCCACCGCGGTCCTTTTCCCCTCGCAGGCGCTCTCGATCCGCAGTGATGCCGATTTCCGTTCCGGCGGCGCGATCAACGACTACGGGTTCACGCTCGCCTTTACCGGAACGGGAACACAGCACCTCATCGGCAAGGCGGCAACGAACCTGCCTGCCGTTTCACACACCGGCACCGGAACCTTGCAGCTTGCAAATCAATCGCTGATTGCTAAAGGATTTTCCCAATCGGCGGGCGTTTTTGACTTTGCCGGTCAAAACTTGACAACTGCGCTGGCGGGCGGCTTCACCATAACCAATGGAATACCGGGCAGCATTTTGAACCTTGGCGGCAGAACCGTCGCGGTTTCCGGAAACGCAAGTCTGAGCGGAACCAGCAGCGGCAGCACCCTGGGACTAAGCCCCGGCAGCAACTGGTGGATAAGCGCGGGCGGAAAGCTTACGGCAAACTATGCGACCATTGGAAGCAGCCAGAACACGTCAACCAACGACGGCTTGGCCTATAACTGCAACGACGCAACGGGTAATGTCAAGTGGGATTTTCTTACACCCAATGTCTGGTCCGGCGGGGGCGCCAACTGTAAATGGAGCACCGCCGCAAACTGGCAGAACAATGCCGTCCCAACCGCAAACACCATGGTGGTCTTTAACGGAACCTCCGCCAAGAATTGCTCGCTGGATGTCGACATCACGGTCCCGTCAATTACCTTTACGGGCGATTACACCGGAACGTTTTCCTTCGCCACCCATCGGCTCAATGTGACCGGCAACGCCGATTTTTCCACCGGCGGCGTGATCGATCCTGCAACCGGGACCCTGGGGTTTACCGGAGTCTATGCGCAGGCATTCACGCCCAAAGCCGGGCAGACGTTCCCGGCAATCGTGCAGAACGGGGCGGGCGGCACCGTCGTGCTCAGTTCGCTGAGCGCGGGGGCGCTCACCATTACAAGCGGGAATTTCGATTTGAGCGATTCGCTCGTGAGCCACGGCTTTGCCTCGATTTCGGGCAGCGGGAGCCTGGATTTCGGCAACGCCACCACAACGGTGCCGGGTAATGTGACGCTCAATTCGCTGTCGGCGTGCGTTGCGGGAAGCTCCGCGCAGATCATTCTCACCGGCGCCACGAAACAGGTGTTCACGCCCTTCAGCGCCTTGTACGTTCATCCCGCAATCGTGCACAGCGGCAGCGACACGGTGCAGCTGGCCAACAGTACGCTCAAGTGCCAGAGTTTCTCTTTGACTAATGGTACCCTCAATCTGAACAGCTGCGACGTCACCACGGTCGGCGACTTTTCGGTTTCAAACGGGAGCAACAAAAGTTTTGCGAATCTGGGCGTGGGCGGTCGAACGATAACCGTGGGCGGCAAGGCGTCCTTTACGGGTCAGAGCACCAACCTCATGAACCTGAACCCCGGTTCCGCGTGGAACATCGCAATGAGCGGCGGGGGCGCGCTTACGGCAACCTATGCGAACATCGGCAACAGCACCGTTACCACGGCGCCGCCCAACGGTCAGGCCAATCAATCGGTCAACAGCGGTTCCAACAGCGGCTGGACATTCACATCGGAGAATTACGCCGACTGGACCTACTCGCGCAAGGTGTACATAAACACTACCGCGAGCGGGGCCAACACCTCGGCGAACGTTACCGATTTCCCCATGCTCGTGCGGCTCAGCGCCACGAACTTCACGTTTGCCCAAGCCCTGGGCAGCGGCCAGGACATCAGGTTTGCAAAAGCGAGCGGCCTCGCGTTTCCGTACGAAATTGAAAGATGGGACAGTACCAACGGCGCTGCCGCGCTGTGGGTAAAAATCGACACGGTTTATGCCAACAACAAGACCCAGTATTTCGTGATGTACTGGGGCAAGAGCGGGTCGGTGAGCCGCTCCGATGGCACGCAGGTCTTTCCCGCGTCAAATGGCTTTAGTGGCGTGTGGCACCTCAACCAGACCCCGCCCACCATGAGCGACGCATCGGGAAACGCAAACACCGGAACCGCCCAGGCAAGCCCCTCGCTTGCCGCGGGCGACATCGATCAGGGCCTTGCACTTGTCAACACAAGCCTCCAGTTCGTTTCCACGACAAAAACCCTTACCAACCCCAACGTTATAACCCTGACGGCTTGGTTCAAGGCGCCGGCCGCGGGCGAAGGCGGCCTGATCATCGGCTTCGGCGACCAGCAGACCGCCTCCAGCGCCAACTACGACCGTCATCTCTACATGACCGCGGCCGGCCTGCTTGAATTCGGCGCGGTGCCGGGCGGGCTGTCGTATATCAACGGCGCCGCGGCCTACAACGACAACGCCTGGCACTACGCCGCCGCGCGAATGTCAATCGCCGGCATGTTCCTCTTTGTCGATGGAGCGCAGGTCGCCACGAGCGGCAATGTCGCGGGATGGAACGGCACCGGTTACTGGCGCATCGGCTACGACAATTTGAACGGAAGAGCCAACCCTCCGCCCGCCGCCAACTACTATTTCAACGGCACGCTCGACGAGGTAACCGCGTCGACCGCCGAGCGCAGCGCCGACTGGATCAAGCTCTGCTACCAGACGCAGAAAAGCGGGACATCCACAATTGTCATGCCCAAGACCTGGACCGGCGGCGGCGTGGACAGCAACTGGAACACGGCTGCAAACTGGAGCGGCAACGCGGTTCCTGTGTCCACAGACGACGTCTTCTTCGACAATACCTCAATCAAATATTGCAAGCTCAACGCGTCGCCCACCGTGCAGTCGATAACCTTCACATCGGGCTACACCGGCACATTCGACTTCAGCGGCTCCACGCTCACCGTTACCGGCACCGCCGATTTCGGCTCCGCGGGCGCCGAAGCAATAGCCGGCGCGGGCACGCTTGCATTCACGGGCGCGTCGGCGCAGATATTCACGCCCAAGACCGGGCAGACATTTCCGGCGATCACGCAGAACGGCGCCGGCGGCACCACGATTTCGGGCGCTGCGCTTTCCGCCGGAGCCTTGACAATTTCGAGTGGTACCTTGACGCTTGGTAGCAGCGGCCTCACGCACAAGGTAACGTCGGTGACGGCAACCGCCGGCACGCTTGCATTCGGGACTTCCACCCTGCAGGTTTCCGGAAACTGCAATTTGTCGTCCCTGGCCGCAGTCACGCCCGGCACCGGCACGCTGCAGTTTACAGGCGGAGCAAAGCAGATTTATACGCCCAAAAACGCCGCCGGACCGGCGGTTACGCACACCGGCACCGACACGCTTGAGCTCGGAGCCAACCTTCAGTGCAACGGGTTGTTGCAGTCCGGCGGAAAATTCAATCTCAAGACATTTACCGTCACGTGCACCGGCAACTTCACAATTACGAACGGCACCAGCGGCACCATGGTGAACCTTACCGGCAGGACAATCAACGTCACAGGCAACGCCGAGTTCGACGGCCAGAGCGGCAACCTGCTTAACCTCAACACGGCGGCGGTCTGGACTATTGCCGTTACCGGCGGGACGCTCAAAGCCACCTATGCCACGATCACCAACAGCAAAGCAAGCCTTGCGGCCGGACAGGCCGCTTCCACCTGCGTGAGCGGCGGCGGCAACACCAACTGGACATTCGACGCCGAGAACTATGCCACCTGGGCCTATTCACGTCCTGTCTATGTCAATACCACTCCTTCCGGGGCCGGTGTGAGCACCAACCAGGTGGGCTTTCCGCTGCTTATACGGCTCACCAGCGCAAATTTTCCTTTCGGTCAAGCGCAGGGAAGCGGCAATGATATCCGGTTTGCAAAGACCAATGGCACGCCGCTGTCCTACGAGATAGAACGGTGGGACAGCGCCGGCGCCCTGGCCGAAGTCTGGGTGCCCATTGACACCGTGTACGGCGACAACATGACCCAGAACATCACCATGTACTGGGGCAGTTCCGGGGCGCCCGCAAGATCGAGCAGCGCGAATACCTTTGTGGTTGCAAACGGATTCAGCTCGGTGTGGCATGCAAAGGAAGCGTCGGGCAACCTTTCCGATGCAACATCGAATCTTACTACGGCAACCCCGGTGAACGGAATTGCCTATGGAACAGCCGGGGTTATTGCCAAGGCGATAACGCTCAACGGAACGAACAATTACCTTACGGCAAGCGACACCAAGTTTCCCAACGGCATTCTTGCCCGTACGATTTCGCTCTGGTTCAAGAAGAGTTCTTCCGATATGGGCTCGCCGGGCAGGGCGATTGCGGGATGGGGAAACAATGCGGCCAGCCAGCGCTTTATTCTGTGGACGTCAAACAACGGGGGGCTTGCGGCGGATATCAACGGTTACGGCTATGTGTTCAACTGGACCTACGACACTGCCTGGCATTATCTGGCCGCTTCGTTTCCCGGTACCTCGAACAATCTGGGCACCGTGCAACTCTATCTCGACGGCGCGCTCCAAACGGGTTCCCCCTACGGAATTTTGGCAGCTGTAAACACGATTCGCAGCGAGGCATGTCTCGGAGCATCGCCCCTTGGCCACACCAACTACTTCGACGGTTCCTTGGATGAGCCGAGAGTGGAGACGTCCGCGCGTACGGCCGACTGGATCAAACTGTGCTACCAGACGCAGAAAATCGGCTCGCAGGTGGTCAGTCTTTCCACGGCGCCGGTGGTGACAGGGCCGGGCGCTTCCGACACTGTCTCCGGCGTACAGATCACCCAGGATTCCGCGCAGATGACCTACGAAGTGGGAGATCCGGACAATGCCACGGTGACGATTTCGGCCCAATACGAACCGCTGGGCGGCTCGTGGACGGCAATGAGCAATACTGCCGGGGCGATCGGCGCGGGAATCGCCGCAAACTCCCCGTCGACCAACCGCGTTATCAAATGGGGCGTGCGGGCGCAGCTGGGCAGCAGCACCGAAGGCTTTTACTACGGACGCGTTATCGCCAGCGACGGGACCTACCAGGACACGACGAAAACAGAGCAGTTCTTCCTTGACACGAGAAAACCGTTGGGGCTGGCGAACCTTGTGGTAACCGACTCGAACGCAAATTCAATTTCTCTCTCCTGGACAACCGCGACGGATGCCGATTTCAGCTGCTATCAGATCTACTATGGCCTGGTGCGCAGCGACGTGGCGGCAGGCGCCGGCACCGCAATGAAATGGGACACAACCTGCGATGCAACGCTCAAGAGTAAATCGACAAATGCAACAACCATTACGGGCCTCACCGGCAACGCCACGTACTATTTCAAGATCTGGGCATTTGACACGTGGGGAAATAACGACACGGCGCAGAACATGAGCGGGTACACCCGCAACCAGACCACGCCCAGGTGGAGCAGGACATCCATCGGCACGGTGCTGGGAGGCGCCATCGGCGACAGCGCCGAGTATGTGGGCGCGGGCGCCAACGCCTATTCGCTCTACGCAATCAATGCCGCCACAGGGGCCACAAAATGGAGCTATTCAACCACTCCCAACGTGTGCAACATGCCCACCTACATTTTTTCCCCGTCGGCAAACAAGTACCGCGTACTGGCCTCAGCCGGCACCATGGTGGTGGGAAGGCAGGACAACGGCGCGTCGTCGTCCCAGCTCTTTACGCCCATCAACCTGGGCGCAACTGCGGGAAATCCTTATGCCAGCCCGGACGATTCGAGTTTCTATGTCGCCTATACGGGGAACTTGACAAAAAGAAATATCGCTACGGGCGCGGCGCTGTGGACCGCGTCGGTCCCCAACATCAGCACATCGGCCGATCCCGTGGTGAGCAGCGATTGGGTGTATGTCGCCGGGACCGACGGCGTTGTCTCAAAAGGCGATTCCTACGACTTTACGCCCTTGTCAACGTTCAACGCGGGCGCATCCGTGCAGCAGCCGCTGCTGATGAGCGGCGACACCCTGTACGTGGCTCCGGCAAGCGCCTCGCTGTACGCGGTGCGCGCTTCGACCATGGCCCAGGTGTGGCAGGCGAGTCTCGGCGCAGCCAACAGCGGACCGCCGTTCACCCAGAAAGGGGCCTCCGTAATTTATGTCGCCACGGGGACCGCCGCCCAGCAGGTCACGACCGCCGGCGCGGTGACCAAAACGTACGCCGCGGGCGCCACGATCCAGTCGGGTCCCATCGAGTACAACGGCACCGTGTACCTCGGCAGCAGCGACGGCCAGTACCATGCATTTGACGCAAGTTCGCAGGCCGAAAAGACAACCTGGCCGTTTACCTATACAAGCGGTAACGCCAGCGCCGGCCCCGTTATAGATACGCGCGACACACTGGTCATTTTCGGCACCACCGGCGGCAACCTCAACGCGTTCAAGCTGCAATGACACGGAAAACAGAATAGGAGTGCATTCGTGCGGGTTCGTTACGCATCAATCATCGGTAAACCATTCGTCTGCGCCGTGCTCGCCGCGGCGGCTCTCATAAGCCCCAGCCTCGCCTCCGACTGGCCTATGTTCCGGGGAGACGCGCAGCGCACCGGGTATAGCGGCGACGTCGTGGGTTATCCGTCGAAACAGCCGGATTGGGTCGACACGCTCAACTGTGCGGTGGTATCGTCGCCGTCGGTTGTCAAAGGCGTGCTTTACATCGGGGGACGCGACAGCGCGATCTACGCGATCAACGCAGGCAGCGGGAAGATTCTGTGGAAGCGCAAGACCAAAGGCTGGATCGACTCGTCGCCGCTGGTGATGAGCGGCCGGGTGATCGTCGGTTCAAGGGACGGCACGGTGTACATTCTCGACGCGGCCAACGGCGACGACGTCTCGTTTCTCGATGCGGGGTTGCAGCTCTCGTCGCCGGCAATGATGGCCGACGGCACGATTCTGTGCGGCATGGGTTTGCCGTATCACGGGGTTTCCGGATACACGACAGTCCTTCCAAAATGGACGCGCACCAATGCTGCATGGACCGTGGCGTTCGGCCAGACTTCGTATTCGTCGCCCGCCCTGTACGGCCAGGCCGTGGTGCTTGGCGCGAATGACGGCCGGCTTTACGGACTCGACGGCCAGAGCGGCAAGATTGTGTGGAGCGTGGGAACGGCGGGCAGCGTATACATGTCGTCGCCTGCCATCGACAAGGACGCAGGCACGGTCTACTTCGCGCCGGGCGACGGCGACGCGGCGGTGTATGCCGTCGATCTTGTCAAGGGGCAGGTGCTGTGGCGAAGCGAGGGATTGCCGGCGTTGAGCCTTTCCAAGAGGATCAAGGCAAGCCCGATTCCACCCGCGCAATTGCTGTCGCTCCTGCGGTTCTCGCCGCAGTACCGCCAGCCGATCATTGATGGCCTGCTGCGCAAAAGCGCCATGTCCGGCGGCCTGCTGGCCAAGGCCGCCGCCACATTGACCGATGCGACAGGCTGGATGGCCACCGGCGGCCTCAAGACTTCGTCGGTGGCCATCGACGAAGCGAACGTGTATGTGGTGCAAAAGGCGCTTGGGCTCAAGGAGGCAACGGTCGGCGGTTCGACGAATTACCAGTACATGCCGAGCTTCACCCTGCTCGCGCTCGACAAGAAGACCGGCGTAGAAAAATGGCGGTTCTCGGAACTGAGGAATTGCGCGAGAATCGGCTACTGTTCCTCGCCGCTGGCTTCGAAACGCAGCGTGTTTGTGGGCTGGGGAGACGGCGCCCTGCACGTTCTGGACAAGACCACGGGAAAACCCGTGTGGTCCGACACGCTGCACGCCGACATCATTTCATCGCCTGCGATAGCGGATGGCAAACTCTTCATCGCGACGCTGGCCGGGACGGTGTCTGCATACAACCTGTTGGAGACCGCGCCGGGATTGGATTTTCCAACAAGCACCTACTGCTATCCCAACCCCGCGCGCGGCAGCGTGTCGCATATCCAGGTGTACGTGAACCGCCCCGCTCAAATGTCCATGGTTGTTTACACCATGGCCGACAAACCCGTGTTCCGCAAGGAGGCCGGTTGTGAGGCGGGCCAGAAACAGGTTTTCGACTGGAACCTGGCCGGCGTCGCCAACGGCGTGTACTTTGCCCACATCACGGTGCACTATTCGGACGGCGCAGGCCAAACGGAAAAGAAAGTCGTCAAGATAGCGGTCCTGCGGTAGGTGAGGCACGAACTGCAAAAGTTTTGGACGCGACGACGCTCGGATCTCCGATAACCCCAGCTTCCCGGGCGCAGAGCCCGCCTTCGATGAATTACCTTCCGCGTTTTGCAAAAGGGTTTGGCAACCTGTGCCACCGGATTCCCGCAATCGGCGGCGCTGCTCAATACCAAAAAGATTTAGCCAGTGTACTCAAAAATAGCTGCAAAGATTGAGGATATTCAAGAAAAGCTCAGGAGCAGTAGTTTTCGTATATTATATAATTACAACATATTACAATGATTAGATATGTGGTAAAGTGTTTAGAAATGTGCTGCAATTTAATGCGAAATTATTGTAGAAAATGATATTTCTATGGTATTCCCTTCCAATTCCGGGTATATTCATGTCATGAAGTCAATAGAATTCTATTCCGACTTTCGCACATTTTTGGCAGACTTTTATGCTGAAAAGAAAAAAGCGCTGTCCGGATTTTCCTACCGCAGTTTCTGCATCAAAGCGGGACTGAATTCACCCTCAATTTACAAAGAGGTTGTCGGCGGCAAACGCAACCTTACCCTGTCAACGATCTCAGCCTTTGTCAAGGGGCTGGGGCTGTCGGAGCGCGACGGCCGTTTTTTCGAAAATCTCGTGCTGTTTAACCAGGCCAAACAGGAGGAGACCAAGCAGAAATACCTCGCCATCCTGCGCGGGCTGCGCTACCGAAAGCCGCAGAAGAACATCCCTTTTCACATGTACGATTATTACGAGAAATGGTACAATCCCGTCATACGCGAACTGGCCGTGGCGTTCGACTGGAACGAAGACTATGCGAAACTGGCGCGGGCGGTCGTTCCTGCCATCAAGCTGTCCGAGGCGCGAGACAGCGTTCACATGCAGCTGCGGCTCGGGTTCCTTGTCAAGGACGCCGGTGGAAAATACAGGCAGGCCGCCCCCGACATCACGACCGGTGCGGAAGTGAATTCGCTTGCCGTACGCAACACCAACCGTGAATTCGCCAGGCTCGGCGTTGAGTCCATAGACCGTTTCGCGCCGTCGCAGCGTGACGTTTCCAGCCTGGTGATGGGGATTCCTCAGAGCAAACTGCCGATACTAAAGCAGGAAATCGCAGAATTCAGAAAGAGACTTGTTGCGATTGCCGGCTCGGATGAACCGACTGATGCGATCTACACACTGGTTCTGGAATTTTTTCCTGTGGCCCAACGAGCACGACCCAAAGGGGAAAATGATGAAAAAGTGGGTTGACTGCATTGTCGTGGCTTCCTTGACGGCGTGCGCGTGTTCCGTGGGACCGCAAATCGCAGGGACGAGCGAACAGGGAAATGCAAGGGTCACGGCAAGCGTATTTACCTCACGTTCACAACCCGCGGCCGGCGCACTCGTGACGCTGCGGACACAGGATTACCTGGGCCAAACCGTCACTCCGCTTGCAAAAGCATTCCGCGTCAAGGCCGAAACGGTGGTGGGGCCCAACGGCGTTTTTGTCATCGATTCGCTCTCCGCAGGAGCCTATTCGATAGAAATCAACGACGACACCGCGCATGCGCTTCTGATGCGATGCACTATTGTCAATAATGCTCAGAAACTCGATCTTGGCACCGACACCCTGCGGCCCTATGCAACGGTAACGGGCCTCGTGGATTCCGCGACTGCAACGGCACATCCGCTCTTTGTGCAGGTGTACGGACTTGAACGCAGGGTGCCGGTCTCGCCGGCCGGTGAATTCACCCTGGCCGGCCTGCCAGCGGGAATCTTTCGCCTGCGAATTGTTTCCACGGATACGGTCTTCAAGCCGGTCGTGATAGACAGCGTTGCGGCGGCGAGTGACAGCATAACCGTCCTGCCGCACAGTGCGTGGCGCTATGCCACATGGATATTCATCAACACCTCCGCAACCGGCGCGGCAGTGAGCGAGAACATCACAAGCTTCCCGCTTCTGATCCGGCTCGTGGACACGACATACGACTTCTCCCGTGCTACCGGCACGGGATCGGACATACGCTTTACAAAGGCGGACGGCAAGCCCCTGCCGTTCGAAATAGAACAATGGGACAGCGGCGGCGCCGATGCCGCCGTATGGGTACAAATGGATACCGTTTTCGGCAACAACAATACTCAATACATCATTCTTTGGTCGGGAAGCCCCTCGGCCCCTGCAGCCTCGAACGGAGCGACCGTATTCGGCACCGCTGCCCACTATAAAGCGGTGTGGCATTTCAGCGAAGGAGCGGCTGGAACAGGAACTGCCGGCCTTTACAAAGACGCAACCGGCAATGGTAACGACGGAGACGATTTTGTTTCGACAACAAGCCAGACCGGCGTTATCGGCAAAGGCTGCTCCCTTAACGGAGTGAACGACTATATTCCGATCAATCATTCCATCACGGAGATTGGCCGCAACAGCTTCACTGTGGAAGCATGGGTGCAACCAAACAATAACGGCGGTTGTGTTTTATACAAAGGCGACAGCGTGTCGACATGGTCAAGCGGCGGAAGAATGCTCTTTATGGGCGGCGGTCCGGCCAACCCGCTCACCGACGGGACCTATCCCTCGATAGCAGGATATGGAAGCGGCGTTGCGACGACAATTGATTCGCTCAAGGTTCCGGACTACAACCACTTCGCTTTGAGATGGGAGTATCTTGGCGCGGACAGCGGCATAGTCTCAATATTTGAAAACGGGGTACTGTTGCCGATGGCGAATTCTACGTACAAGGTACCGACTGCCGACGGCGCCGCCGCAATGGTGTGGATCGGCCGATGCCCCGGACTGCCCGGGGGCGGTTTCTTCAGCGGCAATATTGACGAATTGAGAATTTCCGGCGTTGCGCGGTCGGACTCGTGGATCAAACTCTGTTACCAGAGTCAGCGAAGGGCGCTTTCCATAATCAGTTTCAAATAATCGGGAGAGAAGCATGTTATGTACTCATCTTATTGCTAATATGCATATAAAATTGTATTTAACGTGGAAATGATAAAATATTTTTACCATTTGATTACAATATATTACGAGTGATTTCCTCGATAACAAGCGCCTCTTTCTTGTACTCATTTTAGTACAGATAATTTATCAAATACTTTCTTTTCCTGGAAGCCTTTCGTTTTTCTGCGTATATTCTTTCCATCATCACAACAAACGGTGAGTCCTGCTTGCAGCAGTTTCCAATCAATTATGGAATTCACACAGCGCAATCAAAAAACAAGGAGGGCTGCATGAGAAACCGGATTGAGGGCACAAGCGTACTTTCAAGGGCGTTGTTTCTTGTCGCATTGTCCGTTCAGGTGAGCTGGTCGACGATTGTCATTACAATGCAGGACTCGACAAAAGCCCCTATCGCCGGCGTGAGCTGCGAGGATGGCGGTGCTTCAGCGGTATCGGACGCCTCGGGAAAACTGACCCTTTCCGATAGCACCGCCGCGGCTATTCAGCCGCGTCAGTCGCTGCACAACAGCCTCCTGTCGCAGATTCCTCTTGCTTCCGGTGAAAGAGCCACGGTGTCGCTCACCAACCTGCGCGGGCAGAACGTGTTTCAGCGCCGAATCGGGCTGGGAGAAAGGTTGACACTGCCAAGAAGCGGCCAGGGCATTTATTTTGTCACCATTACCGGCAGAAACATGTCTGCCCGTAAATGTTTTGTAAACCTGGGCAAGGAGCTTTCGTTTGAAGGTGTGGACATAAAGTCCGCATACGCCCTGGCCAAAAAGGCTGCGGACGTGACCGTCACCTGCAGCAAATCGGGATATCCCACAAAGACCTACGTTCTTACCGACGGTTCCGCCACGACTATCGACTTCACAAGAGCTTCCGCGGCTGTCTCGATTGTCTACGATACCGCGGTTCACCCAATCAGTTTTGCGGCGTCGGAACTCCAGACAGGGCTGCTAAAATCCGGATTCTCTGTTGCAAATGTCCCCCTTGCCGGTCTCGCGAGCGCCACAGGTTCCGTACGCATCGTCATCACCACCATGAACACTTCCGCGGCCCAGGCCTTTCTTGCCACGCCTGCAGCCGTACCTGCGCCGGCCCCGAAACCACAGGGCTTCGCTATTCGTAAAGATGCCTCGGGCTCCGCAACGACGTGGTGGGTTTTGGGCGGCGATACTACGGGCGCCATGTACGGCGGGCTCGAGGTGGCCGAGCTTACCGGGATTGCGCATGGGTTTTCCTCCCTGCAGACCGAGGATCAGAACCCGTACCTCCACTACAGAGGCGTCAAATTCAACTGCCCGTTTGACAAACGCGCATTCAGTTATGATGATGCAAACGATTTGTCGCAGCTTGCTATAAAGGAATGCTGGGACATGAACTTCTGGCACACCTATTTCGACGAAATGGCCCGCCTGCGAATGAACCAGATGGCGATCTGGAACAAGGTCCCATGGCCGGCAATGGTGGTAACGCCGGGCTTTGAGGACGTTGCACTGAATGATGTCATGATGGGAGACGGTTCGATTTACAAACCGGCGGGCATCAACAACATAAACGACAAGATCAATTTCTGGAAAGCGGTGATGCAGTATGCCGCCGACCGCGGGGTCGAATTCTGGATGATGAGTTGGGACATCTATCTCGAAGGGAAATACGGCAACCATACATTTGTCAAGGGTGATGCCGCGAGCAAGGCATACTATTATGCAAGCAACGTGCAGCTGGTTAAAACCTATCCGCTCCTTCGGGGCATAGGATTTGCAGACCAGGAGTCCATGGGCGGCACGCCTGATTCCTGGCTTGCCCAAACCTATGCGCAGGGGATTATGGACGGACTCGCCGCCGTGGACCCCAATCAGAATCGCCTGTTTGGTTCGTATATTCGCAGCGATATCGGCAGCACACTGGACCAGGAATGCGCCAAAATTACGGGTTTTACCGAAAGAACGTCTTTGGGTCATGAAGATAAATACTCGGGCGCATTCATGTTCACCACGCTTACACCGGGCGGAAACTTTATAAAAGCAACTGCCAATCATCGCTACTGGCTCACCTGTCGAGACGACAGCTACGTCATGTTCCGCGGCGGCGGTGATCCGGAATGGCTGCGGTCGTACATCAAAGATATGGGCGATACTGCCCATCTGGCGTCAATCAACATCGGCGGAAACAGAACGTGGGGCATGGATTCGGCAAGCCTGACATTTAAGAACCCGCACGAGCTTGTTATCCAGAAACGCTGGTGGACAGCCCTCCTGTTCAGCCGGCTTGGGTACGATCCCACGCTTTCTTCTCAACGCTACTTAAGTATTCTGGCAGCCAGGTTTCCGGAGGTCGATGCTGCTACGCTTCTCAATGCGTGGGTGAATGTGTCGGATGCATCTATCATGGCGCACAGCATGCGAAGCGCCGGCGCGGACTACAGCGAGTATTATGAAATGTGCCTCCAACAAGGCGGGTTTCTTACTATTGCCGATTTTCTCAACACCTCCACGCAAAACGAAAATGATGTAACCAGTATTTCCAATTACATTGCAAATACCGGCAAGGCAGGGGCAATTCCCGCACCCGCGGCTATAGACAGTGTTTTGACAAAGGCAAACAGGACGCTGCAGATCCTGGGCACAATGCCGGGCAGCGTGAGCAGTCCCGAGCTATCGGAGACGCTTGGCGACATCACGGCCCTGGCGCTTTTGGGCCGCTACTATGGCTGCAAGCTCCAGGCGGCTCTTGCTTCCGCTCAGGGCAGTAAAGCCTCCGAAATTGCAAATTTCCAGGCGGCATCCAAGGCATGGAGCGCCTATGCGACCTGGACGTCGCTGTTTTACCTGCCGCAGAATGTCGAACGGGCGAGCATGTCGGCCCTGGGCAAGAGCATCAACCCGACAGGTGTGGATAATGTCAAGGTCATCCAATTGGACGTTGATAACGAATTGTACACGGCTGCAGGTCTGACGGCAGCCAGCGCGCCGACCATTTCCGCAATAGCGGATCAAAGTGTTGCTGCCGGCGCTTCCACCGGTCCGATCGGCTTTACCGTTGGAGCCGCTGCATCCTTGACCGCTGCGGCTGCGAGTACAAATCAAGCCCTCGTACCTGATGCAAGTATCGTGGTTGGCGGAACCGGTGCGAGCCGGACTGTGACAATTACACCCGCTGCTGGCAAAACCGGCCGGGTGGTGATTACGGTAACCGTATCCGATGGAACACTTGTCAAGAACGCATCATTTGTGCTGACTGTAAATTAACGAAATACTGGCCCTCTGTGATTGGCATAATAACTCGCCGTTGTTGCTGTTTGTCCTCAGGTGATTCCCCTGCGAAGCATTACGGCGGGAGCAGAACAGACGGGTTTGCCGGGGCGACTGACAGGCAAGCGTCGGTTGACCGACGAGGCTTCGCTAGCTATTAGCCTGTATCAACCCATGCACCGCCTTCTTCATCGCCGCGATATGCGCCGGCGTGGTGCCGCAGCACCCGCCCACGACATTTGCGCCCGCGCTCACGAGCTGCGGCACCAGCGCCGCCATCATGCCCGGCGTTTCCGGGAACACGATGTCGCCGTCCTTGTTCTCCGGCAGCCCGGCGTTAGCGTGGACAAGGATCGGCGTTTTCCCGTCTGCCGCGCGAATCTCGCGCACGATTTCGATCATGCGTTCCATACCGTTGCCGCAGTTGGTGCCGATCACGTGCGCGCCCGCCTTGACAAGCGCAGATGCCATGTCGGCGGGCGACACGCCCATCATGGTACGGTAGGTGTTGTCCATGGTCTTGTCGAAGGTAAACGTGGCGATGATTTCAAGTTTGGTGTTGTCGGCCGCTGCCCGTACGGCCAGGCATGCTTCGTCAATGGCGGTCATGGTTTCGATGCAGCAGGCGTTAGCGCCGCCGTCGGCCAGGGCCGTTGCCTGCTCGGCAAAAGCGTCGTAGACCTCGTTTTCGGACACGTCGCCCATCATCAGGATCTTTCCCGTGGGGCCCATGGACGCGATGACGTGGCGGTTAGGGCCTGCCGCCTCCCGGGAGACCTCGGCCGCCGCGCGATTTATTTCCTTTGCGCGGCTGTCAAGTCCGAAATGGGCTAGCTTGAGCCTGTTGGCGCCGAAGCTGTTCGATTCGATCATGTCCGCGCCGGCCGCGACATAGCTGCGTGCGATGTCGAGCACGTCGCTTCTGCGGGTGATGCACCAGAGTTCCGGGCACTGGCCCGGTTCGAGGCCTTTCTTATGGAGAAACGTTCCCCACGCGCCGTCGGATACGAGCACGGCGCCGGCTTTGACGGTTTCGACGATGGTTTTCATGGTTTCCTTAGGAAGAATGTTTCACCACAGAGACACAGAGTACACAGAGACAATAGAGAAGATCAAAGAATGCGCAATACTATTTCTTTCCCTGAGTTCATGATTTTTTCTCTGTGCTCTCTGTGTCTCTGTGGTGAGTTCTTGTTTTTCCTATTTCCCCGAATTCAAAAAACTCACCGCGCCCTGCGGATCGGCCGAATAGCCCGCGCCGATCTTGTCGGCAAATTCCTTGGTAATGGGCGCCCCGCCGATGATCACGCTGATGCCGGGAAACTTCTCCTTGAGCGCAGCCGTGATCTTCTGCATGTTCGACATGGTGGTGGTGAGCAGGGTGGATATGCCCACGCTGCATCCGGGATTGCTTTCCACGGCTTTAACAAATTTGTCAAGCGGCACGTCGACGCCAAGGTCCACCACTTCCCACCCGCCGCCTTCGACGATCATGGCAACCAGATTCTTGCCGATATCGTGGAGATCGCCTGCCGCGGTGCCGATCACCAGGGTTCCCTTGCGCTGCACCTGGCCCGACTGGAAAAAAGGCCGCAGATGCTTCATGCCCGCGTACATCGCCTTGGCCGACATGAGGACGTCGGGAATAAAGACTTTGTTACAACGGAATTTCTCGCCCACGTTGTACATACCCACAACGAGCCCCTTGGACAGGATGTCCTGGGGAGCGATTCCTTCGGCAAGCGCGGCAGCAGTGAGTTCGTCCGCGCCGGGCGCGCCCTTGAGGTCGAGGGGGAACGGTGCCGCGACGCTGATCTTGCCGCGTTCGACGCAGGTTGCGATTTGGGAAAGCAATTCCGACATTGTGCCTCCTTGTTCGGTTATCCTTGTTTCAAGAGACAGGCGTGATAATGCGACGGATCGTCTGGCAGCGGGGCGAGGCGGGGGATTTCCCGCGTACAGCGGGCGACGATACGTGCCGGTTCACCGCCCGCGACTATCGAGACGGTTTCCTTTTTGTCGAGCGTTGCGGCGACGGAGCGGGTGTACGCGCACCGCGGATGGAACGGACAGCCCGGCGGCGGATTCACGGGCGACGGCGTTTCGCCGGGCAGCCGCACGCGCGAGGACGCAGCCGCGGGATCGGGAACAGGAATCGCGGAAAGCAAGGCCTGCGTGTACGGATGGGTGGGTAATGCGTACAGTGAGTCCCTCGCCGCTTTCTCAACGATCCTTCCCAGGTACATCACCGCCACTTCGTCGCTGAAATGTTCCACCACGGCAAGGTTGTGGGCGATAAACAGGTACGAGAGGCCCATGTCGGCCTGCAAGTCGGACAGCAGGTTGAGTATCTGCGCCTGGATCGACACGTCGAGCGCGCTCACCGGTTCGTCGCAGACGATAAAATCCGGCTTGCTCGCCAGCGCGCGCGCGATGCCGATGCGCTGCTTCTGTCCGCCCGAAAATTCGTGGGGATAGCGCGACATGTACTGGGCCGAAAGCCCGACGCGTTCAAGGAGTTCGCCCACGCGCAGTTTTCGTTGACGCCGCGAAAGACCCGAATGCACCACGAGCGGCTCGGCCACGATGTTTGCCACGCTCATGCGCGGGTTAAGCGAGCTCATGGGGTCCTGGAAAATAATCTGCATCCTGCGGCGCAGG
>Ga0182027_10001269_pt1 | contig 42331 bp, 40 predicted proteins | sample 712E1DmetaG_FD_121300 | JGI IMG/M metagenome (GOLD analysis project Ga0182027, IMG submission 121300) | Permafrost microbial communities from Stordalen Mire, Sweden - 712E1D metaG (Illumina Assembly) | ecosystem: Environmental > Terrestrial > Soil > Wetlands > Permafrost | place: Sweden...
TGAGCGCGGCAAACTCCGCCGGAGCGAACAGCACTTCCAAGGTGGATTGCATCGCCGCGAGTCTAGCGCAAGCGCGGCGATTTACGAGAGGGGATTACGCGTTCAAGGGGGTGCGAATTGCGCGAGAGAAAAGCGCCTCAACCCCGCGCCTCTTGGACGGCGTGGAAAACCAGGCGTTTTCTTATTAGCGAGGCGAGCAATGCCGAAAAGGAGCTGTTAAAACAAGTTGCTCACCGTCGTTTTTTTCACGTGATGTCCAACTTGCCGCCTAGTAATGTTGATATTGGAGGTAATGGTTGCGCTTGCGGTAATGCGGAGGGTTGTGGTAAGATTATTTCATGGTCACATCAACACTGACAGACAAAGGGCAGACGACGGTGCCGCGGGAAATTCGCGAAGCGCTCCAGGTGAAGCCCAGGCAATGCCTCACTTGGTCTCTGCGCCAGGACGGCACGGCGGTCGTGCGCCCCCAGCCCAGCGCCCTGGCTTTGTTCGGAAGCCTCAAATCCACCAAAAAGTTTCCCGGATGCGCCGCCGAACGCGAAGCGGCGGCGCGGGCCGCCGGCCGGCAGGCGGCCCGGGAAGGCGTCGAGTAAAATCGCGGCCATGCAACGACAACTTGTTGACACGAACGTCCTGGCTCGGTTTTTCACCGGCGAACCATCCGAGATGGCGGCCCAGGCGCGCCGGTTGGTGGAGCGGGCCGACAAGGGAGAGATCGTTCTGGTTGTTTTGCCCGTGATCGTCGCGGAACTGGTCTTCACACTCGAATCGTTTTACGGCCTGGAGCGGAAGGAGGTCGCAACACAACTTTTGTCCCTTTTGCAATCGCGCGGCATTGAAGCCGTCGAATCGGCGCGGATCGCGGATGCCTTAAAGCGGTGCCGCGACCGCAACGCGCATTTCGCCGACGCTTATCTTGCGGCGTCCGCCGTGGAACTGGAACACCCCATCGCGTCATTCGACCGCGACTTCGACAGGTTCAAGGATGTGCGGCGCGTTGAGCCGAAGGCGTAGCGAAGGTGTCATGGCCTGATGTTTTGGTTCGGCGGTTCGGGACCGAGAGAGTTTGGGGCGGGTTAAGTCCGAAAGAAGCGGATGGCCAGGACGTTGGCGACGACGCCGAAGGCAAGCAGGACAGCCATGGGCAACAACGCGGCTTGGAGGCCGGCGCCGAAGCTGATCAATTGATGGAGACCGGCCAAGGCCCAGCCAGTAGGAAAACAAAGCGCGATGGTTTTGAACACCGGCGGCGCCATTTCCAGCGGCCACCAGCAGCCGCCCAGCGCGCCCATCAGCAGGCTGGCCAATACGCAAACGGGCACCACCCGGTCTTCGGAGGCGAAGCACGATCCCACCAGGACGCCGAGCGCCCCCGCCACCCAGGCGAGGATGAGCAGGAGCAAAATAACTCCGGGTAGGTTGGCGCCGAGGTTGACGTGAAACACAAATTTGCCGAGCAACAGGAAGTAAACGATCTGGGCGGCGCCCAACAAGGTGTTGCCGTAAATTTTTCCCAGAACAATCTCGAGCCGCGAGGCGGCGGAGGTGGTCAATCGCTTGATGATGCCGTTGCGCCGGGACACGGCCATGGCCACGCCGCCAAAAACCAGGATGTTCAGCATCAAATACATCACCAGGTTGCCGGGCAGCGAGAAATTGAAGCCGGACGGCACGGGTTTGCGTCCGGCGAAACGCGAATCCAAACTCACCGGGTTGGGCGCCTCCCTGATTTCGCGCAGGCGCTGCTCGGTCAGTGTGGCGATGGTTCCATCCCTGGCAATGGCCTCCAGGAGATGACCGTTCAGGCCGATTAAAGCGCGAACCAGGCGCAATTCCAGCATCGCTCCGTCCGCCTCGCCCGCGCCCTCGCGCCGGAGGAAGAGGAGGCGGGTTTTTTCGCCGCGCAGCGTTCGCTGGGTGAAATCGGCGGGGATGCGCAATTGGCGGGCGGCGTTGGCGGCGTTGGTGGGAGCGACCACCCACATGCCCTGGGCGTTCATCTCTTCGAGCAGGGCGCGGGAGAGGAAATTGGTGTCCTGGTTGTCAATCAGAACGGGCGGGTGGCGGTTGGACGGATCGCCCGGCCCGCGCGAGGCGAAGCCCATGAAATAGACAAAGGCGGTGGGAAGCAGGAACAGCCAGACATAGGCCGCCCTGCTCTTGAAGAAGAGCCGCACGTCGTTGTGGCCGATGTCCAGAATTCGTCGCATCAACGCAGTCCTTTCGCGAAACGGCGCTTGAACAGAAAGGCGGCCAAGCCGAGGCCCAGCGCGCCCAGCGCCGCCAGTTTGGCGGCGGGGAGGAACCAGGAGGCGTCCGACCACCACAACTGCCGCCCCGCTGTGGCGAACCAATAGGTCGGCAGGAGGGGCGAGAGATGTTCGCGCATGGCCGCCGGCAGTTGCTCCGGCGGGAACATGCAGCCGCCGGCCATGCCGAGAACCATGCTCAAGATGTTGTTGAGCGCGTTGGCGTGGCGTTCGTCCCGCATGACCGCGACGGTGACGGCCATCAAGCCGGTGGCAAAACCCACGTAAGCCAACGTCAACAGCCCGAGCTGGAGCGGCCGCGGCCAGCGGAAATGAAAAAGCAGCTCCCCGCCGCCCAGAAGGATGGCCGCGCCCAGCGAAACGATGACGACGGAAAAAAGCGCTTTGCCCGCCACGAAGAGAAGCAGGCGGTCGTGCATCGTGTGGTAACGCTCGAAGGTGCGCTTGCCCAATTCGGCGTGCAAATCGGTCATGGCCTGGGCGGAGATCATGAGCAGGAACATTCCGGCCAAACCCACCAACAAATACGCGAACAGATTGAACTTTGGCGCCGGTTTGGCCGCCGGGCCGGAAGTGGAAGCCGCCCCTGTTGGGCCGGCGCCGGCGGCCGGCGCGGCCTCCGGGGCGTTGTTGGCGTAGCCCACCAGGGGCGGGAAAAGATATTGGCGCGCCGCCTGAAGTTTGTTGCCGGTTTGTTCGAGGAGCCGGGCGACCTCGTGATAGTCGCCCCGGCCTTCGACCACTTCGCGCCAGGCGGGAAATTCGGAAGGGAGATTGCGCGCAATGGCGTTGAGGGCGCTGACGACAACTTCGAGCAACTCCTCCAACACGGCCGGGTGAATTTGCTCCGCCGGATTCTTGACCAACTCGAGCTGGACCTTGCGGCCGGTGAGATAGTTGGAGGCGAAGCGCGCCGGAATCACAAGGATCGCGCTGAGCTTGTCGTCTTTCAATTGCTGCTCGGCCGCGGCGCGCTCCAGAAAGACCGGCTCGAGATATTGGCCGGCTTTGCCCTGGTTGGCCGCGCCGCGCAGGAAATCCGCCAGGCGCGACTTGTCCTCATCCACGACGGCGAATTTGATCCGGCCCAGGCTGTTGTCATTGCCGGTCTGGCGGCCAAAGACCATCCCGATGACCGCCGTGATGACAATGGGCAAGGCGAGGTTTAGCAGCCAAGGCAGGGGATTGCGCCAGGCGCGCCGCAGGTCTTTGGCCAGGAGAGCGCGCAGCACGTCACTCCCGCAGTTGCCGGCCCGTCAATTGTAAAAACACGTCGTTGAGACTGGGCCGTTTCAACGAGACGTTGCGCAAAGGAAGCGGCAGCGCCAGCAGATCTTTCAAGCAGTCGGACGGATCGCGCCGGCCCACCGCCGCCACGACCAATTGAGTCTCGGATTGTTGCAGGACCAGGAAGCGCTCGGCGAACCCTTCCCATTGCGCGGGCGAACTCCCGCCGAAGTCGGCGTCCACGGTGAACACCAGGCCCTTGCCCAGCCGTTCCTGTAATTGACTCAACGTCCCCTCCGCCAGCAGTTTGCCGTGGTCAATGATGCCGACCCGCTGGCAGAGCGTCTCCGCCTCCTCCAGGTAGTGGGTGGTGTAAAGAATGGCCGTGCCGGAGGAGCGCAGGCCGACGATGAACTCCAAAATCCTGGCCCGGGCCTGCGGATCAATGCCGACGGTCGGCTCGTCCAGCAACAGGAGTTTGGGCCGATGGAGCAGGGCGCAGCCGAGGTTGACCCGCCGTTTCATTCCGCCGGAATAGGTTTTGAGAGGGTCCTTCGCCCGGTCGGTCAACGAGAGCGCGTCCAGCAGTTCGGCGGCGCGTTTCCTGGCGTCGGCCGGTTTGAGGCCGGCGATGCGTCCCCAGAATTCCAGATTCTCGCGCCCGGTTAACTCGTCGTAGAGTGCCAGATCCTGCGGCGTCACGCCCATCAGCCGCTTGGCCTCCCTGGGGTTGGCGGAAAAAGGCTTGCCTTGGATGAAGACCTCGCCCGCGTCCGGACGGAGCAGGCCGCAAACCATCGAGATGGTGGTGGTTTTGCCGGCGCCGTTGGGGCCGATCAAGCCGTAGATTTCGCCTTCGGCCACGTGGAAGCTCACGCCATCCACCGCGCGGATGGCACCGAACGACTTGGAGATCGCGCTCACGTTGAGCATGTCCACCGGCTCATCGTAGAGGGCGCGCGAAGGAGGGCAAGCGTTATGTCATGGAAACAATCACCGCTTTTTGAATCGGGGACCGCAATAGGAGCAAAGTCACTCCCCGCCCTCCTTCACCCGCATGTAATGAAAAAGATATTGCTGGGCGTAGCCGGCGTGGGGGCCGAAATGGCCGCGGATGAACCGGCGCAACCGCGCGGGCTGGACACTTCGGCGCGGGAAATAATGGCGGCGCAAGGCTCGCATGATCCACACATCCACGGGGAAGGCTTCCGGAAAGCCATAAGCGAAAAGCAAAACACAGTCGGCGATTTTCACGCCAACTCCGGGAAATTTGAGCAGTTCGGCGCGCGCTTCGTCCAGGGAAAGATGGAACAGGCCGGCCAAATCCACTTCGCCGGCGGCCAGTTTCTGCGCGGTGGCGCGAAGGTAGGGGGCGCGAAAACCCAGCTTGCATTGGCGCAAGGCCGCTTCGGGAACTTCCGCCAGCCGCGCATAGCCCGGAAAGGCATAAGCCGGCTCGTGCCCGGCTGGAACGGCCACCGGCTGGCCAAATCGGCGCGAGAGCAGGGCGATGATTTGCCGGATTTGCACGATCTGTTTGGTCGAGGAACAAAGGAATGAGGCCAGACATTCCCACGGCTCCTGCCGCAGCAGACGCAAGCCCGGACACGCCCGCACGGCGGCTTGCAGCGCCGGGTCGTCGCGGGGAAAGGCGGCGAGGACTTCGGGCAGATGGACGTCCAGTTGGAGATAGTGCCGCAACCATTGCCAGTCGGAAACGGGCGCGGCTGTTTCCGCCTCGATGCAGCCGGCCCCGGCGCGCAACCGCACCCAGCGCGCCTGGACCACGCCCGTCCAACCGCCCTGGCTTTCCCGCCAGCCAAAGGCCTGGCCGGACGCCAGCGTGGCCGGGAGATCGTAGTTTTCCACGGGAAAGACAGCGCGGCGGGAGTTCATGCTATACACAGCGTCATAAGTCATTTCGCATGACGCGCGAAAGCGGCGAAGGACCGCCGCAGTCCAAAACCCTGGCGCGAATTTTGGTGGCGCATGCAAAGCGCGAAGCGTTTTGGAGTGCGCCAGCCCTCTGGCGCTTTCGGTTGGCCCGCGATCTGGCAATGCGCATTCATTTGTGTCGCTGTGTCTAACGCAAGTTTTCGCAGGCAAAAAACCGGACGCGGCGCAGCACGCCTTTGCCCTCAGAGACGACGTCCTTGACGCCCAAATCGGTGATGGACGCAAATTGCGCGCGCACTTCGGGCGGCACGGAGGGCGCGCCCGGGGTGTCCGGGAGGTAAAGGTCGCCGCCGTGGTTCCACCATTGGAAAAACCAGCCGGGGCGTAGTTGGGGGCGGTCCGCTTCGCAGACGAAAACGGCGTTCTGGCCGGCGCGCGCCAGGTAATCCGGCCAGAAATAAAATTGGTTGCGCGGCTCGCGGCTGGCGTAGCAGAAAACCAGCGGCTCGCCGCCGACGCGGCTTTTGGCCTCCGGCAGATAGAAGGTGATCTGCGAGGCAAAACCATAATGCCCGCAAATGAGGAAGGCCGGTTTGCCGGCGCGCGCTTCCAGGTCGCGGCGTTCCCGGCCGGCGAGTTGGGCCAGTTCCTTCCAGCCCAGGACGCGGCGCAACGGGTCGAAGTTGGGCGGCGGCGCGCGGTGCAGGATTTTTGTCAACAAATCCGGATCGTGCATCACCAGGACGGCCGCGAAGCCCAGGCCGAGGCCGGCAGCCAGAAGAGGTTTGGCGAAAGGCCGCGCCCAGGGCCAGGAACAATCCCAATAGACCGCCATCAAACAAAAGAGCGGCAGGACGGAGGGCGCAATCCAGTTGGGCAGAACGCGGCTGTGCAGGCTGAACAGCAAATAAAACAAAAACAGCGGCGCCCCCATGCTGAACAAAAACAATTGGAACGGATCTTTTCCGCCTTTGCGCCAAAACGCCAGCGCCGCCCAGAGGGCGCCGGCAAAAAAGACCGGATGAAGCAAGCCCGCCTCGGCCAGCAGAAAATCAAGGGTGAACGCGCGCTCCCAGGGCCGGCCCAGTTGGCCGTCGCTGGCCACGTGTTGCACCGTGATCCATTGATGCCGCGCGTTCCAAATCAAGACAGGCAGCGAGCACAGCGCGGCCAGCAACAGCGCCAGCCAGGGACCGGGCCGGCGCAAATGCCGCCGGGCCGGCGGCCAAAGAACAAAGAAGACGCCCCAGCAAATCCACTGGAACAGATTGGTGTATTTGCTCAGGAAACCCAGGCCCATCCAAAGCCCCATCCAGAGCCATTGCCGGGTCGTGCCTTCCGGCTGGGCCGCACGCCAGCCCGCAATCATGGCCGCCGTCCAGAACAGGACGGACAAAGGATCCACAGTCATGAGGATTGAGCCGAGCGCCGTCAGCGGAGTGACCGCGAGAATGAGAACCACCAGGAAGGCGGCGCGGCCATTGGTTTCCCGCGCCAGGAACCGCAGCGTCAGAACGGACAAAATGGCGGCGATGACCGGCGCGAAAAATCGCACGCCAAATTCGTTGTCGCCCCACAGATGCGTGCCCAGGAACTGCGCGCAGGCGATGAGCAGGGGCTTGCTGTAAAAGGAAAGCGCCAGGTGTTTGGACCAAATCCATTGGTAGGCTTCGTCTTCGCTGAGTTCGATTTTTCCAGCCGCCAGGTAGGCCAGGCGGAGGAGCAGAAGCAGTCCGATGAGGACGAAACCCAGGTTGAGCCACTGACGATCCACCGCGGATGGCGCGTCGCGGGACGGAACTTCCCCCAAGGCTTGCGGGTCGCCAGGCCGGCCCGCGGTGTTGCGGGCGATGGCGGATTCAGCAAGCCTCGCTTCCGGTTGCAGGAGCGAAGGCAATTGGGCGTGCCAGAGGGGAAACCATCGGCGTCCGGCGCGTTGCCAGAGGGCGTTGGCCGACCACACCAGGCAGGCGCCGCAACCCGCGCCCAGAATCGCGCCGGCGGCCACGTCGCCCGGATAATGGACGCCGTTGTAAACCCGCGAGAAAGCGACGGTCACCGCCAGCGGCAGCATGTAATAAATGCTCTTCCGATAAAAAATGAACGCGATGACCGTTCCACAAAACCAGTTCAACGCGTGCGAGGAGGGCATGCCGAAACTTCCGCTCCGGCCCACCAAAACATGCGCGTCCGGAAAACGGTTGAAAGGCCGGAGCCGCGCCACGCCGTGTTTGATCGCGTCCGCAATCACCCAATCGCCCAAACACAAACCCAGCAGCAGCATCGCGGCGCAAAGGCGTCCGCGCGCGCCGCCGCGCCAGACCAGCGCGGCCAGCACCAGGATGAGCAGAGGGACGAAGCCGGGGGTGTCGCTGGCAAAAGGCATCAGCCGGTCGAAGAGCGGATTGCTCAGCGACAGATTGATGAAGCGGAAGAGCGCGTCATCGCCCGATTGAAGCCAGTCAATCATAAGGCTTGCCGCGGATTCGCGGGAGACAATGGCGGCGGTATCACGAGACCCATAATTACCATCCAAGAACCGTTGGATTCCAGCCCCAAAAGCGGGCCGGACGCATCTGGGCGCTCCCCTCAGTGGTAGGGACATCGCGCTGCGATGTCCCCGCCCGCGTCCAGCGGGCGGCACAATTTCGCAAATGCTCTCTCCCGGCGCTCGCTTGCGCCGCTGAACGCAGCGCGCCGCCGCTGCCTAAATTGGAAAACAGTCCCCGAATTGACAGCGCCACGCCCCTCCTCTAGCCTTCGTTCCAATGAATTCACAGGAACGCGCTTTCCACGAATTCGCCGAATTCGCCGCCAAACTCAAAGGGGACGAGAGAAGTGATGCACAGAGGTTCCTTCTCCTTATGTTCGAAGCCTGCGCAACTTGAAACGATGACCGACGTGTTCAGCAAAAAGAAACGTTCGCGGGTTATGGCTGCAATCCGCTCGAAGGGCAACAAGACCACGGAACTCAGACTCGCTTCCATCCTGCGCGCTCACGGAATCAAAGGGTGGCGTCGGGATCAACCGCTTTTCGGCAAACCCGATTTTGTATTCCGGCGCGAAAGACTGGCAGTTTTTGTGGACGGCTGCTTTTGGCACGGTTGCCCGTGGCACTGCCGGATGCCTCAAGAAAACCGGCCATACTGGCAAGAAAAGATTTCCCGAAACGCCGCGAGAGACAGGGCAGCAACCCGCCTGCTGCGCCACACTGGCTGGCGTGTGCTGCGGATTTGGGAACCCGCATTAAAAAACGAATCAAAGGTCGCAACGCGTGTTTTGAAATTGCGCTCTCGTCGTGTTTGAATATGATGCGCGGCAGAAAATGAAGCTTGACCCGCAAAGAATTTCCACGCGAGAAAAGCTGATATTGGCCGGTTTGTATCTTTCCAAATACGATGCCGCTGGATTGAAGAAGCTTGGCTTTGAAAGTTTCGCTGAAGCCTTCAACGTCGTTGGCTACGCACTTGGTTCAAAGCCAGCATCGGTGAAAAATTATCGCGACGAGTTCGATCCGCTCTTTGCAAACCGACGCAAGGGTTGGCACAAAAGACCAAGACGAAATTATTGCTTGAATGTTTTTGAGCAGTACAACGGCCTTGATTTGGCGACATTCACCGGACTCATCAAATCCTTCGTTGGTTATGATGAGAATTCGTTGAGCGAGTTGCGTGCAGAGGACGGGAAAGGAGATTCTGAATCATTTTTTGCAAAGCGGCTGATTACGGGTTTGGCCGCGGAGCAATACTTCGAATCGGTGCATTCCGGATTGGCAGAGTTCAAAGGCTGCGAACTGGAGAATACAACGCGGCTCGGCTGCGGTTATGATTTTCGTCTGTCAGGGGGTGCGCGCAAAGACTTTCTGGCGGTTGAAGTGAAAGGCTTGAGGGAGCGCGCGGGAAGTCTTGGCTTGACGCCGAAAGAATATGAGGCCGCAGGCGCGTTGACTGACCGATTCTTTCTTTTTGTCGTCAAAAATTTTCGGGAGTCGCCGTTTCATGAAATCTATCAGAATCCGCTATCTGGAACATTGCGATTCAAAAAAACGGAACGAGTTTTGATTCAGGTTTCTTGGTCGACAAGTGTTTGATTTATGAAAACTCAAAATGAGATTAAAAAGAAGTTTATCGAGCTCCGTGCAAAACTGCTTTCGGCACTGGCGGAATTAGACCTGCGAGGAACTGACCGCCGAATAACGGAGGCAATGTGCGTTATTGAGGCCACGATTGACTCCGCCCTTTCGGGCAAGAAGATTTCTGCGCGCAAAGCAGCAAAACTTGGATTGGCCTTGTCCAGACCAGATTCGCGTGCAAAGCTCCATCCAAGTTGATGAGCGCGCTTGTCGGTTTGAAGAAGACGACGAAACCGAAGGAGCAAAAGTGGGCTGGCCCCATCCTGACAACTTTGGCGATTACCTTGTCTTTGTGGACGAGAGCGGCGACCACGGGCTGGCTCGGCTTGACTCCGGCTATCCCATCTTCGTTTTGGCCTTCTGCCTGTTTGCGAAAGTCGATTACGTGGAGCGGATTGGCCCGGCCTTGCACCGTTTGAAGTTTCGCTGGTGGGGTCACGACGAACAAATGCTGCACGAGCATGAGATTCGGAAACCGAACAAGAATTATGGCTTCCTTTTCGATCCAGCCAAGCGGACAGAGTTCCTCGACGCGATAAACAAGCTGGTGGACGAAGCGTCATTCCAACTTGTGGCAGCGGTCATCCGCAAGCTGGAATTTTGCAAGCAGTATGCGTTGCCGGCCAATCCTTACGACTTGGCGTTGCAGTTCGGGCTGGAACAAGTTTGCTTGGAACTCAACAGTCGCGGACAGGCGGGAAAAATCACGCACATTATCGTCGAGAAGCGTGGGGAGAAGGAGGACAACCAACTTGAACTGGCGTTTCTCCGGATTTGCGCCGGTGCGAACGCGTTGAACCAACGGTTGCCCTTTGAACTGGTGATGATTCCCAAGGCGTCGAACTCGACCGGTTTGCAGATTGCCGACTTGGTGGCGCGTCCCGTCGGCATCAAGGTGCTGCGCCCGGCGCAGCCGAACCGAGCGTATGACATTGTGGGAAAGAAGCTCTGCCGGAGTCCGGCGGGCGAAATGAAAGACTGGGGATTAAAAGTGGTTCCCTGAAAATGCGAAGGGCCTCCGGGAAACCCAGAAGCCCAGCGCCGACCGGAGTTTTCCAGTCCGACTTGAGCACAATATGCCCGGCAGGAACGGAAATGTCAACTCCCCATAATTTGCCGCCACAATTTGCCGGCCATAATTTGATCGTCGAGAGTTTTGGGCAGCCTTCCAATGTCGGACTCGATGACATTGTCTATGAACAATGGGCTTGCCGCATCTGCGTTAATCCAAGTCATCCGCGGGCAAATGCTTTTTCCTTTGACAACCCCGCGCTTAACTGCTAACCTTTCCTAAGTGAAGAGTGATGAGGGCAAGGCAAAAGGAGTTAAACGGCGACGGTCGGGATGGCGGTCGTGTCAGTCCACTGGGTCCACCGCGTCCACCCGATCCAGCGCCAACTCCAACTGTATCGTTAAATCCACCCTGCCCAATCCGATCAAATCCCACCAAATCCGATCTTCCGCTGAACCCAGTCCGGCTCAGCCAATAAAGGTGAATAAAGGTGGATAAAGGTCAATAAAGGTAAAAAAATTAAATTCCATGACACGAAATGGCAAAATCGCACGGCTGCCGCATCCAATCCGCGAGCAGATCAACCGCCGCCTCCAAAACGGCGACGAAGGCCAACAAATCGCCGAATGGCTGAATAGGCTGCCCAAGGTCAGGGCGGTGCTTAAGGCCGAGTTCGACGGCCAGCCCATCAACGAAGTAAACCTCTCCAATTGGAAGCTTGGCGGATACCGCGATTGGGAGGCGCAACAAGAGGCGTTGGAAGCCGTCCGCCGGTTTGGCGAGGACGCCGCCGAACTCACCCAGGCGGCCGGCGGCCAATTGGCCGATCAATTGGCCGTTTGCCTGGCCGCGCGCATCGCCCTCGCCTTGCAGCAGCCCGCTTCCGGCGAGGATGATCCCGCCACGCAACTGCAACGCTTGCGCCAGTTGTGCCTGGACCTCGTGGCCTTGCGCAAGGGCGATCACAACGCGGAATGGCTGCGGATCGAGCGCGGAAAGCTGGAGCTGGACCTGAAGAAATACGACGACGAGACTGCCGACCGCAAAAGGGAAATCGAACAGGCAAAAAAAGACCCCAAAGACGACTCCGTTACCAAAGAGACACAGGACCGCATCGCAGAGGAGTTGAAGCTCCTATGATCCACCTTGGCCGGATTCGCCATTGGCAGGGAGAGGGATTCGCGCAATCCGGTGGTGGCAGTGCCCGGGTGCGCCCATGCTTAATTCTCGCGCCTAAAACCGGTTTGCTCTACAGTCACGGGGCATGAGTTCGCCCAAACCAACTTTGGATGACCTTCGCATCGAGCGCCGCCCGGAAACGGCGGGGTCGTCCACATCCTGGCTGGCGGTTGGCGCGCTCCTTTTGTTCGGGCTGGCGGGCGCGGCGGTCTGGTGGCATGGACATTCCAACGCGGTGGAAGTGCAAACCGCTCCGGCCCGCCAAATCGCGGGCAGCGACGCGCAACGGACGGTCTTGAACGCTTCCGGTTACGTCACCGCGCGACGGCAGGCCACCGTCTCGGCCAAGGTCACGGGCAAGGTGGTGGAGGTGCTGATCGAGGAAGGAATGAAAGTCAAGGAAGGCCAGGTTCTGGCCCGGCTGGACGATTCGAATATCAAGACCAGCCTGGACGTGGCCCAGGCCCAGTTGGATTCCACCCGCCTGTCCCTGGAGGAAACCCGCGCTCAACTCAAACAAGCCAACCTGGAGTTCACCCGCGTCTCCGGCCTGGCCAAACAAAAGATCGCCTCCCAATCCGACCTGGACAAGGCCGAGTCCGACGCCATGACCCTGCGCGCGCGCCTGTCGCGGCAGGAGGTGGACATCACCACCGCCGAACGCCAGGTGACGTTGTGGAAACAGCAGATTGACGACATGGTCATCCGGGCGCCGTTCGACGGAGTGGTCACAACCAAGAACGCGCAGCCCGGGGAAATGATTTCCCCGATTTCCGCCGGCGGCGGTTTCACCCGCACCGGCATCGGCACCGTTGTGGACATGAACTCGCTGGAAATTGAACTGGACGTCAACGAGAGCTACATCGTCCGCGTCGAACCGGCCCAGCCGGCGGAGGCGACCCTGGACGCTTACCCGGATTGGAAAATCCCGTGCAAAGTTATCGCCATCATTCCCACGGCGGACCGCCAGAAAGCGACCGTCAAAGTGCGCGTGGGTTTCGATCAATTGGATGCCCGCATCCTGCCGGATATGGCGGTCAAAGTCGCCTTTCGCGAGACCGCCGGCGCTCCCGCCTCCGTCACCCGCGCGGTGCTGGTTCCCAAAAATGCTCTGCAAAGCCAGGACGGGCACGATGTCGTCTTCGCCGTGCAAAATGGCCGCGCGCAACGGCGCGCCGTCACCGTCCGTGACACCCAGGGCGAGGACGCGGTGTTGAGCGCGGGCGTGACCGCCGGAGAAAGAGTGATTGTGGATTTGCCGGCCGGCCTGAAAGACGGAGCGGCCGTGAAAGAAAAAAAGTCATGAGCGAAAATGAAACAAGCAACGGCGCGCTCGTGCGCGTGGAGGGAGTGGAAAAGGTTTTCCATCGCGGCACGGAAGACATTCACGTGCTGGCGGACCTGAGCCTGCGGGTTCCCGCGCGGGAATTCCTCGCGCTGATGGGGCCGTCGGGTTCGGGCAAGAGCACTCTGCTCAATTTGATCGGCGGCTTGGACCGCCCGACCAAAGGTTCGGTGACGGTGGGCGGGGAGGACATTGACCGGCTTTCCGACCGGCAACTGGCGCGGTGGCGCGCGCGCCACGTCGGTTTTGTTTTCCAGCTTTACAATCTGATGCCCGCGCTGAGCGCGGAACGGAACGTGGAACTGCCGCTGCTGCTAACGCACCTTTCCAAAGCCGAGCGGAAAAAACACGTCGAAACGGCCCTGGCCGTCGTCGGCTTGTCCAATCGCGCCAAGCATTCTCCGCGCACCCTTTCGGGCGGCGAACAGCAGCGGGTGGGCATCGCCCGCGCCATTGTGACCGACCCCACCCTGCTGTTGTGCGACGAACCGACGGGCGACCTGGACCGCAAGGCGGGCGACGAAATCCTCAATTTGCTCCAGGCATTGAACCGGGAACACGGCAAGACCATCATTATGGTCACGCACGATCCCCACGCCTCGGCGCGCGCGGCGCGGACGGTCTATCTGGACAAGGGCCAACTGGGCAGTGACCCGGTGAAATGAAATTTCTCCCCCTCATTTGGAGCAATCTCAAACGCAAGAAGCTGCGCACGCTGCTGACCCTGCTTTCCATTCTCGTGGCCTTTGTGCTTTTCGGCTTTCTTTCCGCCATCAAACAGGCCTTGACCGGCGGCGTGCAATTGGCGGGGGCCGACCGCCTCATCGTCCGCCACAAGGTGTCCATCATCCAGCTTCTGCCGGAGAGTTACAAAGCCCGGATGGAGCGGATCCCGGGCGTGGTGCTGGCCACGTATCAGACGTGGTTTGGCGGCATTTACCAGGACCCGAAGAATTTTTTCATGCAAAATCCCGTCGTGCCGGAGGAATTCCTGGACATTCATCCTGAAATTGTCCTCCCGCCAGAGCAGAAAAAGGCCTGGCTGCAAACTCGCACCGGCGCCATCGTCGGCCGGAAAACGGCGCAGCGATTTCATTGGAAAATCGGGGACAAAGTGCCCCTGCTTGCGATTTGGAGCCAGAAAGACGGCAACCGCACCTGGACGTTCGATATCGTGGGCATCTACGACGGATCAAAGAAGGGGACGGACACCACGCCGATGTTCTTCCGCTACGATTACTTCGACGAAGCGCGGGCCGACGCCAAAGGACAGGTGGGCTGGTTCACCATCCGGGTGAAAGACCCCGCGCGGGCGGCGGAAACGGCGAAACTGGTGGACCAGGAATTTGAAAACTCGGACGCCGAGACCAAAGCGGAGCCGGAGGGAGCGTTCGCGCAGGCCTGGGTCAGTCAGATCGGCAACGTGGAATTGATTGTCGCGGCGATTCTCGGCGCGGTCTTCTTCACCATCTTGTTGGTGACCGGCAATACCATGGCCCAGGCGGTCCGCGAGCGGACTGGAGAATTGGGCGTGCTCAAAGCCATCGGCTTCACCAACGCCCAGGTTGTCTCCCTCGTCCTCATCGAGTCGTGCCTGCTGGCCGGGCTGGGCGGGGTTCTGGGCCTGACTCTGGCCTGGCTGGTCATCTCCCGCGGCGATCCCACCGGCATCTTGCCGTTGTTCTATTTTCCGGCGCATGACTGGTTTGTGGGACTGGGCATCAGCCTCGCGCTGGGCCTGGCGACTGGATTTTTTCCCGCCCTGCAAGCCATGCGGCTCCGCGTGGCCGACGCTTTGAGAAGGATGTAACATGGCCGGCCTCTTCAACTGGTTTTCACAAATCGCCTCCATTACCGAATTTGGATTGCGGAGCCTCCCGCAACGGCGCGGCGCGGTGGCGGCCACTGTCATCGGCGTCGCCGGGGTGGTCCTGGTGCTGGTCGGCGTGCTCTCCATGGCGGCGGGCTTCGAGGAAGCCATGGCCGTTTCCGGGTCGCCGGACTCGGCCATCGTGCTGCGGAGCGGCGCGGACACGGAAATGGTCAGCGGCCTTTCCCGCGAGCAAACCCAGGTCATCGCCGACTCGCCGGGGGTGGCGCGCACGGCCCAAGGCCCCCTCGCCTCGGCGGAATTGTTCGTCATCATCAACCATCCCAAACGCTCGACCGGCCTGGATGCCAACGTGCCGTTGCGCGGCGTGGAACCGGCCGCGCTGCGCGTGCGCGACCAGGTCAGGCTCATCCGGGGCCGGATGTTTGACTGGGGGAAGAACGAGGTCGTCGTCGGCTGCGGGGCGGACCGGGAGTTCGCCGGCCTGGAGGTCGGCTCGACCATGAAAGTCGGGCGGTATGATTGGCTCATTGTCGGAGTTTTTTCGGCCGGCGGCGGGATTGCGGAATCGGAAATCTGGACCGATGCCAAGGTGCTGCAGGCCGCGTATCATCGCGGCGACTCCTTCCAGTCCGTCCGCGTGAAACTGACTTCTCCGGGCGCGTTTGCGGCGTTCAAAGACTCCTTGACCACCAATCCGCAACTGACTGTAAGGGTGGACCGGGAATCGGAGTATTACGCGGAACAATCGGAAACCCTAACCCGGCTGATCACCACGCTGGGCTTCTTGATCGCTTTTCTCATGGCCATTGGCGCGGTCTTTGGCGCCTTGAACACGATGTACAGCGCGGTCTCGGCGCGGACGCGGGAAATCGCCACGTTGCGGGCGCTGGGTTTCGGCGGCGGCGCGGTGGTGGTTTCTTTGATGATCGAATCGCTGCTGCTGGCCTTGATCGGCGGGGTGCTGGGCGGCGCCCTGGCGCACTTGGCCTTCAATGGTTTTCACACCTCGACGATGAACTTTCAGAGTTTCAGCCAGGTGGCCTTTGCCTTCCGCGTCACACCGCAATTGTTGGTGCGCGGGATTGTCTGGTCGGCGGTGATCGGGTTGATCGGCGGCCTTTTTCCGGCGATCCGCGCCGCCCGCCTCCCCGTCGCCGCCGCGTTGCGGGAGCTTTGAGCTTGAAACAGGCCAATCTGAAAACACCTTCCACTTGTGTTTCACGCCCGCATCCTATAACTTGCTTCGGTTATGCGAAAAAAGGCGGCGAACAAGAAGCGGGCCGAATACCCAGCCGAGACCAACGGCACTCGATGGGCCGGGGCAGCACGGCGGATGGCGGGCAAGCTCACGCCGGAGCAGGAAGCCACCCATTTTGCGCGCGCGATGGTGAAGATCTATGGCGGCCGGCCCAAAGAAATCACTGGCACTGGACGCTAACGTGCTCCTTGACCTTGCTTTCAACGAAGCCGGCCTTCCGCCGGTTCATCCCGCCCATCCGCAACGGTTGATGAGAGCGGTGCGGTGAGGCGCCGCCCCGGCCGCGCCGTATGCATTATAGTTGACTTACCAGCAGGCCGGCATCGGAGACGGCCCGGCGTGACTTCCGCGGCGTTTCGTGCAGCACCGCCCGCCAGCCGCGCGCGGCGCCGGCGGCGACGTTCTCCGCGCGGTCGTCCAGATATAAAATGGCCCCGCCCTTCCGTCCGATCTGGCGCTCGAGGACCTCGTAGATTTTCGCGTCCGGTTTCAAGGCGCCATGCTCGTAGGAGAGCACGTAGCCGTCAAAGTTGGAAAAAAAGGGAAAACGGCGGCGGATGTGGCGCGCGGCGATTTCGTTGGTGTTGGAAAAAACCCAGGTCGGGACGCCGGCCGCCCGCAGCTCGGCGTGCAAGGCGATCATGGGCGGGATTTCGGCAAAAATGTCCCCGAAGCAGGCGCGGAATTCCTCCAGCGCCAGGTTGAATCCGGCCGCGCGGCAAACTCCGCGGTGGAATTGGGCGGTGTTGATCGCGCCGGTTTCATATTGACAGAGCAGGGGCGACCGGCAGAGCAGGTATTGCAGGTCCGGGTCGGCCAGGCGGGCGCGCGGCCCGAGTTTGCGCGCCGCAATGCTGTAATCGAAGTCCACCAGGACTTTTCCCAGGTCAAACACCACGACGGAGGGCGCGCTCATCTTTTCCGGGCCTGCCTCCAGCTCAGGACAAATCGCGCCGGCCTTCCAGCGCGCGGTTGAGCGTGACCTCATCGGCGAACTCCAGGCCGCTGCCGGCGGGCAGGCCGTAGGCCAGGCGCGAAATCTTGGCGCCCTTTCCCGCCAGCCGTTTGGCCAGATAAAAACTGGTGGCGTCGCCCTCCACGTCGGTGCTGAGGGCGAGAATGATTTCCCTGACCCCGGCCCCCATCCGCGCTTCCAGCGCGGCAATGCGCAAATCCTCCGGCTCCACTCCGTTGAGCGGCGAGATTTTTCCTCCGAGGACGTGATATTTTCCCCGAAACGCCCCCGCCTTTTCGAGGGTGAAAACATCCACCGGACGCTCCACCAGGCAAATCGAAGTGTCATCGCGCCGGGGATCCGAACAGATGGCGCAGGGATCGCGCTCAGTCAGCGCGCCGCAGAGGGAACAGGCGTGGATTTTTTCGCGGGCGTGGACCAGCGCGCCGGCCAGTTGGCGGACGGTTTCGGGTTCGGCCTGGGCCAGGTGCAGCGCCAGCCGCTCGGCGGAGCGGGGGCCGATGCCGGGCAGGCGGCCCAATTCGGCGGCCAGGGTGGTGATGGGTTCGGGGAGGAGCATCCGGCGGTTTCTTACATCCCGGGAAGGTTGAAGCCCTGGGTGGCCTTGCCCATTTCCTCCGTGGAAATTCTTTTGGCTTCGGCCAGCGCCTGGTTGACAGCCGCCAGCACCATGTCCTCCAGCAGTTGCGTCTCGTTGGGGTTGACCGCCAGCGGATCAATTTTGATGGAAGCCAGCGTGCCATCGCATCGGGCCACCGCTTTGACCGCGCCGCCGCCGCTGCCGGCCTCCACGGTGCGGGAGGCCAGGCTGGCCTGGGTCTGTTCGATCTGCTGCTGCATCCGGGCAGCCTGCTTCATGAGTTTTCCTATGCTTGACATATAGTTTGGGTTTGCGGAATTCAGGAACGCACGTCCACGATTTGGCCTTTGAATATCTCCAGCGCCTTCTGAATCAGGGGGTCGTTGATAAAGTCATCCTTGCCGGAGGCGGCCGGCTCCGGCTTCCGCGGCGCGGCCTCCGCGGCCGGTTGGACCGCTGGAGTCAGCGGGGCCGGCCCGGATGCGAGCGCGGTTGCCGGCGGGGAAGGGCGATGCGGCGGCGCGGCGGCTTGGATGAATCTGACTTGAACTTGCGGGCAGCCCAGTTCCGCCAGTTTGGTTTGCAGCAACGCGTGGTTTTTGGCGTTGTCAACCAAAGCGATCTTCTCGGCAAACTCGGGGTCAAATCCGATGGTCAACAGGTTCTTCGTCAGGGACACCGGATGCGCTTCAATGAAGTAGGAGCGAACAAACGGGCTGGCCTGGCCGACGGCCTCAACCAACTTGTCCCAGAGTTGCGCCAGTTCGCCGCCGGCCGGGGGCGCGGTCAACGGCTGGCTGGCCGGCGCGCCGGCGGGGGCGGACGGGCGAACCGCGGCCGGCGCGGGCGCGGCGGCGGATGTCTTGACAGCGGCGGGCCGCGGTGCGGCGCCGGCGGACTCGGCGCGCAATTGCTGCAACTGCTTCAAGACCGTGTCAATGCTGACGGCGTGGCGCGCCTGGATCATCTTCAGGAGGGTCACTTCGAGCAGAATTTTTCGGGAAGCGCTGTCGCGCAGGCGTCCCTCGCAATCGGTCAACACGTCCATCATGCGGGTCAGACCGTCGGCCTGGAGGAGAGGGGATTGCGCGGCCAGGGCGGCGGCTTCGGCTTCCGAGGCTTCAATCAGGCTAAGTTCGCCGCGCGAAACCTGAAAAATCAGCAGGTTGCGAAAATGCTGGAGCAGTTCCGAGACGAGCCGTCCCAGGTCCTTGCCTTGCCGGGCAAGCTCGTTCAACTGGCGCAGGGCGTTTTCGGTTTCGCCGGCCAGGATGGCGCCGCTCAGCCCCAGAATCTGGCCCTGCGCGGCCAGGCCAAACATGGAAAGCACATCCGCCTCGACAATTTCCCCGCCGCAAAAGCTGATGAGCTGGTCCAGCGCCGATTCGGCGTCGCGCATTCCGCCATCGGCCCCGCGCGCGATGGCGTGAAGGGCGGGTTCGTCAATTTTGACGGACTCTTGTCCGGCGATCTGCCGCAAATGTTTCACGATCAACCCGGAGGGGATGCGCCGCAAATCAAACCGCTGGCAGCGGGAAAGAATGGTGGCCAGCACCTTCTCCGGCTCGGTGGTGGCGAACATGAATTTGACGTGGGCTGGCGGCTCCTCCAGGGTCTTCAACAGCGCGTTGAAGGCTTCCTTGGTCAGCATGTGGACTTCGTCAATGATGTAAATCTTGAACCGCGCCGAGGCCGGGGCGTATTTGACCGTCTCGCGCAGCTCGCGCACCTCGTCAATGCCGCGGTTGCTGGCGCCGTCAATTTCCAGCACATCCAGCGCGCGGCCCTCGGTGATTTCCCGCACGCGCAAGTCCTCTTCGGAGAAGTCCACCTTGGGGCCGTCGGTGCAATTGAGGCATTTGGCGAAGATGCGGGCGATGGTGGTCTTGCCGGTGCCGCGCGGCCCGACGAAGAGGTAGGCGTGGGCAATGCGTTTTTGGGCGATGGCGTTGACCAGGGTCTGGGTGACATGCTCCTGGCCGACCACATCCTCGAATCGTTGCGGCCGATACTTCCGGGCTATGACTTGATATGACATCTAAAACTCAAAAAATGCCAGGGTGACCACGGCGGGTGCGGAGCAGACTGCCGTTGCTGCATTCCTGCCCTGGCGGGGTTCGTAAGTCCGCACTCCATGGGCCCTGGCAAATTCAATCTCAAGATACGTTCCGCCCCGCAGGCCGGCAAGGCTTTGTTTTGCGCGCGTCTTGGCCGTTGCGAGTCATGGAATTTTATTTTTTTTGGCTTAATTCACCTTAATTGACCTTAATTGGGGGATGGGGCTGGATTGCCGCAAAAATGCGCAAAAGGCCCAGAACGATCCATTGTTGGAGTCCAGGGAACATGAAAAAGTGGTTTGACCGGGGCAGGCGCCAGAGGTTGGCCCGGGTCATGGGTCGTTAGATTGTGGCTGTGAGAGTGTAAAGAAAACCGACACCCCACCACTCACACTGGCGGGGTTGGCTGGCCGCCGTTTTGAAGTTTCTCCTTTTCCGCCAATCTAATCATGGTTCGCATTTCGTTTGTGGTGAAAAGTGCCCTTAAAGCAGGATGGTTATAAAGGCTATATGGCTGTTTTGGAGTGCCCATTATCTTATTTGTGGCGTCCATTTTTCTTTTGTAATCCCGCAACTGCCGTATCAAATCCCTCCATTTAGTTTCAGGCATTAAAGCAAATTTATATTTGGGGTGGTTTTTTGGAAATGCGTTTCTTGAGATTATCAAATCCAAAACCCTTGATGGCTGGATTTCATCCTTATCAAAAACGATCTCAAGTTGCTGGCGTTGCACGTAAGCAAATAAATCCGCCGCCTGACATGGCACGGCTCTTTCGTCGCCCTTTTTTACAGAAGTATATTCGCCAACTCGGCTATCTTTTTCCCGCCACGCCTTGTGAATTTTATTCAAAACAGCAATCCAGTTCTCGTTATTATTGTCATCGAAGAAAAAGCTGGCTTTACCATTAAATTTCGGAAACAAGACATTCATCGTATCTGAAAAATCGCTAAAATATTGTTCAAACATAATCGTGTACATTTCCGACGTGGTAGCCCCCGGCGCCATGCGTTTAAGGGCATGGCCGCCCCCGAAAGGAATGGCGGTCAGACTGGCAGTGATTGCCATATCATAAATAAAATCATCCGTCTTTTCGTCCGACCAACCATAAAAACGGCTTTCATTATTTCCGAAACGCTCCGCCCGACTCAACTCCCTAAAGTGAAAATATGGAGCACCGTGTCGTTTTAAAGCATTTTCCCATCTAGGACGAAACCTATCCCAAGACTCCACCGAGTCCATAAATCCATAAACGCCCGGGGCGGGTTCTTTGCCCTTCTGGATTCCCTGTGTTCCCGTTTCATCGGCATAAACGACTATTTGCACAAATAGCTTTCCAGAAAACAGAGACGCCCATTCTCGGAACCGCCGTCTGGATTCTTTCGATAATACATTATTCATAATACCGCCATTTTACCACGATATTCCAACCGGCCAATGTCAACACCATTTCCCTATATTAAGTCAACACTAAATCAGTTTTTGATTTAGGGCTTGACAAGTTTTAAAGCTGGCCGGGAGAGTTTAGCAACTGATTACAAAATAAGTTGCTTAGAAGTTGAAAATAAATGTAAATATCCGTTGACATACGCAATCTGTTTGCGTATATTTGCACCATGAAAGTAAAGATTTCAAAGGCAATCCTGGAATATATGGCGAGTTTGGGGCGCATCGGCGGAAAGGCAACCGGCCCGCGTAAAGCCCGCACAAGCGAGCAAGCCCGCGCCGCTGTCTTGGCCCGTTGGAATAAACGTAAATCAGAGCAAAGGTGAAAATATAAAAACAAAAGCCCTGCCGGTGTATCACCACCAGCAGGGCGCAACTAAAGGCTTTCGCCTAAAGTCGGAATCTGTGCGATTCACCGACACTTTAGCGCAAAGGCCGGAAAAGGTCAAGTGAAGTGTCATTGTTGTGGCGGAGATGAATTCAAGCGAAACGGCAGGTTTTCAAACCGAAACCGGGTTGTGCAACGCTTTCAATGTCTGCGGTGCGGCGGGACATATTCAGAGTCGCAACCGTTGGACGGGGTGAGGATTGAAACCGACAAGGCGGCAATGGTCGTCAATATGCTGGCGGAAGGTTGCGGAATCCGCGCCATTTCCAGACTCACCAACTTGAACAAAAACACCGTCTTGAACGTGCTGGAAACGGCAGGGCGGCATTGCGAGCAATTCATGGCGGACAGCCGGGGGACATTTCCGCTACCTGGCCACGCCGGAACAGGCCTATCTGCCTGGAATGGGATAGGACTGTGGGACAGCAACTCCCCCTGGCGCAAAACAACCGCGGCAGCCGAGGTGGAAAACCCCAAAGAACTCCCGACGCCCCTTTTTGAATCAACCCTCACTTTCCGAGGGAATCCGCTGGCTTTTGCCCCATTTCAGCCCACTGTGGGATGGCTGTGAAATATATTATGGAAATCAAAAGAAATGGTTCGCAACCTTCAAGCAAAGGCCCGGCCGAGTATTTCACCGGCACGGTGCGCATTGACCCACTGTTCCAAGCCGACGCTCCGGCTCGGCTGTTTGCCGCCAGTGTCACGTTTGAGCCGGGTGCTCGCACGGCATGGCACACGCACCCGTTGGGGCAGACGCTGATTGTGACCGCTGGCTGCGGGCGCGTGCAACGTTGGGGCGGTCCGATTGAAGAAATTCGGCCGGGTGACGTGGTCTGGTTTCCGCCGGGCGAGAAGCATTGGCACGGCGCTTCGCCAACTACCGCCATGACGCACATCGCCATTGTGGAAGTGCTCGACGGTAAGAGCGCAGACTGGATGGAAAAGGTCAGCGACGAACAATATCGGGCGTGAGGTCTGCTCCGCTTCGCCGGACACGCAGTTTCAAGCAATATCACAACAGGTCGAGCAAGATAGGGTGCGACGGGCACATCCATGAGGAGTAAACTTGCATCGAACTTTAACTCAAAGAAAGGATTCAAAAATGCAAAAGCGCAAACTTGGGAAAAGCAATCTGGAAGTCTCGGCCATCGGCTTCGGCTGCATGGGGCTGAACTATGCCTATAGCAATACCCTCGACAAAAACGACGCCATCTCCCTGGTCCGGGCCGCGGTGGAGCGTGGCGTAACCTTGTTTGATACGGCCGAAATGTATGGGCCGTTCACCAATGAGGAATTGGTGGGCGAAGCGCTCAAACCCTGCCGTAATCGCGTCGTCATTGCCACGAAGTTTGGCATCAAGCTGCAGAACGGCAAGCAGGTGCAGGACAGTCGTCCGTCAGGAATCAGACAATCCGTGGAAGGTTCGCTAAAGCGACTGAAGACCGAGGTGATTGATTTGTATTACCAGCACCGCGTGGATACCCAAGTGCCGATCGAAGATGTAGCCGGAACCATTAAAGACTTGATCCATGAAGGCAAAATCAAGCACTGGGGACTTTCTGAAGCAGGTGTGCAAACCATCCGCCGGGCGCACGCAGTGCAACCTGTGACAGCCGTGGAAAGCGAATACTCCCTGTGGTGGCGGCGTCCTGAAGAAGCGCTGTTGCCCGCCCTGGAAGAGTTGGGCATCGGTTTCGTGCCGTTCAGTCCTTTGGGCAAGGGCTTCTTGACGGGCAGTATCAGCAAAGACGCAAAATTCGACAAATCCGATTTCCGCAGCATTGTTCCCCGTTTTACTCCGGAAGCTCTCGAGGCCAACCAGGCTTTGGTGGATCTGTTGAAAAAGGTGGCGGAACAGAAGAAGGCCACCGCAGCACAGGTGGCGCTGGCGTGGCTGCTGGCCCAGAAGCCTTGGATTGTTCCTATTCCTGGCACGACGAAGGTGCATCGGTTGGAAGAGAACATTGGCGCGGCGAACATCCATTTGGCGCAGGCCGAATTGAAGAGCATCGAAGAGTCGTTGGCGCGAATTGAAGTGGCAGGCGCGCGTTATCCGGAAGAGTTGGAAAAGAGAACGGGATTGTGAGCAAAAACGCCTTTCACAGCACTGTAACTCGAGAAGCGACGACGTATGACAAATGCATCGCAGACGGACAGGGCCGACAGCCCAGTGAAGACAGGTGAAGCTGCACACAGAAATCACGAAGAACTGTTTCCAAACCACAAATCAACTCTGAAAAAGACCGACCCAGAGCTGATCGAAGTCTTTGACAACTTTGCCTTCGACGAAGTGCTTGCTCATGGCAAGCTGGATACAAGGATCAGAGTAATGATGATTCTGGCCTCCCTTATCGGCAGCCAAGCGGTGAGCGAATACAAAGTCATGGCAGCCGCTGCGCTCGATGTCGGCGTGACGCCGGTTGAAATCAAAGAGATCCTGTATCAGTCCGTGCCTTACGCGGGGATGGCCAAGGCATTTGACTTTCTCCATGCCACCAATGAACTGCTGACCAGCCGGGGCATTCCATTGCCTTTGGAAGGCCAATCAACCACCAACGCGGAAACCCGCTACGAGAAGGGGCTGGCGATACAGAAAGCCGTGTTCGGCAAGATGATTGATCAAATGTATGAACAATCGCCAAAAGACCAACTGCACATTCAAAGATTTCTTTCAGCCAATTGTTTTGGAGATTATTACACCCGCAAGGGTCTGGACATCAAACTCCGGGAGCTTGTGACGCTTTCGATCCTCATTGCCTTGGGCGGGGTTGAATCCCAGATCAAGGGACACATTCAAGGCAACCTGAACGTGGGAAACGACGGCGGCGTGTTGATGGATCTGATGACGCAATTGCTGCCATGGGTCGGGTATCCCCGCACGCTGAATGCCTTGAGATGCCTGAATGAAGTGGCACTGGCACATCAACAAGCAAAGGAGTAATGATGCGAGTTGGCATTTTAGGTTCAGGATTGATGGGCGGCAAACTTGGGACGCTCTTCGCGCGCACGGGGCACGAGGTCATTTTCGGTTACGCGCGCAGCAGGGAGAAATTGAACCGGCTGGCGCGCGACGCCGGTAGCAATGCGCGGGCCGGCACACCGAGAGAGGCCGCGCTGGGGGCGGATGCCCTGTTGTTGGCCATGCCTTGGTCCCGAATTGACGATGTGCTGAACCAGACGGGGGACTTGGCGGGCAAGGTGATAATAAGCTGTTCGCTCCCGCTGAATGCTGCCAATACCGAACTCGTTCTTGGCCACACGACGTCGGGCGCGGAGGAGCTTGCCAAAAAAGTTCTCCGCGCCGATGTCGTCTCCGCCTTTAACAACATTCCGAGCGAGGTGCTGTTCGGCGTGTTCGCGGCCCGGGGAAACGCCACACCGCCGAGCATGGTGTATTGCGGTGACAAACAGAGGGGTAAAAATATCGCCGCCACGCTGATCCGTGACGTGGGTTTTGACCCAGTCGATCTCGGCTCTCTGCGGAGCGCACGATACACAGAGCCGCTGGCGATGATTATCGCCCACCTCGCGTATGGAGGAAGCGAAGGCCCGGAACTGGCATACCGGTTCGAGCGATTTGGGAAATAGAATGACCAAGTAACAATGCGTTAAGGAAAGGAATTCGAAATATGGAAATCAAACGAAGTGGTTCACAGCCTTCCAACAAAGGACCGGCGGATTATTTCACCGGCACCGTGCGCATCGACTCACCGTTTAAGGGAACCGCTCCCGCGCGTATCGGCGGCGCAATCGTCACATTTGAGCCGTGCGCTCGCACCGCCTGGCACACGCATCCACTAGGTCAGACCCTGATTATTACAGCCGGTTGTGGCAGGGTGCAGCGCTGGGGTGGTCCTATTGAGGAAATCCGTCCGGGTGACGTGGTCTGGATTGAGCCAGGCGAGAAGCATTGGCACGGTGCGACGGCAACCACGGCGATGACCCATATCGCCATCGCGGAGGCGCTCGACGGCAAGGTCGTTGACTGGATGGAGAAGGTCAGCGACGAACAATATGAGGCCTGAATAAAGGCCGAACGGCAGGAAGCGCGGCCACCTCTAGCGGCGGCGCTTTCGGTCGCGTTTATGAACGCGAGTTTTGGCGGAGTTTCAGTGGAGTTTTGTCGATTTGTGGGCGAGTAGTGAACTCGGACACCCCTCTACGGAAACTTTCACTGACAGTGGCCAGCCCTGTGCTCGTAAGCCATTTCCGCACAAGTTGTTAGGAATGGAGCCAGTTGCCGGAGTTGAACCCGCCCGCCGCGGCCCCGGTGAAACTTTTCCAAGTCTTCGGGTGTTATAGTCGTGATTGAATCGAGAATATTTTACATATTCATGACAATTGAGCCGTGACGTTGCCGCAAGCTCCGCTATGATCAAGTGTCACCCGTAAAGTCCGCCTTTTGCGCAATTGTGGCGGAGGGGGAGGGGGGTTTGGCGCTGGTCCGGCACGGGCGGATGGCTGGAATCGGCTGAAATTTATTTGACACGATTATTTAATGCTCATTATGCGAGAGACAGCCAAAGCCCAGGGCGAAGCACAAGATAAGCCGCCCCAATCCCCTGCGGGCGGGGCCGGAAATGCCGGGAAGCTGAGCGTTTCGCCCGAGGCCCTGCGCGCGCTTCCGGCGGAGTTCGTCAAACGCCACCGGGTGCTGCCGCTGGAAGTCCACAACGGCGCCATCCACGTCGCCACATCCGAGCCAGGCAACCAGCGGGTGATAGATGATATTCGTCTTTTGAGCGGTCTGGAGGTGCAGGAGCATCACGCTCCGTCTGCGGAGGTGCTGGAGAAGATTGCCGAGTGCTACCAGGTGACGGTGGAGCAGATGATTGAGAACCTGAATCCGGAACGGGTCGCCACAGCGGAGAGCAAGACCCTGCAGGACATCGAAGTGATGGCCAACGAGCCGACGGTGATCAATCTGGTCAACCTGATCATTTCCACGGCCTTGCGGGAGCGGGCCAGTGATATTCATTTGGTCCCATTTGAAGAAACGCTGCAATTGAGGTATCGCATTGACGGCCTATTGCAGGAGAAGCCGCCGCCGCCCAAACAGCTTCATGCCGCCCTGGTTTCGCGCGTCAAAATCATGGCCGACATGAACATCGCCGAACGCTTCATGCCGCAGGACGGGCATATCCAGATTCATCACCGGGGCGGACGGGTGGACATCCGGGTTGGGACGATGCCCACGATTTATGGGGAAAGCCTGGTGATGCGGCTGTTGGAAAAGAACTCCAAGTTGTTGACGCCGATGGAACTGGGGCTGGATGAGGAGCGCTCGAATCTGATGGCCCGGCTGGTGGAAAAACCGCACGGTCTTTTTCTGGCCACCGGCCCGACCGGGAGCGGCAAAACGACGACGCTCTACTCGATTCTCCAGGGGATCTACGCGCCGGAAAAGAAGATCCTGACGATTGAGGACCCAGTGGAATACGAGCTGGCGGGCGTGGCGCAAATCCCCGTGCGGCCCAGCCGGAATTTCACCTTTGCCAATGGTCTGCGGTCCATTCTGCGCCAGGACCCGGACGTGATCATGGTGGGTGAAATCCGCGACACGGAGACGGCGGAGATCGCCATCCGGGCGGCGCTGACGGGCCACCAGGTGTTCAGCACCCTGCACACCAACGACTCCACCGGCGCGGTGACCCGGCTGCTGGACATGGGGGTGGAGGCGTTTCTGATTTCCTCATCGCTGGAGGGAGTTTTGGCGCAACGGCTGGTGCGCAGAATCTGTCCGCTCTGCACCGTGGAAGCGCCGGTGGCGCACGCCGTGCGGGAGAAGCTCCACGCCATGGGCGCACGGCGGGTGGAGGGGGTTTTTTATGAAGGCAAGGGATGTGAGTCCTGCCGGGACACGGGCTACCGGGGCCGGATCGGCATATTTGAGCTGCTGGCCATCGGGCCGGAATTGCGGGAGTTGATTTTGCAGAAACGGTCCAACGCCGAACTCAAAGCCGTGGCGCAGAAGACGATGATCACCATGCACGAGGATGCGATGCTCAAGGCCTCCGCCGGCGTGACCAGCCTGGAGGAGATACTCCGGGTGTCGTCGGGAGACCTGTTGGAATGAAGGCCTTTCGCTACCAGGCAATAGAATTGAACGGCACTCCGGTCAAGGGCGAGATCGAGGCGGAGGATCGAAAGTCCGCGCTCCAAATACTTGGAGAGCGCGGGCTTTTCCCGTCCACCCTCGAAATCCGCGCCCCGACCGGGGCGTCCGCGGCCCCGGTCTTGCTGGTCCCGGAGCAGCATGGGGCCGAGGTCCACACGAGTGGTCGCGTGAAGAAAAAGGAAATTACCGCCTTCACGCGGGAGTTGGGCGCGCTTTTGGGCGCGGCCATTCCGATTCCCCAGGCCCTGGATGGACTGGGCGAGGAAGAGGAGAATCCGGCCCTGCGAGCGGCGGTTCTGAAGCTGGCTGATTCGGTGCGGAAGGGCGCGGCCCTTTCCGCCGCGATGGAAGAACAGCCCAAGTTGTTCAGCAGGCTCTACATCAGCATGGTGCGGGTGGGGGAAGAGGCCGGTGTGCTCCCAAAAGTGATGGCTGATCTGGCGGAGTTGCTCGAGCACGAGGACGAAGTGCGCGGTGAAGTGGTGGCGGCGGTGTCTTACCCGATTTTCGTCCTGTGCTTTGGGTTTATCACCGTGACGGTGCTGCTGACCGTGGTGATGCCGCGGCTGTTCAGCATGTTGTCTGAAATGGTAAAAGTGCTGCCTTTGCCCACGTTGATCCTGCTCAGAATCAGCGGCTTCATTCACGCCAACTGGCTCTGGATTTTGCTGGCAGGCGCCGGCGCGGTTGCCGGGCTGCGCTGGTTTGTGAAATCGCCGCGCGGGGGGGAGATTTGGGACGGGGCCAAGTTGCGTCTTCCCATCATGGGTTCGGTCTATCGCGCGGCGGCTTTGAGCCGGTTTGCGCGGACGCTGGGCACACTGGCCAAGAGCGGCGTCTCGCTTCTGCCGGCCTTGAAGATTGTCGAGCACACGATCGGGAACCAGGTTTTGGGCAAGCTCATCGCCCAAGTGGCCGAAGAAACACGCGGCGGCGATTCGCTGGCGGCGCCGCTACGCAAACTGGGGATTTTTCCAAAAACGGTGGTGCAAATGATCAGCGTCGGGGAGGAGACGGGCAGGCTGGACGAAATGCTGCTGAAAGTGGCGGACATCGAAGAACGCCATATGCGGGCGCGGACTAAGACGATGATTTCGCTGCTTGCGCCCATTTTGATATTGGTGGTGGGGGCCTTGGTCGGCTTTATGGTGATTGCGCTCCTGCTGCCGATTTTTAGAATCAGCCGTGGCATTCAATGAGGAGGCCCCGCGAAGGCGGAAAGTTAAAAATATGAGAATACGCACGTGGAGAAAAAACCGGGGTGGATTCACCCTGGTCGAGATCATGGTGGTGGTCATCATTCTGGGCATTCTGGCCGCGACCATCCTGCCGCAATTTGTGGGCACAACGCATGACGCGCGGGTGGCGGCGGCCAAAGCGCACATTGCCGAGCTGGAGAACGCCCTGCAAAGATACTACGTCCACATGGACCGCTACCCCACCACCGATGAAGGATTGAAGGCGCTGGTGGAAAAGCCGCAGGAGGACGACCAAAAATGGCGCGGCCCCTACATCACCATGCTGCGGCCCGACCCGTGGGGAACGCCTTACCAATACCGCAACCCCGGCATCCATCGCCCGACCAGCTTTGATTTGTGGTCCCGAGGCGCGGACAAGGTGGACGGAGGCGAGGGCGAAGGCGCGGACATTGGAAACTGGCAACCATGAGACCCATCAGAATGACGGGAAAGCATGAGGTTCATCCACCATAAAGCGCCGGGCAGGCGCGGCTTCACCCTGGTTGAGCTGATGGTGGTCGTAATCATCATTGGAATCATGAGCGCGATGATTGTTGCCGAGATGCACGGCACTTTTCAGAACGCGCTCTTGCGCTCCACCAGCCGGGAATTGATCAACGCCTTCAACGTCGCCGGCAGCCGCGCCGTCTCCGTCAACCGCCCCCATCGGATCCGCCTCGACGCTGTGACCCACCGCTATTTCCTGGAACGCAGCGCGCGGGGAGGATTGGATTTCTTTCCGGTGCGCGACCTGCCCGGCAGCGAAGGAACTCTGGACCCCCGCGTCTTCGTCATGATTCTTGAGCCGGGCGTGGACGTGGCGGACGATGCCGAACCCTCCGCCGAATCCGGGAACGAAAGCGACGGGGCATTGGCCGGGCGGGAGCAAGCCATTTGCTTTTACCCTGACGGGACAGCGGACGCCCGCCAGATCGAGCTTCAGGACAGCGATGGTTTCCGAATGGCCCTGCGCATCAATCCCATCACCGCCCGGGTGCAAATCGTCGAGCGGGAACGCCCATGAGCGCGACGAGTCGCAACTCCGGTTTTTCTTTGGTGGAGGTGATGTGCGCCGTGGTGATCATGGGCGTCGCGCTGGTCGGACTGACGCACGGCATAACCACCGCGCTGAGTTCGACCAAGGATTCGGAGGTCCAGACCGCCGTCGTGCTGCTCGCCGCCGGCCAGTTGGAGACATTGCGGGCCGAAGGAGTTCTGAGCGACGGGACGACGGAAGGGGACTTCGGCGACGATCTGCCGCAATACAAGTGGGAGGAGACGATCAGTCCCTCCGAAGTGGACGGCCTGCATCACGTGGAAGTGGTGGTGAAGGATGCCAAGTCGGGAGCGGCGCTTTACAATTTGCAGACTTTGTTGTTTGATTCGGATTATCCGGGGACGGCAGATAGCGAGGTCAAAATAGCCCAAAATAAGTCGAAATATCCCGATAAGGGGAAGGATCACAACCCGGCGAAGAAAAGGGACAGGAGTCAGCCATGAGGAAGAGCAAACCGGAAGATAGGGGAGGGAGGAGGAGGACAGGAGGTTTTACACTGATCGAAATGACCATCAGCGCGGCCATTGCGGCCATCGTGCTGGTTGCCTCCTATCTGTGCCTGAGCGCGGGGCTGGCGAGTCAAAAGATTGTCGAGCCGCGCATCGAAGTCCTGCAAAGCGCGCGGGTGGCGATGGCATTGATGAGCGCCGATCTGCGCTCGGCCTGTCCGCTCTCCAAGGATTTTGATTTTGTGGGAGAACACCGGATGTTGGGGGAGATGGCGGCGGACAACCTGGATTTCGCGACGCACTTCCACACCCCGGCGCGGCCCCGCGAAGGGGATTATTGCCAGGTGAGTTATTTCGCCGACAAAAGCCGCAAAGCGGGGACCTTCAGCCTTTGGCGCAGGCGCAATCCCACCATCGCCCCCAACCCGCTGTCCGGCGGAAGCCGGGAGGAGATCGCGCGCGGATTGCTCGGGCTGAAGCTGGAGTATTATGACGGGCAGGATTGGTATGAGAGTTGGGGGGACGCCAACCCGGAGAAGAGACAGAAGAACTCGGCGGTCGTCGCGCCCAATCTTGCTGGAATGCCGGAAGCGGTGCGGATCACGCTGGTGCTGGATTCAAACCCCGGAAAACCCGCAGTCGCCGCGGATGCGGAGAAAAAGCCGGAGCCGCCCTTGATTTTCCAGACGGTGGTCCGGCTGGAGCTGGCCGACGTGCCGCAGCCGGCCAGCACGACGGACAATTCCAACAACTCGAACTCCGGGAGCGACTCCTCCCAGGCCGGCCAAAACCCGAACGGCGGAGGAAGCAATTAAATGAGACGCCAAGGCTCCATTCTCGTCGGCGTTCTGTGGTGCATGGTGCTTTTGTCGCTGGTGGTGATCGGGGTCTTGCACACGGCGCGGATGGATCTTTCGGTGGTTCAGAATTATGGCGACCGAGTGCAGGCGCATTACCTGGCGCTGGCGGGGGTGGAACGGGCCAAGGCCCTGCTCTACCGGGATACCGTCACACGCCAGCAAACTTCCAAGAGCCACACCGGGTCGCTTTACGATGACGCCAAGGATTTTGAGAATGTGCCCCTGGGCCGGGGCCGGTTCCAGGTCTTCCGCCGCGCGCGTTCGTCCGACGGCGGCGGCATTGTCTATGGCATCAGCGATGAAGAAAGCCGCCTGAACGTGAACACGGTGTCGCTGGAACAACTGACCAATAATTCATCGCTCCTGGGCATGAAGCCCGAGATCGCGGCCGCCATCGTGGCTTGGAGAAGCCCGGAAACCCAGGTCACATCGGGCGGCGCGCAAACGGAGTATTACATGTCGCTGCGGCCGCCCTATCAGGCGCGCAACGGCCCGTTCCAAACCGTGCGGGAACTCCTGATGGTGCGCGGCGTCACGCGCGAATTGCTCCTGGGCAACGACCGCAATCAAAATGGCTTTCTGGATTCCGACGACGACCTGGAAGACCAAGGGCCGCGCCGTTCCGCGGCGGAGGACACTTCCGACGCCGGCTGGTTTCCCTTACTCACGGTGGTTGCGACGGAGAAAAACGTCAGCGCCGGCGGCAAAGACCGAGTCAACCCCCAGACGGCCGATCAAGCGGCGCTGACGGGCATTGCGGGAATCACCCCGGCGATTGCCCGGGCGATCATTTCCTACCGGGGCCAGCACGCGTTGCAAACCCTGGGCGATTTGCTGGACGTGACTGCGGCGCAAAATCAAAGAGGTCAGACTGGAAATGCCGCGACAGAGGGTGGCGGGTCCTCTTCCTCCGGCAGCGCGCAGACGGGAAGTGGTTCGTCCGGTTCGGGTCAGCCGGTGATCAGTGAGGATCTGTTGATACAAATCGCCGATGACCTGACGTTGGACGGCGGAACGGATCTGACGGGCCTGATCAACATCAACACCGCCAGCGCGGAGGTTCTGGATTGTCTTCCGGCGATTGATCCGACGCTGGCGCAGGGGATAGTCTCCCACCGGAAATCCAGCGGTTTTTTTGCCAATGTGGCCGGGTTGTTGAAGGTGGAGGGGATGACCCACGACAAATTCAAGCAGGTGGTTCCCCTGATCACGGCCCGATCCGAGACCTATCGCATCGTGAGCGAGGGGAAGGTGGATTCGACCGGGGCGCGGCAGCGGATTGAGGAAATCGTCCACATCGGGCGCCGGGACCTGGAAACGCTTTCCTACCGGGAGGACTTATGAAGAGGCCGGACTGGATGAACGCGACGGGCCTGTGGATTGAGATTGGGCAAAGCTGGCTCAAAGCGCTGCACGGAGAGGACGTTTTTGAATTCCCGATTGAACGGGGCGAAAACGGCCGATTGACCGATCTTTGCCGGGAAAGACTGACGTTGAGTTTGCGGGGATTTCTGAGCAAGAAAGGCCGCCCGACGGGGGAGAAGGCCTATTGCGCCATCGGGGCGCGCGGAGTTTCGTTGCGCCGGCTGACACTGCCCGCCTCGTCCGGGGAGGAATTCCAGCGGGTGCTGCGGCTGCAAATTGAAAGCGAGTTTCCGCTGTCGCCGGAGGAACTGGCCTGGGGCTGGCGCCAGATCGGGCCGCCTGTTCCGCCGACCGATGGCGGCCCGGCGCGGCAGGAGTTGCTGGTGGTGGCGGTGAGAAAGGACGCGCTGGAGGAATACGCGGGGATATTTGCGGCCTGCGGCGTGACCCCGGTCTTTACTCTGGCGGCGCTGGCACGGGCGGCGCTGCATCCGTCGCCGGCGGGCACCTGCGCGGTCCTGGATATTGGGCGGACGCATTCGGAGTGGGTGTCCTTTGACAACGGCGTTCCCACGTCCATCCGGATTCTTCCCTGGGGCGGCGAAAGCATCACGCGCTTGCTCCAGGAAAAACTGGGCATCAGCCACGACGAGGCGGAGAAGTTGAAAATTGCGTCCGACCGTCCGGACGCCCCGCAAGGCGGGCCAGGAAGCGCGCGGCAAAGCGCCCTGGAGGCGGCGCTGGCTTCTCTGGCGGCTTGCATCGTCCCCGCCTCCATCGGCGGAAAACTATACTTGACTGGAAAAAGCGCGCGCGACCCGGGGATTGCGCCGCTGCTGGCCCGGCTGCTGGGGGGCGCCACCCCCTGCGAGAGCCTGGAACTGGCGCCGGGCGACGGACAGGCCGTCCCGATCGCCGGCCTGAAGAAATCCACCGCCAAAAACAGCGATTCCCCGCCGTTGATCCTGGAGTTCAATAACGGCAGAGACGCCGGCGGCACGGCCCGCCCGGCGGCATGGAAATGGGCCGCCGCAGCCGCATTGCTGGGCTTGGGCGCGCTTTTCTTCCCGTACGCCGAAGCGCTGCTGCTCAAGCCGTTTCTGGAAAAGAAGCTCGCCTCGGTCAAGGCGGATCGCGGCCGGCTCGACGCGATAGATCAGGAACTTTCGTTTCTGCAAAGCCTCAAACAGAGCCAGCCGCCTTATCTGGACACGCTCTACCTCCTGGCCCGGTCCGCGCCGCAGGGGACGCGGCTGGACGCTCTTTCGCTGAGCCGCCGCGGAGAAATCTCCCTGCGGGCGAAGATGGCCAACGGCCAGCAAGTCACCGATTTCCGGTCGAAACTGATCGAATCGGGCTGGTTTGCCAACGTGGTGGTGGAAGAGCAGACACCGACGCCCGACCGCCGTGTCACGGTGCGGATGACCGCGCAATTGAATCCGGCTGAATCCCGAAAACCACTGGTGGTGGATGCATCCGCCAAGAAACCCACGAAATCCGGCGCCGAAAAGCCCGCGCCCGCGGCGCCGGACGAGGCGCCCACGATCATTGGCACTCCGGAATGGACTGGGCCGATAAGTCACGCCCAAGAGGTCAAACCCGGCCCGCCTCCGGAGGGCTTGGGCGCGCCGATGCCGCCGTCCGGGCCGCCGCGCCCCCCGAAAGGAACGGCACCCTGATATGAACCGCCCGCTCACCAATCAGGAAAAGCGCACGATCCGCCTGGGAGCCATCCTGGTTTCCGTTTACCTGGTTCTGTTTTTCGGCAGGCTCACGTGGAAGTATTTCGATGCGCGTCGCGCGGAGTACCGGGAGCGCGTTCAGGAAGCCCAAAATCTGCGCCGGGAAATTGCGCCCTACCAGGACAAGGTGATGATTGCCAAAAAGCTGATGGAGGACTTCCATATAGACCCGCTCAAGCTTCACCGTTCCTCGGTGGTCGCGGAGGCCAGCGCGGCCATTCAGCAGGCGGCCACCGCCGGGGGAATCGAGGCCGGGCCGATCCGGGAGTCGCCGGGGCGGCCTTCGACCAAGGAGGTGGCGTCCATTCAATTCGAAGGCTCCGGCCCCATCCCGTCGGTCATGGCGCTGCTGCACAATTTGGAGAGCCTGGGTTACCCGCTTATTATTGACACCCTGCAATTCAGCGCCGACCCGCGCAAACCCAATGCGGTCAAGGTGAACATGACCATTGTGGTGCTGGATTTTGAAGCCTGGAAGAAAAAGGAGGCGACCCCCAATGCTTGAGCGCTTCGAACGTCCTTTGCGAATGATTTGCCTGGCGCTGGCGGCGTTGCTGGTGGTTCAACTCGCCCGGCTGGTCTTGCGCGGCGATCCGCTGGCGCATCTGAACATCCCGGCTTTGCCAGCATTGGCGCCTCCGACCAACAGCCCGGCGGCGGGCGCGGGAACCAATCTTTCGGCCTCTCCCAAAACCGGCAACAAGGACACGAATGCCGCCGCGATGAAGAATCCCGGAACCAATGGGACGAACGCGGCTGCCAGTCCGCGCAAATCCGGGACAAACGACACGAACACTGCTGCAATTAAGAACCCCGGAACCAATGGGACGAACACGGCTGCCAGTCCGCACAAATCCGGGACAAACGACACGAACGCCGCCACGCTCCAGAAATCCGGCACCAATGAGACGAACACGGCTTCCGCTCCGCATCCCGGTTCGGGAAGGTCCGGCCCGCCCGGCGGCCAGGCGGCGGCGATGGCGGGAATGATGCCGGGCGGGCGGATGGGTGGGGGAATGGCCACCCCTGAGCTTCCACCCGCCATCCAGGCCCGGGTTGATAAGATCACCGACAGCGAAATCCTCGGCCCGGTCATGCGGCCGCAGCCGATGGCCTTGATCGGCATTTCCGACCAGGAGGCGCTGATCCGCGCACCCGACGGGCAGACGGGGCCGGTCAAAGTCGGCGGCGAACTGGGAGGGATCAAGCTGCTGCGCATCGGGATCAACCGCGTGCTCATCGAGCAGGACGGGGAAAAGAAGGAACTGAGCATTTTTGGCGGGGTGGGCGGGGCGAGCCTGATGCCGAAAAGCAACGACGCCTCCACCAACCCGGCCAGCAAGATCGCCCAGACCAACCAGCTCAGCAAGACCAACCAGATTCTCTCGTCCAAACAAAAGGAGACTCACTAATGCAACCATCAAAACGTCAGCCCCTAAAAATCAGTTTCATCGCGGCGGCGCTTTCGCTGTGTCTGGCGGCGATGCTGCTTCGGACTTCGCTGCCCTTTGTCCACGCCCAAAATGCGGAAAAGGCCGCCGACACCAACGCGACGCCGGCGCCAACCCCCGGAACCAACGCCGCGCCCCAAGCCCCGGCCGACACCAATTCTGCCGCGGCGGCGGCGGCGGATCCGGCACCCACGGCGACCAATTCGCCGGACAGTTCCACCAACGCGGCGGCGGACGGCCCGGCGGCGGAGAGCAAGAAACTGCCGACGGACATGATCGAGTTGAGCTTCCAGAATGCGCAAATCGAGCAGATCATCCAATGGTTGTCAGAGAACACGGGCAAGAGCGTGGTCAAACATCCCACGGCGCGTTGTCAGGTGACAATTGTCGGGACCAAGAAGGTCACGCGCCAGGAAGCGGTCACTTTGGTTTATCGGGCGCTGGCGATGGAAGGGTTCACCGCCATTGAAAACAGCCGGTCCATCCTGATCGTGCCGGACGACAAGGAGCCGAAAATGAGCCCGGAATTGTTGGGCGCGTCGGAATCGGACGTTCCCGGCGGCCACCAGCGCCTGGTGAAAGTATTTCCCCTGCTCCACGTGCAGGCGGCGAATTTGAGCGAAAAAGTCAAAAGCGTCCTTTCGGAAAAAGCCACCGTCGTCACCGACGACCGCGCCAACCTTCTGGTGGTCACCGATTTCAATGACAACCTGGCGGCGGCCGGCGCGCTCATCGCCGCGCTGGACGTGGAAAAGACCGACGACGTGACTGTGCGCGTCATTCCGCTCAAGAATGTCGGAGCGCAGGACCTGGCGACGCAGATCGCGCCGCTGTACCAGAAGCTGACGGGCAAGCAATCCAAGGAGGTCATCGAAGTATCCGCCAGCGACACGGCCAACGCCTTGCTGGTGCTTTCCAGCGGCGCGAGCTTCAAGGAAATCAAGACATTCGTGGCCGCGCTGGACACGGCGGACGCGCAGGAGAAGATCATGAAGACCTTCGAGTTGACAAACGCGGACGCGCAGGACGTGGCCAAGCAGTTGCAGGACCTGGGGAAGGATTCGAGCAATTCCTCGCGGTACCCCTACTATTTCTTCGGGGGGGAATCCACTCCCACAGACAAGAAGAAAATGAGCATCGTGGCGGACCGCCGCCGCAACGCCATCCTGGTCCAGGCGCCGCCGGGGGCGATGGAGGGCATCGGCAAAACCATCGCGGCGCTGGACGCGCCCCTGAGCAACCAGAGCCTGGCGCCGCAGATCGTCCCGCTGAGATACGCCGCGGCCGGCGACATAGAGGACGTGCTCAACGAACTGTTTCTGAAAAAGAACCCGCCTATCCGGCCGTACTGGTGGGATAATCAGGAGGACACCCCCGACCGCGATGTCGGCCGTCTATATGGCAAAGTCCGCATTACCAGCGAGGCAGCGGCCAACGCGCTGATCATCACGGCCAACTCGCAGGAGAACCTGGATGCGGTGATAGAGGTGGTGAAACAATTGGACAAGCCGTCGGAGGCGGGCGACACCACCTTCCATATCAAGCTCAATTTCGGCAACGCCGCCAAGATCGCCAACCGGATCAACATCCTCTTTGCCAAAGGGGGTTCGCCCGCCTTGCGGCCGGTCAATGCGCAAAATCCCAACGGCAACAACCCGCAGCAGCCGCAGCAGACGTCGCAACAGACCGCCACCTCCACGGACGACTTCGCGCTGGAACAGGTGGTCAAAGAAGAGCCTTATTATTCCTGGCTCGGCGGGCAGCCGGACAATCTGCTGCGCGGCGGTTCGGACAACCGCACGACGGTGCGTCCGGTGAGCGATCTGGTGGGAAGAGTGAGGGCGGTGGCGGACGAACCGAGCAACTCGCTGCTGATCACCGCCAACGTCCACCTTTTTGCCCAAGTGAGCAAGATGATCGAGGAGATGGACATCCCGCCGGCGCAGGTATTGATCGAGGCAAAGCTGGTGCAAGTATCCGCCAATTATATGGACCAGATGGGCGTGCGCTTTTCGCCAGACGGCAGCCAGGTTTTTTCGGGGAGCGACTTTCAGAACTCCTTCATGCCGCACGCGGGGGGCACTTACCAAAAGGGATTCGGCAACATCACCCAGGTGAACACCCCGTCCAATCCTGGCGGTTCCAGCACCGGCGCCTCGGTCGCCCAGGCCCTGGCCGGCTTGCGGTCCGGCGTGCTCGACAACACGATCAGCATGGATTTCCTTATCCAGTTTCTGCATCAGAAAACCGACGCGACCGTGATTTCCGAGCCGCACATCACGATTTCGGACAACGATCTGGCCAAGCTCTTTGTCGGCCAATCGGTCCCCATCGAAACCGGCACGTTGAACCCATCCACCGGGGGCAGTTCCCAAAGCTTCAATTACAGGAATGTCGGCGTCATCCTTGAAGTGGAACCGCACATTAACCAATCCGGGGACGTCTCCCTGAGAGTCCGGGCCGAATCCTCCACCATTAATACCGCGCAAACCATCCAGGGGCAGGTGGTGATTGACACGGCGCAATTCCGGACCGAACTGACCGCCAAGGCGGGCGAAACCCTGGTTTTGGGTGGCATCATCCAAAAGCAACTGGGCAACAACACCTACAAGACGCCGATTCTGGGCAGCATCCCGGTCTTGAAGTACATCTTCGGCAAAACGGACAAATCGGGCAAACAGGTTGAACTGCTGGTCTTTCTCCGACCCAAAGTGGTGCGCTCGCCGGAGCAGGCCAAGGCGCTGCTGGAGGAAGTCAACAAGAAAGCTCCGTTGATCCTAAAATGGGAACAATCCGATCCGGAGACGCAGCAGGACAAAGCAAAAGAGGGCGGCAAGATGAATTAAGCGGGGATGGAGCAAGGAAGACGGCAAAAAGCGGCAAGGCATCGCCCGCCTTCGTCTTCTGCTCTTCCTCCGCGCTTACCTCAGCGCCTTGACCGTTTCAATGCGCGTGATCAGCCAGTCGTCGTCCATCTTTTTGAAGGTGAACTTGAGCTGCTGGACGATCAACTCCGACTGTCCGCCAATTCTGGCTTTGAGCGTCAAATCCGCCGCCGCGCCCGCCTGGTCGGGGTCGAGCATGACATTGATGCCAACAAACTCGGCCTGGATGCCATTGGCGACCGTGCGCGAGGCCATCGCCGCCTGCATCAATTCGTCCCGATGCTCAAAGGTGTGGATTCCCTCGCCCGGCACGTCAATGGCCGCCTGGACATTTTCGGCGAAGAAGCCCCCCATTCTTTCGATCTTCGCGGCCCGGCGCAGGTCGCCTTCCTGAGGGGAAAAGGAGACCAAGCGTGCCAGCTTGAGCAGGCGTTTTTCAATGACTCTCTGGGGATCGGGAAAAAAGACGCCCCAGGCCCAGACCCCCAAGGCGATCATCCCCGCCAGAAAGAGGAAGCGAACGATTTGTTTCATCACATCCTTTGCATGGGCGCGCTACTGGTTTCCCCGCCACAAGACCCTGCCCACGATCTGGCGCCGATTGGCGGCGCCTTGGGTATGTGCCTCGCGGGGCATGGAACGATTGTCGCCCACCACATAAAACTCATCGGGTCCGAGGGTCATTGGCGCCATCTGCCAGTCGGTGGGGAATTTGAGATAAGGCTCGTCCTGCTCCTGGCCGTTGATGCAGACATGGCCACTGGCAAAGGAGACGGACTCGCCCGGCAAACCGACCACGCGTTTGAGGAGCATGACCTCGGGCCGGCTGTTGAAGTTCCCCGAGCTGGTGTTGGTGGACAGATTGATTCCGACCACATCTCCGCGCTGCGGCTGGCCGATGACGTAGGCCAGGCGGTTGATGAAGTTGACGCTGTGGTTGTGGCAGGTGGGTTCCATGCTCAGGCCAATGACGCGCACCGGAATGAGGACAAAGGTGAAAGTGACCCCACAGACCAAGATGAGCGCGGCCATGCGCGCCAGCGTCCGTTTGGGCCGGCGCCCGATGGCGGCGACGCGCAACCAGTGCCAGACGCCGGCGGATTGTGGATCACTTTGCATCATTCACAAAGACCAACACCGCAACCCAGCATCCGCTTCGCCTGAAGTGGAAACAAGCCCGGAATATGGCAGTGCCTTATTTAATTGTTGCAGTGTCGGCGTTGCGCGCCGATTTCGAGCCACAGGCTCGACACTACACCAAATTAAGAATGTCTGTTCAAATGCCGATAGACAATCAGGGCCTTTGAGTATGAAATCGTCCTGGAAGCTCCATTTGGCACAGATGGTTCTGTTGCTCGCTCTCGCCGCGATCCCTTCTGGTGCGGCGAGTGGCGCGGAGTCTTTCCAACCTGCTTTTGGAGACCCGGTGTTGGAGCCGTGGCGCTGGCGCGTTTTTCCCGAACTGAACGGCCTGGGCGTCCAATGCATGGGCGAGGGCAAGGCTGGAACGATCTGGTTCGGCACGACCGAAGGGGCCTGGTCCTATGACGGCCTGCAATGGGCCGCTTACGGGAAAACGAATGGCCTGCCCGGAAGCGTGGATGCTTTTTGCACCGGCCCCGGGGGCCTCATCTATGCCGGGGGCGTTTGGGGAGTCGCCTGGTTCACGGGCAAGTCATGGAACCGAATTTGGCCCCTCCAAAAACCAGGTTCCCCCGCCCTGAAATTTTTCCCCGTCATAAAGCGCCTGGTGATGGGACGCGACGGCACGCTCTGGGCCGCCACGAGCTGGGGTGTTCTCCGCCATCAGGGGCGTGACTGGGTGCTTTACACCGGCAGGGAGGGCGCCGCGCTGATGGAACGAAATCCAGCCTACCCGGCGGTCCGGGTGGAAATGCTGCCCGACGAAATTTTATCCAAACCCCACGGCACGGAGGAGTTGACCAATCGTTTCGACTTCTGCGAAGCATACGAGGATCATTTGGGCCGGATCTGGCTGGGCACGGAAGCCGGAGAGGTGCTTTGCCTCAAGCGGTTCAAACCCTTTGCCTACTCCGTGCGCGTGCCGGAGGGAACCGACGGTTGGTGGTCTCTTTACAATGAATCGGATGGGCTAAGCCCCAACCCGCGCCCGCGCATCCTCCAAGTCGTGGACGGCACTATCTGGGTGATGGGTGGTGGTTCTCCGGGCCGGGCGAATCAATTTGACGGGAAGAAGTGGATGAGCAAGCCGATGGAAGGAACGGGCACGCTGGTGGATTGCAACTCCGTGCTGCAAACGCGCGATGGCGTTTTCTGGGTCGGCTGCAACGGAGCCGTCGCCGCCAATCGTGAGGGCCATTGGCAGGTTTATGAAGCGCCCAAAGCGCCCATCCCAAACGCGCGCACGATACTTTTCCAAAGCTCGGACGGCGCGCTGTGGATTGCCGGGCAGGACGCGGAAGTGCTCCGGCTGGATTATCAGACGCCGCGCTGGACCACGTATCAGGCGCTCAATTTCCAGTGGGAAAGCCCCAAAGGCGCGCAATGGTTCCTCCATCGCGACGGCCGGGTGGTGGTTCACGATGGGAACCAGTGGACCAGCTATGGAGTGGAGGATGGGTTGATTGATTCACCCACCTCGATCCTGGGAACGCGGAATGGAGACATCTGGGTGGCCGGCAGCCACAACCACACCGCCGCCAGCACCCGCTTCGACGGGGCGAAGTGGACGCGCGTCCTCCATGACGATTTGTCCTGGGGTGTGGATTGGCGTTGCCTGTTCGAGTCCTCTGACGGCTCGGTTTGGTTGGGGGCGGCGGCGGAATCCGCCGGCCCCGGCACGAATTACCAGTATGGCTTGAAGATGTACCGCAACGGCAAATGGTTTCATACTACCGTCCGGAATTACACCGTCCTGCCGTCCCAGCATGGAACCAACGTATTCAAATACGCTGACCCGGCTGTTACTCCCGTCGGCAAGTACCATGGCTTGGGAGAATCACGGATGGACAACAAACTCTGGAGAGTAGATACCGCGCTCAGTTTCTTTGACGGCAGAAAAGGGGGCACTATCCCGTTCAAGCAGAGTTCAGAGATCGGAGCCATCGAGACCCTGTTCACCAGCAAAGAGGGGGAGCTGTGGGTCGGCTCGCGACAACATGGCATTTTCCGCTATGACGGCAAGGAATGGCGGCGATACCACGTGAAGGAGGGTCTGGTCGCCAACACCATTCGCGGCATCACCCAGACGGCCGACGGGAGCATCTGGGCGGCGACGGACCGGGGCGTCAGCCGGTTTGATGGGCGGGATTGGACCTGCGATGTCCTGCCGCCGGTGTTGAACATCCCCCGGGATGGAGGCAGCCTCAAAGCCGCGCCTTCAGGAACGCTCTGGCTCAACCGCTGCCCGCAGAATTGGAGCCGGCGCGCCTGGCCCCAGTCGGCCCCATTCGAGCCGACCAATTCGGAGATCTGGACGCGGTGTTTCCAAATGAGCCAAGCCGCGCCCAAAAACTCCAGCGCGCCCGCCTCCGAGCGCGTGGCCCGGCCCGGCCACTCGACTCTCTCCTGGAAAGCCGCA
>Ga0182027_10001271_pt1 | contig 42289 bp, 36 predicted proteins | sample 712E1DmetaG_FD_121300 | JGI IMG/M metagenome (GOLD analysis project Ga0182027, IMG submission 121300) | Permafrost microbial communities from Stordalen Mire, Sweden - 712E1D metaG (Illumina Assembly) | ecosystem: Environmental > Terrestrial > Soil > Wetlands > Permafrost | place: Sweden...
CCGGGTCGACAAATCCCGCAGCCGAAAGCTCGGCGGCACCGGCCTGGGGCTTTCCATAGTCAAGCATATCGCGCTTGCCCACGGCGGCCGCGTGGCCGTGGAAAGCGCGCCGGGAAAAGGCAGTGTGTTTTATATTTACATCCCCGCTCTCTAAACGAAAAGAGTTCGGGGTCATGCGTTACCGTTTAAAGGGCGCCGAAAATTACAAGGAGACCATAATCATGCCGAAGCATTTGCAAAGAGAAATAGAGATTCTTAAAAAAAAGCTGCTCCACCTTTCCACCATCGTCGAGGAGCATGTGCTCAGGGCCGTTCGGTCGGTTGAAAAAAAAGACGAAGCCATGGCGCGCAATGTCTTTGAACAGGACGTCATCGTCGACAAAGTGGAAATCGAGGTCGAGGAGGAATGTCTCAAGGTCCTTGCCTTGCACCAGCCCGTTGCCGTGGATCTCAGGTTCATCGTGGCGGTACTCAAAATCAATAACGACCTCGAGCGCATTGGGGATTTGGCGGTCAATATCGCCGAGCGGTCGCTCTATCTTGCAACGCTTCCTAAATTCGAGTTCTCCTCGAATTTTCCGCTCATGTCGGAAAGGGCCTTGGCCATGCTTAAAAAATGCCTTGATTCATTTGTCAATCTGGACCCGAAAATCGCCGCGGAAGTTTGCGCGGCCGACGACGAAGTCGACGCCCTTTACCGCGACATGTACGACAAAATCAAGACCGGTATCGCCGAGCACCCCGACAAGCTCGACGAATTCATGCAGGTCCTTTCCATTTCCCGCCACCTGGAGCGCATTGCCGACCACGCCACCAACATTGCCGAAGACGTGATTTACATGATCGAAGGGGACATCGTGCGGCACCGGACCGAGGAATTCAAGAAGTAGCCTATCATAGTTATAATCAAGATATTCGAGACCGTTATCTCTTATTTGGTCTTTGCATTTCTGGAATTCTCATAGGCCCTCTTCGAATGCAAAAAATGAAAAAATACAAAAAGAAAAGAAGGCCCAATATAAAACCACGCTCTATAACTTACATGAAAGTAGAAAGACTTCTCCAAGAGGGCGAATCCGACAAGCCAGATTATCGGAGTATATGCAGGTGCGGTAAACCCGATCAAGCTTTTACTCCACTTGGAATTCGGATTTGCCATTAATAGTGCCCATGATAAAAAATAAACAATCACGCCGAAGACAAAAACACACAATCCCAAAGAATTTGAATAATCGAGCTTCATAAAAAGCGGCATAAGGAAAACAACCGTTCTCAATATCGCTTCCAGCGCCAATATGAACTTTGGAATATCGGCGTCAAATGCCTTATTTTCGAATTCGGGAGGAAGTTTTTTCCAAAAAAAGAAATTCCATATAAATATCGGAATAAAAAGTACAAAGCCGTTTGAATAAATTTGTTATTCCTTTGAACGCAATTTAATAAAGATTATTCTGAATCGGTGTCGGGCGGCCCTTTTATTGCAACATTGTCAATCCTCAGGTCGATGGCCGTTTGCTTTTTTACCCTGATTTCAAATTCTATTTCAGGCGACTTCGGCGCCCGCCCCATAAGCGGCAACCGAACGGTCTTCCACGTTGCATGGTCAAATGCCGCATATTTCGCGCTTTTGGCCGGTCCAAAACTTTCTCCGTTGTAATAGGTCCATTTGTCGTCTTTCGAGGTCCGAACCCGGAAAGAAACCGTGGCGCGCCCGCGAATCGCCATGGTCAAAACGCGTGCGGATGAGTCGGGCCTTTTTGCGCACCCAAGCATCGCCCGCGCGGCGCAGGCGTTTTGCTTTCCCGTAAACCCCGATATTTTTAAACAATACTTTCCCGAGCAGACCCCTTCCGTGTCCCGCGAGCAGGTAATGTGCGTAGCGCCCGACACCCATCCCTCGACCCCGCTTTCAAATCCGCCCGTTTTGGCAAAAACCGAATGGGAGGACGCCGTGTCCATTGCGATGGGCGATGAACGGTCAAAACAAAAAGACCCCTTGCGAATTTTTAGCATGATGGGCAAGTGATCGGAATATCCTTCGCCCCGATGAAACTTCCGGTGGTTTTCAAACCGCATTTGCCACCGATAGGGCGCCCCGTTTAAAAGCAGCCTGCCGTCCCAGGAAAAAACGCCGAACGAACGATCGACGTAAGAATGCCGGTTTCCGCAAAAAAGTGCGGGGGGCAGCAAAATATGGTCGGGCGTGTTGTTTTGGCCCCGGTACACCTCGGACATCCGCTTGTTTTCCGCAATGTCAAGCCAAGGGTCGAAAAGGGCCATGCCGCTACTTTTGGCGACGTTTTTTTTGGTCACGTAGTCCGTATAGGCGCCTTTACGCGATGCAACGGTCCCCAAAACATGGTTGATCCCCGTTTCTCCGTGCGTATTGTCCAGGCCCGCGGTATGGAAATTCGCGCATTCGTCGTAGTTTTCATTCAAATCGCCCGCAATGACGTAACTTTCCCCGATAGGAAGCTTTTCGATTTTATCCTTAAGGAGATTTGCTTGCTCGATGCGAAAAGACTCCGGCTCCTTCTTCGAAGGCCAATGGCAGGCGAAAACTTTCAGCGTATCGCTTCCAAGGCAGACATCCGCTTCCAGGAGATTTCGGGAGAAGCCGTTTGCGCCGGGACCCGTCGCATATCCTTTGCAATCAAGGACCGGAAACCGTGAAAGAACGCACGGGACCGTAACGGTGCGATTGGGCTTGTCGCCAAAGGCAAAATAGGGGTATGATCGGCCCTTTGTTTTCAAAGCGTCGGCAAGGTCGCGGGCGGCGTTCTCATTTTCAATTTCCAAGAGCACCGCGATGTCCGGGCCGGCGGCGGCGATGACGGCGGCAATGTTGTCGAGTTTGATATGATAGGTTTCAAACGTCCAATTACAGGCGCCGGGCTTAAATTCCGGGTATTCCGTGCCGTTGTCGACCATATCGAATAAATTTTCTACATTATATTCCATGATTGAAATCGTGTCCGGGTACGGACCCGCGAAGGGCGGCGGATTATCGGAGCGTTTTTGGCAGGAAAAGGCCGCGAGAAAAAAAACAAGGCTGCTTAAACGGACCGCTATGCGCCAAAGTGCCATGGGAGGTGCTTAGCGCTGGGGTTCGGCGTGGATGGTGGTCGTTGCGCCGGGAAGCGCTTTTTTAATTTCCAACTCTACGGCATTGCACAGATCATGAACGTTTTCCAGGGATGTGGATTTTTCCATGGCGATATGGATGTCGATTTCGCGGTGGTTTCCGCTTTTGCGCGTTCGCAATTTATGATAACTCAGAATATCAGGATGGCTTTTAAGGACCGTATGGATTGTTTTGAGCTCCTCCTCGGGAAGCTGCTCGTCGAGGAGGTCCTTGACCGACCGTTTGGTCAGGTCGAAAGACGCCTTGCAGATCATGATTGCCACGGCGATGGCGATGATGGGGTCCAATAATTGAATATGCAAAAACCGGATGACGATGAGTCCGGCCATGACGCTTAAGGACGTGATAACGTCGATGTTCAGGTGCATGGCGTCGGCTTCGAGGGCGATGGAGTCCGTTTTTTTTGCGATTTTAAAAAGCAGGCGGGAAATGAATAAGTTGACGATAACCGAAATTGCCATGACCGCGACGCCCCAATCGAGCTTGACGATCGCCACGGGATGAAAAACCTTTTTTACGGCCTCGTAAACGATCATGACGGCCGCGAAGAAAATAAGCATGGCTTCGATAAATCCGGAAATGTTCTCGAATTTTCCGTGCCCGTAGGGATGCTGCTTATCGGCGGGCTCCACCGCTTTTTTAATTGAAAAAAAAGCTATGACGCTCGCGATCAAGTCGATTGCCGAATGGGTCGCCTCGGAAATGACTGAAATGGACCCCATCAAAACGCCGGCGATTATTTTGAAAACGATCAGACATGCATTTGAGGAAATTGAAAGAAATGCGGCATTTTGCTTGTTCATGGCGTTCTTTCCGGTAAAGCAATAAGCTTATAAAATACTCATTAAGGCCCTGGCGCGCAAGAGACTTTGCTCGGGCCCAAGCCGATTATCTATTTTGATGCCATGGATGAATTTAAAATTGAGGAATTTAAAAGCGGAGAAGAATTCGACGTCGCCGCATTGATAAAAACGGTTTTTGACGAATTCGTGGCCCCGGATTATTCCCTGGCGGGCAATAATTTTTTTTATGGATATATTGAACCGGCCAAATTGTCTGAGCGGTTTTCCCGGGGAGACGTCCTGTTGACGGCCAAAGCCGGCGACGCGATTATCGGTTTTATTGAAGTGCGCGACGGAAACCATATTGCCTTGCTTTTCGTGGATACGGCCTGGCAGCGAAAAGGAATCGCGAAAAAGCTCATTGCAATGGCAATCGCATCATGCCGGGAAAAGAACAAGGCGCTCAAGGGTTTTGAAGTGAACGCCTCGCCCTATTCCGAAAAAATATACGCCAAAATGGGCTTCATAAAAACGGCCGATTTGCAAAACGTCAATGGACTGAAATTCGCGCCTATGGCGCTGGAATTAGCGAGTTGACTTTATGCCGCTTGCCAAGTTTAAAGAAAAGAGTGACGAACCGCGCCGTCCTTGAAATATTTTTAGCAATACGGGTCGTTGTCCTCTTTTCACTTTACCCATGGCCGTGCTTAAATTTCATGCCCCAAAGCGAAGCAATTTACATCGACGAAATCATCGATACGGCGCTTGCCCTTTGTGAAAAGCTGCCCCCCCGATATTCACCACAAAAGAGCGTCATCAAAGATTGTAAGGACAGGCTCGGCAAGGGGTCTTTACAACTCGCGGTCATGGGGATGTTCAAGCGGGGCAAGAGTTCATTTGTCAACACCTTGCTCGGCCTTGACGTTCTGCCCACGTCGGTTGTTCCCGTGACGTCCATCCCGACGACCATAAAATACGGCCCGGACCTGACGTGCACGATACGCTTTTTCAATAAAAAACCCGATTTGCGGGTCCACGGTTCGGTGGAGGCCGTCAAGGTGCTCCTGCAGGAATACGTGGCCGAGGAAAACAACCAGAAAAATAAGCTATGCGTCAGCGAGGCGATCGTCGAATGCCCCAATGACGTGCTTGAAAACGGCACCGTGCTCATCGACACGCCCGGGTTCGGATCGACCTACGTCCATAATACGAAAACGACCGTCGACATCCTGCGGACCTGCGACGCTGTGCTGTTTTTGCTGAGCTGCGACCCGCCGTTTACCCAAACAGAAGCCGAGTTTCTCAAAGAAGTCCATAAAACCATTCCGCGCATATTTTTCATTTTAAACAAAATCGACCTTTTGACCGTCGACGAACTTAACAAAATAGACCGCTTCATTAAGGGCGTTCTGACGAACAATCTCGGATTTCCGCCGGAGACCCAGGTGTTTCATGTTTCCGTGAAAATGGGGCAATCACTCAAAGATTTGCCCGAAAACAACCCCGCGCGGCGCTTAAGCGGCATCGGCGAAGTAAAAACGGAAATACTCGACTTTATGGTGCGGGAAAAATATTTCACCCTATCGCAGGCGATCATTGAAAAGTTCAAAATCGCCCTTACGGAGCTTTTGGACGGGCTAGACCAGGATTATCGCGAATGCATGGGGCCGGTCGACCAGGAGCGTCGGGAATACGAATGGATCGTGCGCCATGGCGGGTCCATCAGGAAAAAGATCGAAAAGGAGCGCCAACTTATCGACGTCGAGGTCAAGGCATTGCATGACTTCGTCGATAAAACCATCGACCCTGTCAAGGGCGATATCCAGCAAAAAGCGAAGAATTCTCTCCATAACATTCTGGCCACCGTGTCGCTGAAAAAATCGACCTTGGCTTCCGTCGCGCGGGCGGCCTTCGAACAACATTGCGTTGAAATGTTCAACAATCTTTTTTTGCACGTGGCTTCGACGGTCAATAAACCGCTTAAAAAAGCCATTACCCTTCACGTCAACGAATACCGGGAGATGGCGCGGGAGATCGCCCAGTCCGTGCCGTCATTGCAAGTCCCTTCCGAAGATCCGCCGGCCGAGCTTGACGATGTGGAAATCAACCCCGATCCGCGTTGGGGCCTGGAAGGCGTTGCCGCGGCTTTCGACCATATCAAATTGCCGTTTTGCGGCTTTTTCGCCTCGCGGCAAACACGGGCCGACCGCTATGAAACCTGTTTTTCCCGCGCCATCACCGAGATCATCAATCGAAACGTTCTTCGGCTTTCCCTACGGCTCAAGGAACTGGTCCAGGCTTCCTGCAAGGACTTCAAGCGGGAGCTTGACGCCCGCACAAACGCGCTGCTTGCCGCGATGAACGCCGCCATGGGGGAAAAGAAAGTTTCGCTGGAAAATTTCGAGAACGTTTCGAAACCGATCGTCGAGGCAATCGCCGCGCAAAAGAACGAGGTCGCCCGCATCATGGGGATGCTGGGATAATTATAGGAGAAAAAAAGACGGGAGAAATTTAGAAGACATGATTAATTCTTCAATCCGCGATAACCACAAAAAAGGTTCCGTTGGCGATTTCCTGATCGAGAATATCAAACAAAACTCCTCCGCTTCCATTGTCTCCGCATATTTCACTATTTACGCTTATAAAAAGCTTCAAACACAACTTGACGGCATTAAAAGACTCCGGTTTCTTTTTGGCGAACCCACATTTATTAAGGCAATTGACCCCGATAAAATGAATTCCCGTAATTATGAGATTGAAGACAACAAACTTTCAATTCCTATAGATAGCCGATTAAGCCAGAAAGCGACCGCCAGAGAATGTTCCGATTGGATAAAAAGTAAGGTCGATATTCGATCAATGGTCAAGCCGAATTTTTTGCACGGCAAAATGTACTTCATTCAACATGAAAACGGCAAAGAAAAAGCCATATCCGGTAGTTCGAATTTTACCGTTAACGGACTTGGTTTAGGGGGGAGTCCGAACATAGAATTAAACATGGTTGTTGATGGCGACAGGGACCGGGCCGATCTTAAGGAGTGGTTTGATGATTTGTGGAATGACGCTACCGGTCTTGTCGAAGACGTCAAGGAACAGGTATTGAAATATCTTGAACAACTTTACGTTGAGAATTCGCCCGAATTCATTTATTATAAAACCTTGTTCCATATTTTCGAAAAATACTTGGAAGACCAGAAAAAAGGCGGGTTACTTAATGAAAAGACGGGGTTTTTCGATAGTGAAATCTGGAACACTCTCTACGATTTCCAGAAAGATGGCGTTAAGGGCGCGATTAACAAAATATTAAAACTTAACGGTTGTATTATTGCCGATAGCGTCGGGCTAGGAAAAACCTATGAAGCCTTGGCGATAATTAAATATTTCGAACTTTTAAATCAGCGTGTTCTTGTTATATGTCCTAAAAAGCTTTCAGGGAATTGGACCATTTATCAGGCAAGCCTTGGCCATACACTTAACCCATTTAAAAAGGACCGCTTTTCGTATTCCGTTCTTCACCATACCGATATTGGTCGGGAAACAGGCGTTTCAAGCGCTAATGGAATTAACCTTGCGAATTTTAATTGGAGCGCCTACGACCTTGTTGTAATTGATGAATCGCACAATTTTCGCGGAAATCCGACCGAACATGTAGGTGAAGACGGCGCTATTCGCCGAAACCGCGCAAAATGGCTGATGGACAAGGTAATTAAAGAAGGCGCTAAAACCAATGTGCTCCTGCTCTCGGCAACGCCGGTCAATAATACGCTCAGGGACTTGAGAAACCAAATAGCTTTTATTACCGAAGGCAAAGAAGACGCATTATTTGACTGTTGCCAAATAAAAGACATTTCATTTACTCTCAAAAATGCCCAAACGCATTTCACTAATTGGGCTGACCCTAAAAAGAACCCTAAAAGGACCGTTAAACAACTTCTTGAACGCCTCGATTCGTCGTTTTTCAAGCTTCTTGACGAATTAACTATCGCCCGCAGCCGCAAGCACATTAAAGCATTCTATAAAATTGAATCGATCGGTAAATTTCCTGAACGAAACAAGCCACATTCCGTTTATCCTGAAATTGATCTTCAAAAGAGGTTTCCATCATATGACCGATTAAATAGAGAAATACTGAAATACAAGCTCTCCGTATTTAATCCGTCGGCCTATGTAAAAGAAGATAAACAACAAAAATACGAGGCGATGGCCGGGACCAGCGTCCTAAATTTTAAACAAGCGGACCGTGAAAATTTCCTTATCGGAATGATGAAAGTAAATTTCCTAAAGCGACTTGAAAGCTCTATTCAGTCTTTTGAAATTTCACTCGACCGGACCATTCGTAAAATCGAGGCCCTTGAAAAGCGGATTAACGATTTTGTTGGTCTTAAAAAAACTTTCCAGGAAGAAACGCTTGAAACATTCGGGCCTGATGAGGAAGAACGTGAAGAAAATGATGATGAATTAGAGCAGTGGCAGGTCGGCAAGAAATTGAAATTCGATTTGGCTGACCTTAACCTTGACGTTTGGCTTGAAGACTTGAAAAAAGACAAAGATGCTTTAAGCGATTTATACAATAATGCCTGCGCAGTAACAATTGATCGTGACGCCAAATTCGACACCTTGAAAAACCTCATTACCGACAAACAGCATCATGCGATAAATGATACTAATAAAAAAATCGTCGTATTCACCGCTTATGCGGATACGGCCAAATATTTGTATGATAATTTAAAGGAGTTTTGTACCAAAGAGCTTTCTTTAAATATCGCCCTTGTGTGCGGATCAAAAACCGAGACAACCTTCGATAAAAATGATTATGATAGCATTTTAACAAACTTTTCTCCAATCGCAAAAAACCGTGGAAAAATGAAGGGAATGCCGCAGGATTCCGAGATAGATATTCTTATTGCCACGGACTGCATCAGCGAAGGACAGAACCTCCAGGATTGCGATTATCTGATTAACTACGACATTCATTGGAACCCGGTTCGCATTATTCAGCGATTCGGGCGCATCGACCGGCTCGGCAGTATAAACGGCAAAATACAGCTTGTAAATTTCTGGCCCACCAACGACCTTGACAATTATATAAATCTCAAGGAACGAGTTGAGGCGCGCATGGCGCTTGTTGACGTTACCGCAACGGGCGAAGATAACATTCTTAATACCGAGCAGATCGAGGAGCTGATTTCAGAAGACCTTAAATATCGCAACCATCAATTAAAACGGCTGAAAGACGAGGTCCTCGACCTCGAAGATATGGAAGAAACGCCGTCGCTTACCGATTTTACTCTAGATGATTTCAGGATTGATTTGACGAATTTTATTGAGGGGAACCGAAAGCAACTCGTTGAAAGCCCCTTGGGCCTTTATGCTATTGTGCCTTCGCCGGCTTCGCCGCTTGCAAAAGATTTTAATCCGACTATTTTCAACACCAGCCTCATTGATATTGTCAAGCCTGGCGTCATTTATTGCTTAAAACAAAAGGGCGATACTAACGGGACAGAAGAAGTGAATCCTCTCCAGCCCTATTTTCTTGTGTATGTTCGCGATGACGGAACAGTCCGCTATAATTACACAAATGCAAAGCAGATTCTTGAAATCTACCGGCTACTCTGCCAGGGCCGCACGGCGCCCTATGAACAGCTCTGCGAATTGTTCAATAACGAAACAAAAAACGGCGAAGATATGGATCGATATAATGTTATTTTACAAAAAGCCGTTGTGGAAATAATGCATGTTTTTCAGAAGCGCGCCAATCAAAAGCTTACATCGGAACGTGGTGCGTTATTAATACCTAAATCAAAACAGGTTCACGAAGCTGATAGTTTTGAGTTAGTGACATGGCTTGTTATAAAATAGTTCGTATAGTTTGATTAATAAAGGTAACGAATTCGTAACCTTAAAAGTGGTCGAATTCGACCACTTTCTACCCCGATTTTAATTATAGCGAATTCGCCATAATTAAAATGAAAGAATTCATCATGAGTTTTGAAATTAAAAAGAAAATAGAAAACGGCCTTAAGGCTTTTTCAGAAGATAACCTTACCCCAAACAGCCTCAACTTTTTCAATACTCTTGGTTATAATACCGAGCGACAGGCATCACTTGATAAACCCAAATTTTCCGCGTTTAAAGCCGCCTATATTCAAGGTAGCACAAAGTTCAATGAAGAAAAGGCGCTGGCAAAGGAATGGAAATACGTTGATCTGCTTTTTCAGCTTTCCAAAGACGAAGTAACGCGGCAGAACAGCCTTTTTGATTCGAAGCGCGTCGATAACAGAGATATACAAAGCTACTTGTTTTTCGTCATTGAACTTTCCGGCGCGGCATATACCAGGACCGCGTTTTCGCAGATTACGCGGGAGGTAAACAAGCTCTTTCCCATGCCAGCCATGATTTTATTTAAAACCGGCAATAACCTGACGCTCTCCGTTATCAATCGAAGGCTGCATAAGAAAGACGAAAGCAAGGACGTTCTCGAAAAAGTCACGCTTATCAAAGACATTTCCATTGAGAACCCGCATCGGGCGCATATTGAGATACTTTTTGATTTGTCATTTGATGAGCTTTTGGCCCGATTCAAATTCACGAATTTTGTCGAGCTGCACAATGCGTGGCAGAAGACGCTTGATACGAAGGAGCTGAACAAGCGGTTTTATCAGGAGCTATCAAGCTGGTATTTCTGGGCAAAAGATAAGGTGCAATTTCCCGCGGACGTCGAAAAAGACGAAGACAACCGCAATTCAATAAACCTCATTCGCTTAATTACTCGAATTGTTTTTATATGGTTTGTTAAAGAGAAGGATCTTGTGCCTGACAGCCTTTTCGATCAAGCGAGATTGTCAAGTATTTTAAAGGAGTTTAATCATAACAAAAAATCGGCAAATTACTATTCTGCGGTCCTTCAAAACCTTTTCTTCGGCACGCTTAATCAAAAAATGGACGAAAGAGGCTTTGCCAAGAACGGGACTATCGAAGAAAATAGAAACGAATATGGCGTTAAGAACCTGTTCCGGTATGCGGATCTTTTTTCAATTTCTGAAAAAGAAGTCCTAACATTATTTCAAGATGTTCCCTTCCTTAACGGTGGCCTATTTGATTGCCTGGACAAGCCGGATGACTCCGGTAAAATACTTTACTCCGATGGTTTTTCACGCAATCCTAAGAAACGCGCGATAGTGCCTGATTATCTGTTTTTTGGAAATGAGCAGGAATGCGATTTAAATGAGATTTTCGGTACACGAAACAAAAAATATAAAGTAAAAGGTCTTATTGAAATACTTTCGAGCTACAAATTTACCATAGCGGAAAACACTCCGCTTGAAGAAGAAGTAGCGCTCGACCCGGAACTATTGGGGAAAGTTTTCGAAAACCTCCTGGCCAGCTATAACCCGGAAACGCAGACGACCGCCCGCAAACAAACGGGATCTTTTTATACACCGCGTGAAATTGTCGATTACATGGTAAATGAATCGCTTATTGCTTATTTGGAAAGAAGCCTCACGCCTGAAAAGAACCTCACCCCCGGTAGCTATAAGAACCTCACCCCCGCCCCCTCTCCAAAGGAGAGGGGAGAAAAATCATTGCGTTTACCGGGATATATAACGACTGACCCGGCCACCTATAAAACATCCAAACAATTTGCTCTTGAAAATAGACGAAATGCTACTGATGCGGAAGCCTTATTATGGGAGGAACTGCGTAATCAAAACCTTGGCAGAAAATTTCGTAGACAGCATCCCATAGATAAATTCATTGCCGATTTTGTCTGCCTTGAAGAAAAATTAGTAATTGAAGTAGATGGCAATGTGCATGATACTCAAGAGCAAAAAGACTATGATGCAATGCGTACAAAACGTCTTAAGGCTCTTGGATTTAGCGAAATACGATTTTCAAACGAACAAATATTGTCAAACCTAAAAACCGTTTTGCAAACTATTATAGATTCTTTTTCTTCCTCCCCCTCTCCTTCGGAGAGGGGGTTGGGGGGTGAGGTTTCTTCGCAGGCCGAGGGTGAGGTTTCTCCGGAAACCGACCATGATGTTTCTTCCCGTCTTCGCGATCTTTTAAGCTATTCCGAAAATCCGAATCCCTTTTCGCCGGAAGAAACCGCATCACTGATTTTTGCAATAGATAATTGCAAAATCCTTGATCCGGCATGCGGCTCCGGCGCATTTCCCATGGGAGTCTTGCATAAACTTGTGCATGTTCTCCACAAAATTGACCCGCAAAATAAACAGTGGAAAGAACGGCAAATACAAAAAGCGCGTACAATTGACGATGTAACAATCAGGGAACATCTCATCGACGACATTGAAACCGCGTTTGAAAGCAACGGACTTGATTATGGCCGAAAATTGTACCTGATTGAAAACTGCATATACGGAGTAGACATTCAACCCATCGCGGTCCAGATTGCCAAATTACGGTTTTTTATTTCCCTCATTATCGACCAAAATAAACGGCCGGAAAAAGAGAACCTCGGCGTTCGAAGTCTGCCCAATCTTGAAACAAAATTCGTCGCGGCCGACAGTCTTATCGCGCTTGAGCGGCATTACGATGAAAAGGGCGGCGAAACCTTGTTTAGAAACGCTGATGCCATTACTCAATTGGAAGAAGAACTCAGGAAAATCCGCCACAGCTACTTTTCGGCCAAAACGCGTAAGGAAAAGCTCAAGTATCAAAAGCAAGACAAAGAAAAACGGGAGGCTATCGCTAATGAGCTTGTAGTCATGCGTTTTTCGGAAGACGACATCGTGAAGCTTAAAAATTACGATCCGTACGACCAGAGTCACGGGGCGTCGTTTTTTGACAGTGAATGGATGTTCGGGCTACGACAGCCAAATAAGACGACCGGCGTTTTCGATATTGTTATAGGCAACCCGCCGTATGTGCAAATTCAGAACTTCTCGGGAATGCAACAGCAGAAAGACTGGGAACGGCAGAAATTTGAAACGTATGTCAAAACAGGAGATGTGTATTGTTTGTTTTATGAACGAGGATTCAGGCTTTTAAAAAATGGCGGAGTGCTGACGTTTATAACAAGCAACAAGTGGATGCGGGCGAATTATGGGAAGGTTATGAGGAAGTTTATCAACAACAATGGTTCTGTTTTGCAATTGATTGACTTTGGCGATTCGCCGATATTTGAGAATGCTACGACGTATACGAATATTCTGGTGTGGAAGAAAATACGGGAAAAGGTGAAGACAAAGGCGTGGGATTTGAGTAAGGCGTATGCTATTGATGCCATGCTCGAAGGAATGCTTGAAAAACAAGGCGAATGCGATGCGCTGTTTACCGAAGATTCATATGTAGTGGTTAAGAGTGAGCAGACAGCGATTAAAAGAAAAATTGAGCAAATGGGAATACCGCTGAAAGATTGGGATATTTCGATTTACCGTGGAATATTAACAGGCTTGAATGAGGCGTTTATTATTGATGGAAAAAAGAAAGATGAGCTGATCGCCAAAGACCCGAAAAGCGCTGAGATCTTGAAACCGATTTTGAGGGGAAGGGATATTAAAAGATATAAAGCCGAGTTTGCAGATTTGTGGTTGATTTTTATCCCATGGCATTTTCCATTACATGAAGATATTTCCATTTCTGGAAATTCGTTAAAAGCAGAAAAAGCATTCCAGAAAAACTATCCAACTATTTACAAACACTTTCTTGAATATAAGAATGCTCTTTCTAATAGGAACAAGGAAGAGACTGGGATCCGATATGAATGGTATGCTCTTCAACGATGTGCGGCATCATATTATCAGGAATTTGAGAAAGAAAAGATAAGTTATTCCGAAATTGTTTTCGATTCAGCGTTCACAATAGATGCTAATGGTTTTTACCCTGAAGCAACCACATTTACAATAACTGGTGAAAGATTGAAATTTCTCACAGCTCTTCTTAACTCAAAACTTCTTACCTATGCTTTTAAAAAGTTTTATGCCGGTGGCGATCTCCGAGGCGATACTTTCCGCTATAAAAAGGTATTTTTAGAATTTCTTCCTGTCCCAAAACTTTCCAATGAATCCCAACTCCCCTTTGAAATCCTCGTCGACTGCATTCTTTTCTGCAAATCCCGCGACAATGCCGATCTTGACTCCTGCTCTTCCCTTCTCGAATCCGTCATCGACGGCCTTGCCTACGATCTCTATTTCCCCGAAGAAATGAAGGCCGCGCACTGCTATATCACGGACCGGATTTCAGAAGTCCTCAAACCCTTCAAGAAAAATGATACCGTCGCATTTAAAACCGAATATATTACGGAACTCTGCAAGTTTTTCCACAAGGATGAAACAATCTACCACGGCCTTATCCATCGCCGGACAATAAAAGAAGTCCAGATCATATCAGGAGATAAATCATGACCGATCCGCGTCTTGACGCATTGCGCAGCGCTGTTGCCGAACCATCTTCTCCTTACGGCCCGGTAAAAATTGACCGTATCAAACTGTCGAATTATAAATTTTTCCATGGCGATTTTGAACTTGCATTCAATGGCAAGAATGTTTTGATTTACGGTGAAAACGGCAGCGGCAAAAGCTCTATTTACCGTGCATTGGAATTTTTGGCTAAAACCAGGTTTAATTCAATTGCCAAAGACCGCAACATTTTCGCGGAATCCACGGAGCCTCAGATTGAGTTCGGTTTTTCAAACGGCAAGGCTTTGATTATTGATAGCGACCTGGTTGAAATGCCGGAGTCCTTCGGCTTTCTTCGCGGGCTTTCAGTCTTTGTGCCGCTTCTCGATTACAAGAAATTGCTTAAAGTGCATTTTTCGCCAACCGGTAATGGTGAAACAATTAACGTATATGCTATGTTCCGGGAGATATATAAAGATTATCCATATGAAAAGGGCAGAAAAGCCTCGGAAATTACGGATTTCAATGAATATTTCAACGTTTTGAAAACTATCGCAAACGGCGATCTCCTGGATGAAATAAATACGCTCATTGGCTTTTTTGATAAGGATTTTAAAATTTCAAAATTCACCTTTAAGGTAGAGACCACTCCTGACGGCCGTCCGGAACCGTCCGTCTCCATTGATATAGACTACCGGGAAAACCCGATTGAACGATATCACCAATTTCTCAACGAAGCGCGCCTTTCGGCATTGGCAATCTCAATCTATTTTGCATCTATCCGTAAATTGCTTGGTTCACTAAAAATGGAAAGCCTGAAAATACTTGCTTTAGACGACCTGTTAATCAGCTTGGACATGAGCAACCGCCTGAAACTTCTCGAAATTCTCAAGTCGGAATTCAGCGATTTTCAGATATTCTTTTTCACGCACGACAAAGAGCTCTTCGAACTTTACAAAAATAAAATGGAATGGGAAGCTTACGAACTCTACCTTGATGATTCCGGACCGATTCCCAAACCGATTGTTAAAAAAGGTTCTTCATCCATTGAAAAAGCGAAAGAATATTATGCCCGCAAGGAATATGAACCTTGTGCTCTGATGCTTCGCAGGGAATTTGAGAAATTGCTCAAAAATATCTTGCCGCTTAAAGAACAGTATGATAAAAACTATAATGAACTTGATCTTGCCGGGCTGATTGGGAAATCTATTGCCCAAAGTTCCGGTGAGACTGAGCAAATTCTTAAGAATCTTGACAGTCACCGAAAACATATTCTCAACCCATTAAGTCATGCTGACAACAGGAACATCTTTTCCGGGGAATTAAAAGCTACGATGGAAGACCTTGAAAAATTAAAAACGCTTCTCAAATGACGGAACCCTTAATAATGCAAGGCACGTAGAACCCTAGTCCAGATACTCCTTGAATTCCGTACTGTAAATATCGATGATGGTGACGAAGAGCGACGCGATGACCGGACCAATGATGAATCCCATGATGCCGAATGCCGCGATGCCGCCGATGGTGGCGAAAAACACCACCATGTCGTGCACGCGCGCCTGACTGCCCACGATGCGGGGCCTGAGAAAGCTGTCGATATTCGAAATGACCACCGCGCTGAGAAGAAAAATACCCACGCCTTGCCACACATTGCCGATTATCACCTGGATAATGGCGGCCGGAAACATGACCACCCATGTCCCGAGCATGGGTAGTATCGACAGCAGCACCATGACGATCCCCCATATAAGCCACGACTTGATCCCGAATATCAGGAACGTGAGCGCGCCGAGCGTTCCTTGAATAAGGCCGATGACCAGGCACGCCCTGACCGTGGCGCGGCTCATTTGCAGAAACCGCATGAACAGCATGTTTTTATATTCTTGACGCAGAGGGACCAGGTGGTTGAGCTTTCCCAGAAGCGCCTTGCCGTCGAGAAACAGGTAAAACATGGCGAAGATCGTCATGAGAACGTTTGCCGCGAGCACCAGGACGCTTCCCGAGGTTTTATCGATGACGTCGGTGGCTATTTGCGCGGCCGAACCCATGCCTTTTTCGAGCGAGGCGCGCCAGTCGATATCAAACCGCCTGACCCAGCGCATATACTTTGAATTGGCGAGGCCGCGCAGCTTGCCCTCTTCGCCCTTCTTGACAATTTCAAGCACTTTGGGCTCCGCCGTGCTGTAGAGTTCCATGACCTGATTGCTGACGATATACGTAAATAAATAGGCCGGGGCCAAAACGCAACAGACCGTGATGAGGCAGCTTGACAGCGCGGCCAACACGGGTTTGTTCCAGAGGATTTTTTTTAGTCCCTCGTACATCGGATACAAAATCGTCACGAACGTGGCCGACAGCATGAGGGGAATGGCGAAAACCTTTACCATGGGAATAATGGCGATCGACAGAAAAACAATGACCGCAATGAGCACGTACCGATTGTAATTTTTGTGGCGGCGCCGGTAGGTTGGGGCGGCATGGTCGTCAATGGGCGCGCCGTCCCCGGGCCGCGGGGAGGATTTGTCCGGTTCGTCGGATGGGAAATGCAGCTTGTCCATGGGGTCGCGGCGCCTTTCAAGCCGCCATTAAAAATACAAAATGCCTTTTTTACACATGGAGTATACTATTGCCCGCAAAAAAAATCCATATATCTCACGATCGAATTGCAATCGCGCGGCCCGAAAAGTATACTTTGTAGACGGGAAAATATTTTTACGCGGGGTTTATGCGATGCGACCATTATTGCCTATTATATACGTGGGCGCCGGAGGGGCCTTGGGGTCAATGCTTCGGTATCTCATGACGCTTTTTTTTCAGACCTTCGAACTGCGTTTTCCCTTTGGGACCCTGACCTCGAATTGCGCCGGATGCTTTATCATCGGAATCGTGGCGGGCCTGACCATCGACGTTCCCGTGCTTTCCGGAGAGGCCCGTTTGTTTCTCGCGACGGGTATTTGCGGGGGATTTACCACGCTTTCATCGTTTATTTACGAACTCGCGCAACTGTTTCGCGACGGTCAATATTCGCTCGGCTCGCTTTATTTCGTCGCCACGTTTTTCGGCGCGTTCGGGGCCTTTTTTTTCGGAACGACGTTGATTAAATTATTATACAGGGGGTAGGCCATGGAACTCTCGGCCGAATCAAAGTTGTTGCGCATTTTTATCGGCGAGTCGGACAAGGTAAAACACGGCCCCTTATATGAGGCGATCATCCGCGAGGCGCGCGCGGTGGGCCTCGCGGGGGCCACCGCCTGGCGGGGGCTCATGTCGTTCGGGCCCACGAGCCATGTGCGCACGGCAAAAATTCTCGATCTTTCGTCGGACCTTCCGGTGATCATCGAAATCGTGGACACGGAAGAGAAAATAAACGCCTTTCTCCCCAGGCTTTCCGAGATGTTCGAGGAAGCCGGGTGCGGGGGGCTTGTAACCATAGAGAAAGTCAACACTCTTAAATACGTGCACGGGGTCAAATAATATCGTCGATAGACCGCCATTGGGCGAAACCGTTAAACCAACCATGTAACTTTTTGAGGTGCAGCATGCCGGACTCCAAATCCATCGAGACGCTTTTAGCGCACGCGGGACTCATTTCTGACCTGTCAACCGGCGCCGTCAGTACGCCGATTTATCAAACCGCCACCTTCAGCCATCCGGAACTCGGCAAGTCGACGGGCTTCGATTATTCGCGGACCGCGAACCCGACCCGGTTGGTGCTTGAAAAAGTTTTGGCCGAACTCGAAGGAGGGGTTGACGCAAGCGCATTCGCGTCGGGCATGGCCGCCATAACCTCGCTGCAGTGCTTATTCAAGCCGGGCGACACGATACTGGTTTCCGACGATCTTTACGGCGGGACCTACCGGCTTTTCGAGCGGGTTTTCAGGCCGTGGGGTCTGCACTTCGAATATCTTGATTTCGCGGATTTGACCGGCGTCAAACAGTCGACCGACGCCCGCGTCAAGGCTTTTTTTATCGAAACACCCACCAATCCGCTCATGAAAATCGCGGATCTCAAAAAATTGATCGGCTTCGCCCGGTCGCGCGAAGTCCTGGTGATCGTCGACAATACGTTCATGACCCCATACTGCCAGCGGCCCCTTCAGCTTGGCGCCGACGTGGTGGTGCATAGCGGCACCAAATATTTGTCGGGCCATAACGACACGCTGTTCGGCGCGGTGGTTTCGAAAGACGTCGATATTGCCGCGAAGATCGCCTTTACGCAAAACGCCACGGGCGCGGTGTGCTCGCCGTTCGACGGGTGGCTTGCGCTCAGGGGGCTCAAGACGCTCGCCGTTCGGCTCGACCGCGCCCAGGAAAGCGCCTTTGCCGTGGCCCGCTGGTTATTAAAACGTAAAGGCGTTAAAACGGTTTACTTTCCCGGCCTTGCCGCGCACCCCGGCAGGAAAACCCATTTTGGGCAGGCGTCGGGTCCCGGGGCGCTTCTGTCCTTCAGGTTGGCCGACAAAAAGGCCGTTCGCAGGGTGATCAATTACGTTGAAACCATAACCTTCGCGGAAAGCCTCGGCGGGGTCGAATCGCTCATCACCTACCCCATGACGCAGACCCACGTCGACATTCCCGAACCGCTGCGCAAGCGGATCGGCATCACCGAGGATTTGCTTCGATTGTCAATCGGCATCGAACGCTGCGAAGACCTGATAGCGGACCTCGACCAGGCGATTGGCTAGGGGGGGCGGGCCGCCGGCTATGCCGGCGGGCGCTTACTTTCCCTTTTCACGGGTCATTGGCTCGGAAATCGCTTCCACCTTTTTATTGATGATATGCGGCGTCACAAAAACGATGAGGTCGTTTTTGTCGTTTGACTTGGACGAGCGTTTAAAAAGGTTGCCGATGAGCGGGATGTCCTTCAGCACGGGAATTCCTTCGTCGGTCTCGACGGTTTCGTTCGATGTCAGCCCCGCGATGACCACCGTTTCCCCGTCGGTAACGACCACGTTGGTCGCGGCGCTCTGCTCGTTGATCACGGGCTGGCCCCCCACCATGGTATAGGAGCTTTTTTTCGGCTTCAAGTCGAGCATGAGCCTTTTGTCTCCGGTAATATGCGGGGTAACGGTCAATTCGGTGCCCGCGTCGATCATCTTGACCACGGTGTTGAACGATTCGTCGCGATAGGTGACGGGGACCTGGCTTCCCATGAAAATTTTAGCTTCTTTATTGTCAATGGTCGTAATTTGCGGCTGGGCCACCATTTCCGTTTTTCCGTTTTGGAACAAATACTCCAGGGTAAGCGACAGCTTGTCGGAGCCCAGAACGCCATAGGTGGCCCGTTCAAGCGCCTGGGTCAAAACGCCGGTCCCCGGCAAGTGCTGGAGGCTTACGGCCGTACCGTTCATTTGGTCGAAGTAGCCCCACTGCACGCCCAAATTACGCAGCACCGAGGAGCTGACCTGAATGATCTTGCATGAAATGGAAACCTGGTCGGTTTCGACGTCAAGCTCCTTTATGGTTTTTTTGATGGATTCGATGTTCTCTTCGGTGTCGAAAATTATCAGGGCGTTATTGTGCTGGACCACGGTTATTTTTCCCCGGGCCGAAAGCAAGGCGCCGATCGAGGTTTTCATCTCCTCGGCGGGAACGTTTTTAAGTTTGATGACTTCCCGCTTCAGCGTGCCGAGCACTTGTTCCTGCTGCGCGCTGGTCGCGGTCGACAATTGTTCCTTTTGAAATTCCTCGGCGGGGACCACATAGATATAGGAGGCCTCCTTGACCGCGGTCAATTGACCGATTTTGCAAACGATCGATAGGATTTCCTTCCAGCTTTTATGGGTAACGGTCAGCGTTATCGTCCCGCTCACTTTTTCGTGAAGCACGATATCGACGCCGCTGTATTCGGAAAGCTGTTTCAGCACGGAACGTACGTCGGCGTTTTGGACGGAAAACTTTTCAATAGGCGGCGGCGAAAACTGCGCGGGCTTTCTCTCCTCATCGGATTGGCCTAAAGCGGTCGCCGCAAAGCACAGGGCCGCGATGACCACGAGGAGGGAAGGGAGAATCGATGGAAACGACCGTGTTGTAATGTGCATACGAACCTCTTACTTTTCTTTTACTTTAAGTAATTTCATCGCATAGGTCCTGGAAATGCCCAGTTCATTTATCAGGAAGAGCGCTTTATCGGATTGAATACGCAGTAAATAACCGTTTTTAACCGGATCGTTTTCCCGCAGCGCAAAGGCCTTGGCCTTATCGCGAGCGTCCTCGAACAGCGCGATCCGGTCCATTGCGTCATAAAGAATGCCCACGAGTTGCAGGTGTTCAATGCTCGGCAGCGGCCCTTCTTCGTCCTGGGAAAGGGGCATGAACGGATCGCGGCCGAGCACATGGTATTCCATGACCTTGGCAAGCGGCTTTGAGGACGAATCCGTCGCGGAATCGGGAAGCGTGTCGTCTTCAACCTCCACAGCCTCGCTTTTTGCTTTTTGCGCGGCCAGGATCTTTGCAAGACGAAGATCTTTTGCCTGTTGGGCGATTTTTGCCCGCTGCTCGGCTTCGGCTTTTTCCATCGCTTTCCGCGCTTCGATCTCCTGCGCTTTGGCCTTTGCCTTTTCTTCGGCGACGGCTTTTGCGGCAGCTATGGCTGCGGCCTTTGCCTGGGCCCGGGCCTGGAGTTGTTCCTCACGAAGGCGTTTCTTTTCCTCCTGAGCTTTTTTCAGTGCCGCGAGGGAAGCGGCTTTGCTCCACAGAGCCTGGGAAACTTTTTCGCTGTCAAGCACAAGGGCCGAGGATATCCAACCCTGCGCGCCATTAACCGAAATTTTCAGCCACGGGCCTTTTTGCTCTTCCCGTGTCCCCGTCGCGCCAAGCGACAACCGCGCCAGCACAGAACTGTTCGCGTCAATTGACGGCGCGGACCGAAGGTTTACAATGTCCTTGATTACCGTCAGCCGAATGACGCGAGGGGTGAGAGGGGCGCTCGGCGTTACTGGTTGCAAAGACCGACCGGCGCTCTCTCCGGAGTGGATGTCATTTTTCGTTCCGGCCGATTTTCCCGCCGCGCGGGTCGACCCGCCCACGCTAAACGTCCCCGTGTTCGGAAAATCGTTTTTGGAATCGGTTTGCACTTTTTGTTCGATTTTAGAATAATCGACCGGAAATTGCTCCGGCCGCATAAAATCATAAGAAAGCAGGGTGCCGTTTTTGGCGGACCATGAGTAGAGGCATTGTTTGGTGTCTCGAACGCTATAGATGACCAGCCTGTCGGACAGGGTTTGAATGACCGGCGGCGAGCCGCCCTGCGCATTGACAAGAATAGAAGCGCCGAGCCATTTCGTTCCCCCGTGGGTCACTTCGTTGATGTCGATGCTTTTGACCAGCCAGTCCTTTTCGGTCTTAAACGTGGTATGGGTAAGCCCGTTCTTCGTGTTGACGAACAGCGCCAGAATTTTACCGGGCGTGCATTTTACGATAATGTCGGCGGGAGCATCCAATTTAAGAATAACTTTCTCGACCCGGTCGCGATGCTGAACGCAAATGTCTTCAAGAAACGACGATGCGGTGGATTGGGGAGCGCTTTGGCGGCGCTCCTGGACCGCGGTGCGCGGCGGCACGGGCGCCGGGTTTTCCGCGCCGAGGGCGGCGGGACGGGTCCCCGTTTCGTTTTGCGCGCTCCACGCGAAATCATTGACCGGACCCGAAGTCAGTAGAATGATCCATCGGTTTTCTTTTTGCTTCGTCCGAATGGCCTTGTCGATCGGCGCGGAAATTTGCATGACAAGCTCAACGGACTTGCCGTCTTTGTTTTCCGCGGCCGTTATTTGCTTAACCGGGCAACCGGGAGGCAAATGATTAAATTTAAATTCGTTAAGTCCGTAAATGACCTCCGAGCAAACGATGGAAACCGACGTTGCGGCGGAAGGCGACGCTTTTTTCTGATGGACGGCCACGGAAAACGGCGCGTCCGCTCCCAGGGTCAAAACCATGCCTCGTCCGCTACCGATCATCTCCAGGCGAGAAAGCACGGGTATCGCGGCGTACAAGCATGACGTTGCAATAAGCGCGACCAACAAAATTCGGGCAAGCCATTGCGCCGTGCAAAGCATCGGGATTTTATGGATCGGGTTTGTCATGGATGTCTTTTGTCCGATTTATTTCTTCGATGAAAACGTGGTCATTCGAAACGACGCTACCGTGGAATTGACCGTGCTTCCATGTTCCTCGGAAAATGCCTTTGAATCTTCTATTTTCGGGTTCGTTTTTATCGTAACGCCGGAAAGATTTATAATAAGCGGCATATTGGCGAGAAAACTATAGAACCGCGCCAAGTCATGATAGCCGCCCTCAACCGACATGTCATAGCGGTTTTCAATATAGTATTCCTTTTCCACGTCGGGAAGCGGGGCGAAGCGGGTGGTAAAAATCCCCGAAGCGCGGGCCACGCCCGTAATTTCCCTAATTAATTTGGGGACCTCTTTTTGGTCGGGGAAAATGGATTTAAGCGAATCTAATTTATGCTGCGCCATGGCCATTTCCTGTTCCAATCGGGCAAGTTGCGGTTTTAAGGCAAGGATGCTGTTAAGCTCCTTTTGTTTTGTTTCCAATTCGGTTTTAAGGCCGCTTCGTACAACGCTTTTCTCTATAAATACCATTTGATACCAAAGCACAAGGCCTAAAATCCCGGCGCACGCGATAAGGAGCGGATTGCGGACCTTTGGGTTTTTCAGGTCGAGTTTAAATGCCATTACCGCACCTCGCCGCTGTTAGACCGCACGACCTTGGACGATTGCTCCAAAGGCGGCTTTTTATCGGGCAGCGCGTCGGCATTGAGCTTACAGGAAACGATGAATGAAAAGGACTTTGAGGCGTCCTTTTGCTCGATGCTCGTTAAGTCGACGGTTTTAACGTAACTGCTTTCCGTAAGCCTCGACATGAAATTTGCCACTTCGGGAAATGAAAATGTTTTTCCCTCGATCAAAAGCGCGTCGTCTTTTTCCTCGCACGAAACAAGCCACGTAAAGTCGGGCAGCCGCTGACACAAGTTTTCCATAAGGTGGACCCATTTGCCGCGGTCTACCGTTATCCGTTCGAGGGCCGCGATTTTCCCCTCGATGATTTTTTTATCGTCTTTAAGGCGGGATATTTCATCCTTGATCGGCTTATTGCGCTTGAATGCGTCTTCCGTTCGCGCAATGTCGTTTCTCAGTTGCGAAATTTGATTTTCCAAACTGAAGGTATATAACATAAGGGCGAATGCCAGGATAACGAGGCCCATGACCGGATACACGACGTCGCGCTGCATCCTGATGGTTTTCCGGTGGACCCGATACTCCGCGGGAAGCAAGTTGATTTCAATACGTTCGACCATCACGCTTCCACTTTCCTCAAAGCAAGACCCACGGCAACGGTAAACAGCGCCGATATCGTATGCGGGTCGATTGAACCGAACAGGCTTGGGTCGAATTCCAGAATCGACAACGGGTCCGAAAGCTCGATTGACGCCTGAAAATGTTTTTCCAAAAACGCCGACAGGTCGGAAATATAGGCGCCGCCGCCGCTTAAAACCAGGCGGTCGATGGCGTCGGTTTTTTCGGAACTTTTAAAATAGGAAAACGCCAAATCGATGCCCGCGGCCAATTCCTCGGCGGCGTATTCGACGCTTTGCGCAATGGCCTGGGGATCAAACGCCTGGGTCGACCGGCCTTTGAGCATGTTCAGCGCGTCTTCGGCGGAAAGGCCGAGATTGCGCTGCAAGGTCCGGTTAAAAAAATCGCCCGCCGTCGAAATGTCGCGCGAGGAATGGTAAATACCGTCTTTCACGAAAGTTACATTTGTCAAATTATGCCCGATGTTGACCAAAGCGACCGTGCCCTGGTGGGGCCGCGTAGCGCTTTCCTGGGCGAAGCAATTGGTGATGGCGAAGGCCACGACGTCCACGATGATGGGCTTTAATCCGGCCTCGTAGAGCAGGTCGATGTAGTTTTGCATGATCTGGTTTTTGGCGGCAACGAGCAGGACCTCGACCTCGCTGGTCTGGACTTTACGGTGCAGGATTTTATAATCGAGGGTAATGTCGTCGACGTCGAAGGGGCTGCGCTGCCCAGCTTCCCAAAGGATCAGCTCTTCGGCGTTTTCATTGGGATTTATTTTAAACGTGCATTTGTCGGAAATGATCCCGTGGCCGGACATGGAAAAGACCACGTCGGTGATCGACGGATCGCATTGATTGACTAGCGTTGTAATGGCGTCGATGAGCGCATCGCGGTTTTTAATTTCGCTTCCTTCCATGGTGCCGGGCGGCAGCTCTTTTATGCCCGCGGCCTCAAGAAAGAAACCTTCCCTTAAATGGCGGATTTTAATCAGCTTGATGGAATGGTTGCCGATATCCAGCCCCGTCGTGGAACTCTCACCGCGCAACCGTTGAAGGAGATTCATGGCTATTTTCTTTTCCCGTCGCGTGTTACCTTATTAATTAAGTACCAAAAAAGCAATAAATTGTCAACCTTAAAAACAAGCATTTTGGTATAAAATCGGTCTTATACAACCGGTGACCGGCATGACGGCCGCGGCCACTCTATATTGTATACCTTGAAATGTTTATTTTAAAGCATTTTCTGGGAAATGCCCGGGCCGCCCGCCGCGTTTACAAAGACCATCGCCGAAAACGGAAGACTACCGCGCGCCCATGCGCGTCCAAACGGAGTCTCCTTTGACAACAGATAATCGAAGCGCGCATTGCTGTTTTTTGGAGATTGGGCCGAAATGCCCCGCGGACTCAACGCGAAGCATGACCGTGTCGCCGTTTACGTACCGTGAGGCCTTTACGCAATACCACCCGTCGTCGTAGGGCGTCTTGGGCGTTTCGCCGGTCCAGGAAGGCTTTTCGCCGAGGTTTTGCAAGCAGGCCATGAGTCCGAATTCGCTTATTTCGAGGGCTTTTCTGCCGGACCGCTCTTCGTTTTTTTGTTGGTTGTTCGCGAGCCATACGATTGCCCCCGCGATGAGAAGCAAGCTCGCCAGAATCCATACGACCCTAATGCCCACGCCGCCCGGTTCATGGGCGGGTGTGCCCGGTGGTCCTAACAAACGATTACTTTGAGACAAACGCATTGCTTGGCCGCCTTCCGTTTTTATTTATGATACGGGTGATTGTGTAAAATAGTAAATGCCCGGTAAATCTGTTCGATCAAGACGACGACGCATAGTTTATGGGGAAGGGTCATGGGAGAAAGGCTGATGGTTTCGGCGCATTGTTTTTTAAGCTGCGCCGACAAGCCGTAGGCGCCCCCAATGGTAAAGGCAATGCTTTTGTTCCCCCTGAGCCGAACGTCAAGCCATTCTGAAAACTCCCGGCTGGTCCTGAGCCGTCCCTCCTCCGATAAGGCTATGGGAGCGCCGCGGTCCTTCGGCGGCCATTTTGCCCGGAGCGCGGCGCTTTCCCGTTCGATCCGCTCGGCATGTTGATTTTCGGGTAATTGGAGCGGTTTTATAAGCGTGATCGATGTCTGCGCGAAGGGCCGAAGGAGTTTTACATACCGGTCGACTTCCTCGTCGAGCGCGCCGTTTTTTCTTCCAACGGCCACAATAGTGATGGATGAAGGCATGGGAGGACCTTAATTTTAAGATTGTATAATTGTTTTTTAATATATATAATTTAAGCGCATGAAAAAAATTCTGGTTGAAGCGATCGAAGATAAAATGGTCCTTGCCAAGGACGTCTGCGGGCCGTCGGGAAATATCCTGCTGAGCGCGGGCACGCCGCTTTCCGTTTCCATGGGACGGCGGCTTAAAAATTGGGGTATTCATTTTGTCCATATCGAATGCGATGACGCTCCCGCCGTTTTACAGAACCTCCCGGTCGTCTCGCAGGAAGATATCGCGAATGCTCTGAAAAATAAATTTTCAAATTGTATGGGCTCGCAAATCATGAAGAAAATATTCGCCTGCGCCGCGCAGTATGCGATGCAAAAAGGCTCTATATAGAAGGTCAATCGCAACGTGAAAAACCAGCAGACAATCCGCAAAACGCTCGAATCCATTTCAACGGTCCCCACGCTTTCCATCGTGATCGACAAGCTGGCAAAGCTCTTGCAGAACCCGCAGACGTCTGCGGAGGAGATCGGGCGGGCGATAACCACCGACCAGGCGCTTGCCTCCAAGGTTCTTAAACTCGTCAATTCGGCCTTTTACGGGTTCCCCGGCAAGATAAGCACCATCACGCATGCCGTGGTGATATTGGGCTTTTCGACCGTAAAAAACATCGTGCTCACCGCCTCTATTTTCGACGCGTTTTCAAACAAGGGAAAAATCAGGTCGGACTTCGATATGGAAAAATTCTGGATGCATTCCATCGCCTGCGGCGCCGCCTCTCAGGCCCTTGCAAAGCATATCGGCTTCAAGGAAAAAGAGGAATGCTTTATTGCTGGGCTCGTTCACGATATCGGCAAAATCATTCTCTGCCATTATTTCCCCGAAGAATTCGAGGCCGTTTTTCAAACCGCCCGGCAAAACGGGATGCTTTTTTACGCTGCCGAAAAGCAGGTGCTTGACATTACGCATGAGGAAATCGGCGGCATGATTACCCAGCGGTGGAACTTGCCCGCGAACCTTCAAAACGCGGTCAGGCTCCACCACCAACCGCAGCCTTCGGCTGAATTTTATACCCTCACGGCCATCGTGCATAGCGCCGATATTCTGGTGCGGGCCATGGACATCGGTAACGGCGGCGACGATAAAATTCCTAGTATGTCCGAATCCGTCTGGCGGGACTTGGGTATGGAAAACCTTTCTTTGCAGTCAATTTTCGAAGACATCGACGATGAATTCGACAAGGCTACGATTTTCATGCAATTGGTGTAGCAACCACGAGTTTAAGCGGGGAATATTGCGGAATCCGCAATGGGCAATGGCGTCTATGTAAATGTGCGAAAGCAGAGCATCTCCTTTATCGGTTCTTTTTAAATTCGAGCCCAAAAACCGTAAGTGTATCCTCAAAGCCGCGGACAGTTTCACCCGTGTATCTGCCAAAACCCACGGTAATCGCTTCCGAATCATTAACGACGTCTAAAAATAGCTTTAGCCGCCCGATTTTATCGACTACCGCCGAAAGCGCCAAACCATCGGGAGTTTCAATCAGCTTAAATGATTTCAAACGAGGACTTTTCTCATTAACGCAAACATACTTGCCGGTTCTTTGTTTCCAAACTTCCGAAGAACGCAACCGCCGGTACTGTTGCCCCTGCGCGGACCGAAAACCGAGTTGCTCAAGAGCAAAAACTTTTTCCCCGTTAATTTCGGGGACGCCGATGCGGATCTTTGCAAGTTTTTTTAAAATCAGGGGTAAAAAACCAAACAACATAAAAATTACGCCAAACCAGCCATCGCTATGGGGCCTGAGTCTAAATGTGCCGGACGGCAATTTTGCAATAAGGTGTTTTCCTGAAATAAAAACCTTAATAATGCCTGAGATCGAATAAAAACGACCGGTCATGTTTCGCATTTTTTCAGGCGATATATCGGGATAAGGCATTTCTTGAGGGGTGGGAACGGTTATTCGATGGTTTTCATTTAAAAGCAATCGAAGAATCTCAACGGATAAGGCATGGTTCATCGGAGATCCCGTTGAAGAATTTGTCAATATCGTAAGTCCGAGTTTCCGCTGCGGTATAAGAACCATGAGGCTGAAAAAATTAGGCGTGCCGCCATCGTGCCAGATAACTTTTCCGCCATGATCGAGTCCCGGCTTCCCGATAAACCAGCCGAGGCCGTTTATGAAACTCATATCCATCGGGTTTTCGGGGTATTGAGGCGCAAGCATTGCCTCTAAAGTGTCGGGATGAGAGAAAATCTTTTTTCCGGAGTTCAGCAATGAATCCATAAAAATTGCCATATCGGATGCAGTTGAATGGATTCCTCCCTCGGGAACGCCTTTCATCATTGTTTCAACTTGCTCCTTGCCGTTTCGGAAGGGTTTTGAAAGGTTTTTTCTTTTTTCATCCGAAAGGAAGATTGCCGAATCAGGCAGGCCGATACTTTTCAATACTTTCGTTTCGATATATTCATGAAAAGGCATGCCACTGATCCGACTTATAAGGACTCCCAATAATTCATACCCGACATTGGAATAATAAAACATTTGCCCGGGTGGGCAAACCGTATAAGCAGTATTCAAGAATGGAATTACGGAATGGAATGCTTCAAGGTTATCGGTGAAATAGCCGCTCAAATTGTCACAGGGCAGCCCGGAATGATGGCACAAAATATCCCGAATCGTTATGGGCTTGGTCGCATCAAAGCGTGATTTTACCGAAAATTCGGGAAGATACTCCTTTATTGGTTTGTCAATGTCTATCGTGCCTTGTTCGGCGAGCTGCATGACGGCCGAGGCGGTAAAAACCTTGGTGATGGAACCGATTTTGAAAAGAGTGGAATCGCTAACGGAAACTTTATTGGCTTTATCGGAAAAGCCGAAGTGCTTGATGGCGACCGGTTCGTCACCGATTACAATTGAAACGCTGGCGCCAACGACCCCATGGTTCCTCATCGCATTACGGACCAAATCGTCAATTGTGCTGTCCGAACCCATGAATGAATATCCTTTTTCTTCAAATGACTTAAAAATGCTTTACCAACAATTTGTGCAATGGATCGCCTTTTAATAAGTATAAATAGGGGTAAAAACGCTCAGTGCAATTCCACAATATAAAAATATACAAAATCGCATTTTGCAACGGGAAGAATTTATATTTTAAGACTGGAAACAAGCGGCGCGCCGGAACACGCGCGTAAGGGAGCGATTATGTGGATCGTGTTTTTTATCGTGGGAATATTGGGAACGCTCTTTTTGTTTATCCATATCAATCTTGAATTAAACGTGCTGCATAAAAAAATGGAAAACCTGATCATGGAAATCAAAAAGCATTATGGAATTAAATGAGGCGCTTTCGCTGGTCAGCGAGCGAGTTCGGGGCCTGAGCCGTTATCATTTGGAACCGCGGTCCACGACCATCAAGCTCAATCAGAATGAAAATCCCAACGACTGGCCGCTTTCGATAAAAGAAGAAATCGCGCAATTTTGCACGGCCCGGCCGTGGAACCAGTATCCGAATTTCGTTCCGGAAACGCTCAAGGGAAAGCTTGCGGACTATACGGGTGTGCCGGCGTCGGGCATACTGGTCGGAAACGGTTCCAACGAAATGCTGCTGACCTTGCTGCTCGCTTTTATGGCCGGCCATTCACGGGTTATTATATGTCAACCTACTTTCACGGTATACCGGTTGCTGGTAAACGGCCTGGGCGGGGCCGAGACCATCGTGCGGCTTAATGCCGACATGAGCTATAACGTCGAGGCGCTGTGCGGGTCGGCGGCCGCCAACCCGCGATCGCTTCTCATCCTCTGCTCGCCCAATAATCCGACCGGCAGCGTTCTTACCGAGGAGCAAATTCGGGCGGTCCTTGCGGTCCAAACGGGGTTTTTAATTCTTGACCAGGCCTATGTCGAATTCGGCGGCTTTAACGCGGTCCCGCTTTTACGCGAATATCCGAACCTGATCATAACGCGGACGTTTTCAAAGGCCATGGCCGGAGCGGGCCTCAGGCTGGGCTATATGCTCGGACGGCCGGAAATCATCGACGAGATCAACAAAATAAAGCTCCCGTACAATATCAACTTTTTTTCCGAGCGCGTGGCCGAAACGCTTCTGGGCCATATCGATTACATGCAAACGCGCGTGGAGCAGATCAACGGCGAGCGCGACGGGCTCTACGCGTTTTTCAAAACCTTGCCGCTCGATAACGTGTATCCGAGCTGTGCGAATTTTTTGCTCATCCGTACGAAAAAGAAGCGGGAACTATTCGAACATTTGGCGAAAAACGGCATTCTCGTGCGCGACGTGTCCGGGTACCCGATGCTTGAAAATTGCCTGCGGATCAACGCGGGAACGCCGGAGGAAAACCGGGCCTTGCAAGCGGCGATGCGCTCATTTTTCGGCGGTGAATAGCATACACGATTTTACAAAGGACATTCCCATGACGCGAAAAGCCACGGTCAAGCGGACGACCAAGGAAACCGCAATCGCCTGCGATTTTTCCATCGACGGAACGGGCGTCTCTAAAATAAAAAGCGGCAACGCCTTCATGGACCACATGCTCACGCTGTTCGCCGCGCACGGGCTTTTCGACTGCGCCATTACCTGTAAAGGCGATATCGAGGTCGATTTTCACCATAGCGCCGAGGACATCGGCATTTGCCTCGGCCAGGCCCTGTTCAAGGCATGCGGCGACAAGCGGGGGATCGTGCGCTACGGCACGTCCTACGTTCCCATGGACGAGTCGCTCGCGCGGGTGTGCCTGGATTTGTGCGGAAGGCCGAATTTAGTCTATAAAGTAAAGCTCAACACCGACCGCGTCAACGATTTCGAATGCGACTTGGCCGAAGATTTTTTCAAGGCCTTTAGCGACCATTCCGGGGCAACGCTGCACATCGACCTTATAAGGGGCCGCAACAGCCACCATTCCCTGGAGGCCGTATTCAAGGCGTTCGGAAGGGCGCTTTCCCAGGCATGTTCCATGAACCCGCGCGCCGGAAAATCCATCCCTTCTTCAAAGGGCGTTTTGTAGTTTTCGCCATTTTTCTTTAGGGGCTTTGGCTTGACGGCAAAAAACAATCGCCCAAAGGGCCGCCGCTCGATTTTTTTTCGGGGCCTTCCCGCATGCGGTCCCTGCCTGATGGCCCTGTCGGTCGTTTTGGCGCACGGGGGTTTCGGCCGGGCCTTTTCAGCGGGGAGCGCCCCGCTCGACGGCTATAAACTGCTGCGCTCCGTGCAATCGCCCGTGGATTTGATCGTGCCCCATTTGCCCAGCGCCTACACGGCGCAGGTAAGTCTCACGGGCGACGCAGTTGACGAAATGGGTAACGCCCTGAAAAAGCTCAACCTGGGCCTTCCCCGCTACGAAGAGGTGTTCGACGCGCACCACCGGTTTTATCTTAATTTGTCCAATGCCGATTATCCCCTGGAAACCCGCGAGTGCATCACCGGAATATTAAACCCCGTCGAAATGATGGACATCATCATCAATTCGGCCCTTAAGTATCGCGACGACAACCTGTTTTCGATCATGACCGGGGAAACAAATATTTCCACGGTCGTCGAAGGCGTAAACCCGGCGAAAACGATACGGATCCGCCTGACGCCCAAGGGCGCGTATTTTTCGTACTCGTATGAGGACGAAGGAGTTTTCGCCCGCGAAACCTGGCTGACGGGCCTCACGCTGGTCATGGATTCGACCTCGCACCGCGTGGCCGAGCTGGTTTTAAACCGGCGCGTTCGGCGCTTCGACGCTTCACAGAGGGAAAAGCCCCCGATGGACAGCCTCATGACCCGCTACGTCTTCGGATACCGGTCGTATGACGGGGCCATGCTTCCCGCCGAGCTTACGGTCTGGGTCAATGGGACGCAAACCCTGGCGGTTTTTGCCGACTATCGCGCGCTTGAAAAGCGCTATATGGTATTTGACAGCAGAAAAATATGCTCCTTCGACGCGGGCGAAGCGTCATGCATTACGATGCGCTATGGCGACTATAAAGTCCATGCAATCCCCCAGGCGGTCAGCAGACCGACCAGGCCCGCCGCGTATGCCAAAAGCCTGGAAAAGGCCGCCCGGCTTTCGCGGGAGGCGCTTTTGTCCCTGCGCGACGGAAACATTGAAGGGGCAATCCGGATTTGTAAAAGGATCGTCGAGCAGTGTCCTGAAACCCCGCAAGCGGTCGAAGCGCGCCGATTACTGTCGGGACTACCGACGGGAAAGTGAAAAAACCTATGGATTTTTTCGCGTAAGTATTGTAGTTTTTTATTAGCGACGCGTAACTATGCCAAAGTAAACGAGTTATCAATTCCATGGATTTTTTTATTTTTTCCAAAAAGGAGCACGTATGTGCTGCAATAAAATTCTTTGCGTATGCTTGATGGTGACGCTTGCATGTGTATTCGGCTGCAGCAAACAGGAAAAAACCTCGGCCATGAAAAAGTCCGCCGAAATTCCCGACATCAGCAAAAGCGCGCCGAAGAATTCCGACACCGCCGACATTTTTAAAGAATTTTATTCCGACGACACCGCGCAAAAAAATCCCGGCAAAAAACAAAGCAATAAGTTCGCAAAAGCGGAACCAAAAAACCACACTTTCTCACCGGCAAGCGCCGGGGCGTCCGCGGGCGAATTTTCGGAAAACGGGCGATATGTCCTCCAGGTTTCGTGCGTGAAATCCAGGGCATATGCTAAAAAGATGGCCGAAGGCCTTAAGGAAAAAGGCTATCCGGCCTATGTCGCCGAGGTGGGAAATCCTACGCCGGCGCTTTCGGGGGACTATTACCGCGTGCGTATCGGCGGTTTTTCCGCTTATTCATCGGCCAAGGCATTCGGCGAGAACACGCTTTCACCATCGGGGCTCCAATATTGGGTTGACAAAAAAGCAAACGACAAGGTTGGAATAGAGGGCTCCGGGCTCGGCGGCGGACCCGCCAACCCATCCGCCACAAGTTCCTACGAGAGCGCGGCGACGCCGGCGGCCTCATCTTCATGGTCGACGGCGAACCCGACGCCGTCTCCATCAGCATCCGCCACGGCGACTCCAGCTCCGGCCACGCAGTCGCAAGCCGCGCCAAGCGCGCAAAGCGTGGAACCCGCCCCCGCCGCAAGCCCCGCTACGCCCGAGAAATCGCCGGTAGCGCCGGAAAAAACGACAACCGCGCCTGCCCCTTCGGCCGCGCCCGCCGCGTCGCCGGCCCCGGCGTCAAGCGCGCCCGCGGCGCCAGTGAAACCCGCCGCTACGGCGGCGTCCCCGGCCGCAACCGAACCTGTCCCTAAAAACACACCCGCGAGCTCGGGAAACGAGTGGGGAAGCGACACGTCGGCTTCGGGATCGGGCTGGTAATAAAAGTAATCGGTAGCACCTGACCTGCCTAAGGGCAGATAAGTGTCTGTAAGCGGGAACTATCTACGCGGGCCGCGTAGATAGTTCAGCGACAGACACTAAAACGTCCATGGGTTTTGTTTCGAGCACAAGCAAAACCCATTTTTTGTCCCTGGAAGCGCCTTCATGCCTTATTTGACATTGTGTAATCTCGGTTGCAGCAAAAACCAAATCGACGGATCGACCATGGCCGGATATTTTCGCGGCCACGGCTACACCCTTACCCACAACGCCGCGCAGGCGGAAATCATCCTGGTCAATACCTGCGCCTTCATTCAGGAGGCCAAACAGGAGGCCATCGCCGCGATACTGGAATTGGCCGCGTACAAAAAAACGGGGGCATGCCGCGCGCTCATCGTGTGCGGGTGTTTCAGCCAGCGGTTTCGCGACACGGTAAAGGGGCGATTTCCGGAGGTCGACCTGTGGGCCGGTATTGACGATTGGCAAACGCTTTTTGAACAGCGGTTCGGCCGTTCGGGCGCAACGCCGTTTCGGCGGGAATTGGAAAAGCCCCTTACAACGCAGTATTTGAAAATCGCGGAAGGCTGTTCGCATGCGTGCAGCTTTTGCGCGATCCCGGGCATTCGCGGAAAGTACAGAAGCCGTACGGTACCCGAAATCGTCGAGGAAGCGACGTGGCTCTACGAAATGGGCGCGCGCGAATGCATTTTGGTGGCGCAAGACACCTCGTATTACGGACGCGATAAAGGCCAAAGGCTTTCGGACCTTTTGGCCGAGCTGATCGGCCGTACGAGCTTTCCCTGGATTCGGCTTATGTATCTTCATCCGGCGCTTATTGACGAGGGGCTTTTGCGCCTGATCGCCTCCGAGCCGCGCATATGCCCGTATTTCGACATGCCGCTTCAGCACGGCGCCGATGAAATCCTCAGGCTCATGACCCGCAGTCCGATGTCCGGCGGTATTCGGCGGCTCATCGGCGATATCCGGTCAATAGTCCCCGGCGCGGCTATCAGGACGACTTTTATCGTCGGGTTTCCGGGCGAGACCGATAAAATGTTTGAAAAACTGCTTTCGTTTGTTGAGGAAATGAAATTCGATAAAGTGGGCGTGTTTCCTTTTTCCCCGGAAGAAGGGACGCCGGCGTTTTCGATGCGACCGAGGCCCCGAAACGTCACGGCCGCGCGCCGCTGCGAAACGCTCATGGCGGCGCAGCGGGAGATCAGCGAAAAAATCGGCGCCTCGCGAATCGGAAGCGTCCTCGATTGCATCGTCGACGGCCCAACCGAGGCACGCGGTTTCGATTACGACGGCCGCACCCGTTTTGACGCACCGGAAGTGGATGGAAAAGTTTTTATACAGGGCCGTCGGGCCGTTAGCGGTCCGATCGTGCCCGTTCGTATCGTGCGCGCCGACGACTACGACCTGTTCGGGGAAATCGCCGGGTAAGACGATTCGGTGTTGCACGGTCCGCGCAATCCGATGTATTTTTCAGGCACCTTTAAAAACGGTAATTTTTTAAACAAGGAATGCGAGCCTTATGCCGACCTACGAGTATGAATGCGAAAAATGCGGGCTTCTTTTTGAGGAATACCAAAGCATTTCCGACCAACCGATTTCAAAATGCAAAAAGCCCGATTGCGACGGTCATGTCAAGCGGCTTATTTCTTCGGGGGCGGGTTTTCTCTTCAAAGGCAGCGGGTTTTACAGCACCGACTATCGTTCGGATTCCTATAAAAAGAAGGCCAGCGCCGAAAGCGGCCCCACGGTCCCTAAGGCCGGCGAATCAAAGAGTTCCGGTCCCCCCGCGGCAGCGCCGCCCACGACCTGAGGCGCACTATGTTTATCGACGAAACGATTGTTGAAATCAAGGCCGGCGACGGCGGAAACGGCTGCTTCGCCTACATGCGGGAAAAATTCAAGCCCAAGGGAAGGCCAAGCGGCGGCAACGGAGGCGCGGGCGGCTCTATATGGATAGAGGGCTCGGCGGATTTGCATACGTTGCAAGACGCCGACTACCGGAAAAAATACGCGGCGCCCCGCGGCGCCCACGGACAAGGCGCCAATAAATACGGCAAAGGCGGCGAAGACGTGACCATGCTGGTCCCCTTGGGGACCGTGGTCTATGACGTCGACACGGGAGAGACGCTGTTCGATTGCCTGGAAAAAGGCCGGCGCGAAATCGTTGCCAAGGGCGGCAAGGGCGGTCTCGGAAACGCGGCGCTCACCTCCCGCAGAAACCCCAACCCCGACCATTGTCTTCCGGGAAAGCCCGGCCAGTCGCGCCGGTTAAGGCTGGTCCTTAAAGTGCTGGCCGACGTCGGCTTGGTGGGAAGGCCCAATGCCGGAAAGTCAACGTTTCTTTCCACCGTTTCACGGGCCCGCCCGAAAATCGCCGACTATCCGTTCACCACGACCCGGCCCTATTTGGGGATCGTAAAAATCGGCGAGGGATACGAGTCGTTTGTCATGGCGGACATTCCGGGGCTTATCGAAGGCTCGCACACGGGAAAAGGCCTGGGCATCAAATTCCTCAAGCACATCGAACGCACGAAAGTGCTGGCGATTTTAGTGTCGGCCGATTGCCCCGATCCCGCCGGCGAAGCGAAAATGCTCGTGCATGAGTTGTCGCAGTATAGCCCGATCCTCGCCGAAAAACCGAAATGTTTTATTATGTCCAAGGCCGACATCCTCTCCCACGGGGAAAAACCGCGCATGCCCAAAGGATGGTTTTTAATGTCCTCGGCAACGGGCGCGGGCGTTTCGAAGGTGTTGGCAAAGTTCAAGAAAATGCTCGATGCCGTGGAACAAAACTAACGCGGGTCCGATCGTCATTCGCCGTGCCGCTCCCTCGGACGCGGGGGCGCTTAGGCGCATCGAGGCATCGTATTCGGATTCACCCTGGTCCGAAACCGCGTTTGTAAATGACCTGGAAAGTCCCCGCGGCGCGAGTTTCGTCGCGCTTGACGCTTCGGGCAAACCATGCGCCTTTATCATCGGCGTCGTCGTCCTCGACGAACTGCACGTCCACGATCTGGGGACGATGGAGGCGCTCAGGAAGAGGGGCATTGCAACGCGGCTTTTAGGGGCCTCGATTGCGCGGGCGCTTGAGGAAGGGGCCGTGCGGGCGTTTTTAGAGGTCCGCTCCAAGAACCTCGCCGCGATGCGGCTCTATGAAGAATCCGGTTTTGTTTCCCAGCTTGTCAGGAAAAAATACTACGCCGACGACGGAGACGACGCGCTTGTCATGACCAAAACCATCGCGCCGGACGTCCGCGAGAGAGCGTCGATTTGAAAAGAGGGCCTGCGCGCGGTTATTTTTAAACGACGGAATTCATGCGTTCGGTCCGCGGGGGACTTGCCGTGGGTCCGGGCGCGGAGGCTTTTTTCGATATGCCCTTGACATTAGCTACACGAATCACCATCGTCCGCATACTTTTCATTCCGCTTTTTATCCTGCTCATCCTCTATTACGACAAGAGCGTGGCCCAAGGCCATGCTCAGAGCGGACTCAGATGGTTTGCCGCCGCGATTTTCATCGCCATGTTCCTGCTCGACGCCCTCGACGGCTATTTCGCGCGCAGCCGCAAGGAAATTTCCAAACTGGGCGCGCTTTTGGACCCGCTTGCCGACAAAGCCATGCTGCTTTCGGCGCTCATCCTTTTGGGGCGGACGGCGCATTCCTTTGAAATGAATTTGCCGACCTGGTTTGTTTTGGCGGTCATCAGCCGCGACGTTATGCTCATCGTCGGGGCGTTTATCATTCAGAGCGTCGTGGGCAGCCTCATCGTGCGTCCCCGGATTTCGGGAAAGGCCACCACGTTTTTTCAGATGATGGTCATAATTTGGGTCCTGTTCGGCCTGCCTAAACCCCTGTTTCCCGCTCTTGTGTATGCGGCCGCGGGTCTTACCTGCATTTCGGCCTTGCACTATATTTTCGACGGCGTGAACCAATTGGAAAAAGCCAAATAGCTTTGTTTTTACGCGCGGAAGCATTATTTTCTACGCGAAAATAGCAAGGGGCCGATCATCATGCAAAAAAAAACAACGCTGAAAATTCCCGGCAAGCTTCTGCCGCGCCTTTTTAAGCTGCTTTTTTTTATCGCGGGCGGTTTTTTTCTTTATCGCAAAAAAGACAAACTTGCGTCAATCGCCAAAAGCCGGAATTTTATCGTTACCGCCTCCTATGCCGTCATCATTTCCTTTATCGCGCTCATTGCCCGGCTTATCATGGCCCTTAACTGGATTTTGCAGCAATCCCGGTAGCGCACATAGCAGGCGCGCGCCTTGCCGAACGCGCCAATAAAAAAGGCGAACATGGTTCGCCTTTTTTATTTACCCCAAGAAAAGTTTCAGGATTATTTTTTTGCCTGGACGAAATCGGCCTGCATTTCGGTAAAGGGGATCCAGCGGTCTTGACTTCCGTCGGTGATCGTGGAATCGTAGGTGGCCTCTTTTTTGGTTTCCCAGGCCTTTTTGCCGTTTTTGTCAACCAGGTTTTCAAAGTTTTGCTTTACCGCGGCAAAGCGTTTGATGAAAATCATGACCGTATCGCCCAAAAGGTCATACGTGCCGTATGAATTGAATTCATAGTCTTCCTTCAAGACCGGGCTGCTTTGCCCCTTTTTGGTCTCCACGAGCTTTGCCGAGCCGTCTTTATTGAACATGAAAACTTTCTTTTCAACGGCATTAATGGCTTTGTTCTCGTCATTTTTCGTCTTGTTGGTGCACACCCACTCCCCAACGATCCTTCCCCGAAGTTCTTTCACGCGCGCTTCATTGAATTTCAATTGCGGCAGCATGTTGGCCACGATTGTTTTAAGGTTCGATTCCACCTGATAGATCCAGTTTTTCTGGTTGAAGGTCTCCACGACTTTCATGGCGCTGTCAAGTTTTTTTACCTGGAGCCCCGAAAGCTCGGCTTTTGCCTTATTGATGATGAACGTCAGGGAATCGATTTCAGGTTTCATTTTAACGAGGTTTTCCGAATACAGCGCCTCGGCCTGGGCAATAAGAATCCGCATGGAATCCGCCGACAAACTGGCCAAGCCCTTGTTTCCGCGTTGCTTGGCGTCCTTGGCCTGGTACAAATAAACCAAGGCCGTGGAAAGCGAGCTGTCGGGAACGCCCTTTGCCTTCAAAGCGTCGATCCTGCTTTGGGCGTCGTCCAGGGTGCGCTGACTCACCGAACAACCGCACAAAAGCGTTATAACGCTTAACGAGAGCGCCACTGCAAAAAACCTTTTTTTCATACGACTTCCTCCTAATAAAAATGCATGCAAACCAGTAAGGGGGATACTGCCGAAATTTGAATAGTATAGAAATAAGATATGTTACGATAACTGTCAAGAAATATCGAAAAAACCGTCAATTTTTTACAAAATAAAAAGGGCGGGATTTTTCTCCCGCCCCGGCGTTTTTCACGGCCCTTGTTTCGGATTATTTGTCCTTAAAGGTAAAGGCGATGTACAGCGTGGATTCGCCCCGGCGAAGCAGGAACATGGCGTTGTCGCCGTTTTTGACGGACTTGAGGGCCTTACTGAAGTCCTTGATGGAGGTTATGGGGGTTTTGTTGATTTCCTCGATAACGTCGCCCTCCTGTATGCCTTCCGTAAACGCTTGCGAGGACTGGTCCACGGAGGTGACCACCACGCCGCTTACGTCGCCGTCGACGGAATACTGCTGCCTGAGCGCCTCGGTCAGGGCCGAGGCCTGGATGCCCCATTTTTTCATTTCGTCGGCCGCGCCTTCGCCGCTTGAAGAGGCTCCGCCGCCCGAAGAGAGGTTGTTTATTTTCCCTTCATCGCGTTCGACAAGCATGACCGAAAGGGTCGTTTCCTTGCCGCCCCTGAAAACCACCACGGGGAATTTTTTCCCGGGCGACAGCGTGGCCACGGTATTACGCAGTTCATTGGAGTTGGTCACGGGCCGTGAGTCGATGGACAGCACCACGTCGCCGCGCTTGATCCCCGCCTTGTCGGCGGGCTGGTCCTTGAACACGTCGCCGATAAGAACGCCTTTGCGCTCGCCGAGCCCCAGGGAATTGCGCATGGCCTCGTTGACGTCCTGGATCTGCACGCCCAGCCACCCGCGGGTGACTTTCCCTTGGTAAATGATGTCTTCCATGGCCTTTTTGGCCATATTGATGGGGATCGCCATGCCGATGCCCATGAAGCCGCCCGAGCGGGTCACGATCATGGTGTTGATGCCGATAAGCGCTCCGTCAAGGTCCACGAGCGCCCCGCCGGAGTTGCCGGGGTTGATGGCCGCGTCGGTCTGGATGTAATTCTGGTATAAATTGGAGTTGTCGACTTTGCGTCCCGTGGCCGAAACGATGCCCTGGGTGACGGTTGATGTTAGGCTAAAGGGGTTTCCCACGGCCATGACCCATTCGCCCACGCGAAGCTTGTCGGAGTCGCCGATATAGGCCACGGTCAAGTTCTTGACGTCGCCCTTGAGCTTGATGACCGCCACGTCGGAAAGGGAGTCGATCCCCACGACGGTCGCGTCGAAGGTGCGGCCGTCGGAGGTTTTCACCTGGATTTCATCGGCCCCGTGCACCACATGGTAATTGGTAAGGATATAGCCTTCCTTGGAAACGATGACCCCGGAGCCTAGCCCCTGCTGGCGCCGGAATTCCTTTTTAGGGGCCTCCTGACGGCCCTGGCGCTGGCGGCCGCGGGGCTGCTGCTGCGGCGCCCCGAAAAACTGGTCGAAGGGAAAGTCCCCGTTGGGACCATCGCCGAAAAATTGATAAAAAGGATTATTGGTGAACACCACGGTGTCGATTTGCGTGGGGATCACGGACACGACCGAGGGTATGACTTTGTCGGCCAAATCGGCGAAAACGAATTTGAACGCTTGGAGCTCCGCCGAACTCTTGACCGAGGGTTTTTCTTTCGAACCGAAGGTTATGGAGCCTTTTTCCGGGTGCTTTGCGTCGGCAAAAGAGAATTTGCAACTGATGATATACGCACCCGCGATGAGCATTAAAAACACGGAAATCGACGTAGATCTTCGGAAAATGGTTTTCATGGCGAAACCCTTTCACTGGAAAATTGTAAAATGAGCGGTCGTTTGAAGTTTCACGGATATCTGTCGGCCGTGAATTGTTTTTTCACACAATAATTTCGTTTAAGGGAAAAAAAAATTGCAAAGCAAAAGGGACAAAATGATTTTTGCCCCCCATCGCGGCGCTATTCGTATTTGGGAAGGTCCTGGTCGAGCCGCGTTACATTTGAAGTGCCGCCCTCGGAAAAGGACTGCTGCGATACGCGCGTAAGTATCGCATTATCAGTAAATTGTTCGAGGGTCACGGCCCCAGAATTGCACATAGTGGATTTCAATTTCGCCAGGGTGACGTCCAAAATGTCCGAAAGGCTGCCCACCACGGGCACGTAAGCGTCAACGCCTTCTTCGAATTTCATGCCGGCGCCCGACCCCATGTTGTAGCGCTGCCAGTTTCGCGCCCGGTTGGACCCTTCGCCCCAATAGGGCTTATACATCCGGCCGCCCATCGAAACCTTAGGGGTGGGGCTTTCGTTGGTCATGGCGAAATACCGCCCCATCATGACGAAATCCGCGCCCATGGCCAGCGCGATAATGATTTGCGTGTCGTTGGCAAGTCCGCCGTCGGAGCACACGGGAACGTATATTCCGGTTTTTTCGAGGTGGCGGTTTCGCCGCTGGACCACGTCCGTCAGGGCCGACGCCTGGCCGCGTCCGATGCCTTTTTGTTCGCGGGTTATGCAAATCGACCCGCCGCCGATGCCCACTTTGACGAAATCGAGGTCCGCCTCCTTGACTAGGTAATCAAAGGCCTCCCCGTCGACCACGTTGCCGCCCCCCAAAACGACGTCCTTACCGTAGCGCTTGCGGACCCACAACGCGGCGTCGCGCTGGAACTCGGTATAGCCGTCGGAGGAATCGAAGCACAGCACGTCGGCCCCCGCTTCAACGAGCGCCGGCACGCGGTCCTTGTAATCGTGGGTATTGATTCCCGCGCCCACGGCGATGCGCTTTTTCTCGTCGAGCAGTTCATAAGGATTGTTGCGATGGTCAACGTAGTCTTTTTTGAACACCAGCGAATGCAGGCAGCCATTGGGATCAAGAATAGGGAGGCATTCTTTTTTATGGCGGTGCAAGAGCAGGTTCGCGTCGTGCAGCGAAATTCCTATTTGTCCATATACCACGTTTTCCTTGCCGGTCATGTATTCCGAAACCGGTTCCTGTAAATCGTCTTCGAATTCCCAAAAATCCTTGTCGGTGAGGATGCCGAGGAACGTACCGTTTTTCGCGCCGTCGTGGGTCACGGGAATGGTGGAGTGGCCCGTTTTATATTGCAGGGCAACGGCCTCGGCGAGCGTGTTGTCGGGCCGAAGGTTCGAATCGCTCTGGACGAAGCCCGCCTTGTGGAGTTTTACGCGGGACGCCATTTCCGCCTGGCTTTCAATGCTCTGCGAGCAATAAATGAAGGAAAGACCGCCCTTGCGCGCCAGCGCGATGGAGAGGTCGACGCCCGATACCGATTGCATGCTCGCGGACACGAACGGGATGTTGAGCATCAGGGAAGACGCCTCGCCTTTTTTGAATTTCGCGACGGGCGTTTTCAGGTCCACGCGTTCCGGGACGTGCGAATTCGCCGTCAGACGCGGAATGAGGAGGAACTCCGAAAACGTCCTTGAAATTTCATCGAGTATTTTTGCCATGTTTTCTCCACGGGTGAAATTACGGCATCGAATTCTTCCATAAAATATACATTGTCCTTGGCAATCATCACAAATCCGGGAGTTGCTCGACCGCGCTGAGAAAAAGGGTTTTGCTTGACTTAACTGTAAGCGCAAATAGATATTATAAGCGCTGCCAACCAAAAAGCTCAAAGAAGCCGGTTATGTATTACCTAAATTGGCCAAAATTCTCGCGGCAATGAAGATAAAGAAAAGTATAATAGAAGAGCCGGTGCCAAGAATCCTGCCCATCCATGGCAGGATAAGGCAGAAATAAAAAGGAGACGGTATGATTCTATAGCCGGGGCTTATTTTCAGTTAAGCGTTGGGCTTAACTGGAGCAGCTAGGTTTAAGGCCGAATCGAAATCTTGAGGCTTGACCTCGTAAAGGAGACTGA
>Ga0182027_10001273_pt1 | contig 42282 bp, 29 predicted proteins | sample 712E1DmetaG_FD_121300 | JGI IMG/M metagenome (GOLD analysis project Ga0182027, IMG submission 121300) | Permafrost microbial communities from Stordalen Mire, Sweden - 712E1D metaG (Illumina Assembly) | ecosystem: Environmental > Terrestrial > Soil > Wetlands > Permafrost | place: Sweden...
CCAACCTTTGAACGCCTCCGCTACTCTTTAGGAGGCAACCGCCCCAGTTAAACTACCCACCAGACACTGTTCCCGACCCTGCACCTTTTTTCCATATCTGTTAGAGTTGTAAATTTGATAACAATTATCCAATTTAACTCCTTATCGAAAAAAAGTGAAGGGCCAGGTAAGAACAAAACGCATATAAGGGTGGTATTTCACCGATGACTCCACCTAGGCTAGCGCCTAAGCTTCAAAGTCTCCCACCTATCCTACACATATATACGCCCGGTCCAATGTCAAGCTGTAGTAAAGCTCCACGGGGTCTTTTCGTCCTGCTGCGGACAGACGGCATCTTTACCGTCAATGCACTTTCACCGAGCTCTTCGTCGAGACAGTACCCATATCATTACGCCATTCGTGCGGGTCAGAACTTACCTGACAAGGAATTTCGCTACCTTAGGACGGTTATAGTTACCGCCGCCGTTCACTGGGGCTTCAGTTCGAGCCGATAAAGCCCTTACCTTAACCTTCCAGCACCGGGCAGGCGTCAGCCCCTATACATCCACTTTCGTGTTAGCAGAGACCTGTGTTTTTAGTAAACAGTTGCATGGGTTCTTTTGCTGCGGCCCTGCCGCAACACTCCTAAATCGGTTTTAGGAACATTGCGGCAGGGCGGACCTTATTCCGAAGTTACGGTCGCTGTATTGCCGAGTTCCTTGACGAAGAATCACTCGTACACCTTGGGCTACTCGCCCTGAGCACCTGTGTCGGTTTGCGGTACGGTCGGCTGCAACCATAAGCTCATAGACTTTTCTAGTCAGTACTATCACAGAAATCCAACCTTGCGGCCGTTTCATTCTCCCCCTGTTAGAAGGATTAGACGGGTATAACCAAAAACCCGCTTCTGCTACCATGCCGAACATCTATGAACAAGTTACCGCCGGTACAGGAATATTAACCTGTTGTCCATCGCCTACGCTGTATCGCCTCGGCTTAGGACCGACTAACCCTGGGATGATTATCATGGCCCAGGAAACCTCGCTCTTTCGGTGGGCAGGATTCTCACCTGCCTTATGGTTACTCATTCCAGCATTCTCACTTGATAACGCTCCACCACACCTTACAGTGTGACTTCAATGCAATATCAACGCTCCTCTACCACTGTTTCGAGAGACAACCTACGGTTTTCCCTCGACGCTCATCGGCAAAGCCGAGTTTGCTTAAAAGCAAACCAAGCTCGCTGCTCCCTTTCCCTATTAAAAGAAAAGAGGAAAGCATCAAGAAAACCACAGGGTGTCCCCCGTAACAATTCGCAGCTTCGGTAATATGCTTGAGCCCCGTTACATTTTCCGCGCAGAATCTCTTGATAAGTGAGCTGTTACGCACTCTTTAAATGAATGGCTGCTTCTAAGCCAACATCCTTATTGTTTAAGAAATTCCACTTCGTTTCCCACTGAGCATATATTTAGGGACCTTAGCTGGCGATCTGGGCTGTTTCCCTTTCGAGCGCGGAGCTTAGCCCCCGCGTTCTGACTGCCGCGATTCCACTGTACGTATTCGTAGTTTGTCAAGGATAGGTACCATCACTGGCCCTATTCCAAAACAGAGCTCTACCCCATACAGCTACCACGCGACGCTAGCCCTAAAGCTATTTCGAGGAGAACCAGCTATCTCCGAGTTCGATTAGCATTTCACCACTAACCACAGGTCATCCAAGCGTATTGCAATTCGCCCTGGTGCGGCCCTCCACGTAGTTTTACCTACGCTTCAGCCTGCCCATGGTTAGGTCACTCGGTTTCGGGTCTAATTCTGCCGACTTGTCGCCCTATTCAGGCTCGCTTTCACTATGCCTCCGCCAAATGGCTTAGGCTTGCCGACAAAATTAACTCGCTGGATCGTTCTACAAAAAGCACGCCGTCACCGGACAAGCCGGCTCCGACTCCTTGTACGCACACAATTTCAGGGTCTATTTCACTCCCCTATCCGGGGTTCTTTTAACCTTTCCCTCACGGTACTAGTTCACTATCGATCATAAGACATATTTAGCCTTGGAGGGTGGACCCCCCAGCTTCAGACAGGGTTTCACGTGTCCCGTCCTACTCGACATGGGAATAAGCCGAATCATATAATATGACTCATTTTATTCTCTCGGCTTTCGCCGAAGTAATAATAAGGTTTCCGACACTTGGCATACCAGGCTTTCACTGTCTTTGGCTCAGCTTTCCAACTGATTCTGCTCGCCCCGGAAATTTTCTACCTTACGCAGGTTGGTGATAGCGCCTGCATCAGTACGGAAAGCTGGAAAATCCAGAGCTCCGTACTGGTTAATTACTTGTCACAACCCCTTAATCATCTTCGTCTATCAACTTATCCATCTAAGTAAATAGATGGAAATGGTTAAGGTTTGGGCTGATCCGCGTTCGCTCGCCACTACTAGCGGAATCGTTGTTTACTTTCTCTTCCTCTGGGTACTAAGATGTTTCAGTTCCCCAGCTTACCGCTACTTATCCTATGAATTCAGATAAGCGCCATACAACATAACTTGTATGAGGTTTCCCCATTCGGACATCCACGGTTCAAAGCTTGTTTGGCAGCTCCCCGCGGCTTTTCGCAGCCTACTACGTCCTTCGTCGGTGTCTTACGTCAAGGCATCCTTTGTGCGCGCTTGAGTAACTTTTTACGTTCTAGTGCAATTGACTAACTATTGGTTTTCACCAACTGCCGTTGTCATTTGCTTACCCGCTTAAAAACAGCTTATATAGTTTTCTTGCGGGTTAAAATTTGATGTCGTGTATGCAAATCTGGTGATTGCATACATCTTAAATTGTTAAATTGCAGGCCTACTCTCACCACCGATAAAAACAAGTTTGATCGTAGAGAGTTAAGTAAGCCCAGAAAACTAGCTGTCACTAGTTGCCAATTGACTGGCCATACTTAACGGTCACATTAAATAGTACCAATTTTAACAGAGGTAGTCAACACACTACTGTAGTAAAAAAGGTAACGTTGTGACCACTATTAACTAGAGATGGGGCAAATTTTGGTAGAGGTGGCTTTAAGCTGGCGTTTTTTAAGATTTAATTGATTTTAGTACGTCATTTTCGAATTTTCGGCGGCTTGGATACCTGGCGCTGTGACCTAGTGTGTGTCTTCTAGAGGTCATCGCTACAATTGCCCCAACTGTCCAGGCTTGGACTTCTTGTGGCGGCTGTTCTACTCTGTTAAGGCGCTGGTTTTGTTCGTCCCATACATCTACTACCTGCGTATTAAGAGCCGGTTCGGTTGTGTCAACGTCTCCACGAATAAATTCTGGAAATTTTTTGGTGCTGGCAATAACTTTGCGGATGCGTCTTTCTAGCTCATAGGCTAACCCGTGATAGCCATGAGCATCCAAACCTTGGACAATTAGGTAGGTATCCCACAACCAGACGCTGCCATTGTGATATGCCCCGGGTCTAAAACGATATTCGTTTGTGGCCAGGGTGCGAATTCCGCCAACACTTAGCATCTCGGGCGAAAATAGCTGTCTTATAACTGCCTGACGACGCGTGCTAGCCCTTGGGGTTTCCTCGTCCAGTAAAGTTGGCGAACGTAAAATATGCCCCATGTTGGATGTTTTGACGGATAGTTGCCTTAAAACACCATCTTTGCCGCGGTCTGTACCTAAGACAAAGAATCCACCTTTTTGATCGGTCCAAAAATGCTCCATGATTGTTCGTTTAAGCCTGCTAGCGCGTGCTTTGAGTTGTTTTGCCTCACTAACCCGATCAAAGTGCTTTTTGTAGAAGTCCGCCGCGTCTAAGAGTGCGTCGTAGGCCACGCGCTGGATTTCTACTGAGGCTATGCCGTGGTGATGGTTGGCAATTTTGCCATCCTCGTGGCAGTAGGCATCCCAAGAGTCTTTCCAGGCTTGATTTTCTATTCCGCCCTTATTCATTCTCTTAAACTCTAAAAGACCATCTTTGTTGGAATCCATTTTCCCAGTCATCCAATCTACGGCAGAAATGAATGATTCAGCCATTGTGTGAGACTTGTTATCGCGGCCTATATACTCACCATTTAGAAACGCCAGTCTGTCTTGGGCGCTATTGCAATATGCGACCAGGGTTCTTATGTATTCCTCCGTTGAATCAACAGAACCGTAGTAGGGCCAATCCCAGCCCTGGGTTTTGCTTAGACGGCGTGCCATGGCGTCATTTTTGGGGTCGCGGGCTTCGTGAATAATTTTGCCTGGCTCCTCTTCCCGGGCAATATTTTTTTCTACACCCTGAAGCTCCGCTAATCTAACCAAGGTTGCTTTTGTTAGTTTGGGGTACCGGTCAACTAGGTCAAGAGCTACCCTGAGTGAATCGCGGCCAAAAATCGCCTCGTATCTTCTTAGTTCTGGAGATCCCCTGTGCCCTTCCAGGGTTTGAGATGCCAAAACGGGCCCGAATTTCCCAACCTGCTGGCTTGTCTCGGCCCGGGCTAAGCGGTACAGCTCATGAAGACTTGACGGCTTATTGCCAGATGAATTGTTATTAAAATGCCTAACGAATACGATTTTTTCTCCAGGAAGCAGTCTTGGCAGTGTTGCTTGCGAGCTATCCATTGGCTTCATAATACCATTACCGCTATCGCCCTATGAGGTAAAATCCAAAAATAAGAGTATACTGTTGAATAGTAAATATTTTTGGGATCTTTAAGAAAAGAGGATAGGTATGGCCAAGAGGTTGCGGGTTGCTATGATTGCGCCGCCGTGGCTAGCAATACCTCCCCAAGGGTACGGTGGCATTGAAGAAGTTGTTGACGGTCTGCACGTTGGCCTAAGAAAGTTAGGTGTTGATGCAGAGCTTTTTAGCGTTAGACCCAGCAGAATACGCGGCGTAAAGGTTAATTCATATTTTAAGGAGGGGCAATACGAGCATATTCACCGTCCAATTTATGAATCTAGCCCTATCTTAATAGCTCATCTGTTGTATTCCCTGGACGCAATACGAAAAGATGGTAAGTTTGACATCATTCACGACCATAATGGCTTCTTTGGACCCCTAGCGATGCACTATTTTACGCAAATCCCAGGAACTCCACCAGTAGTACATACCTACCACGGTCCGCCTTTTAGCACGGCCGCTTTTCTTAAAAAATCTGGGCTTCCAGATAACCGCGACATGTGGAATCTGCTTGGTAAAAGCAAGCGCTTCTTTGTGGTGGGTCTATCTGAATCCATGATGAAAGAGGCCCCAAGCGCACTAAAACCACGTATTCTTCCCCATGTTCACAATGCAGTTGTACTGACTAAGTTTACTTTTCATCCCAAACATCAAAAATATTTTTACACAATTGGGCGTTTTTCGCCCGAAAAGGGCAACCATATTGCTGCCCAGCTCTGCGATGAGCTTGGCTACACCTTAAAGATGGCTGGAACGGTAGCGGGAATTAATACGCCCAAACAGTTGATTCTTGAGCTATCTAACCCTTTAAGTGATTATCGTGGATACACCGATTTTCGTTATTACAGCGATAAGGTCTGGCCAATAACTGTTAAGAACCCAGACATCCAATATTTGGGCAATATCTGCGCCGAAGAAAAGGACAAGCTAATTGGTTCGGCTAGGGCATTTTTGCTGCCGATAGATTGGGAAGAGCCTTTTGGTATGGTAATGATTGAGGCGCTAGCCTGCGGAACACCTGTTGTGGCCATGAACCGCGGTTCTGTACCCGAGATTATTGAACATGGCGTAAATGGTTTTGTAGCTAACTCAGTAGCTGAGTTCAAAAAATATATGCAAAGAGTTGACGAGATAAGTCCGATTGCTTGCAGGGAATCCGTAGAAAAAAGATTTTCCCACGAGGTTATGGCCAAGAATTATCTAGACCGTTACCACGAAGTTTTAGCAAAAGTATCTTAAGTAATTATTTCTTTTTGCGCACTGTAACTGCCGTGCCGTAAGCGGCTACTTCAGTCATGATATTTCCAAGCTCGCTGGCATCAAAGCGCATAGCGATAATACCGTTCGCGCCTTTTTTCTTGGCTTCTGCCGCCATCCTGTCGATTGCTTGCTGACGGCTATCGGTAAGAAGTCGGGTGTAGGCTTTGACCTCTCCACCAAAAATTGTTCTAAACCCCGCACCAATGTTAGAAAACATGTTGCGAGAACGGGCTATAAGCCCAAAAACTTCCCCGTACACTTTTGTTACCTCGTAGCCAGGTATATCGTTCATTGTTACTATAATAAAATCTTCCATTTCTTCCCCTTTCTCTAAGAATAATATCAATTCTTAATTAAAAACACACCCGTGAAGGTGTGTTTTTAATGGTGGAGCATATCGGACTCGAACCGATGACCCCCACATTGCAAATGTGATGCTCTAGCCAGCTGAGCTAATGCCCCTTGAAATCAGTCCCACCTGGTGGGCGGCGCAGGACTTGAACCTGCGACCTCGTCATTATCAGTGACGCGCTCTAACCAGCTGAGCTAGCCGCCCATCAGCTGAGACCGAATAAACATAAATTGTTAATTGACACGAAGGAAGACAATTCCTACTGAAGATTAACAGAGGGTATTGTACTTTAAAACACCTTGCTTAAGCAACACCGTCATCAAAATACCGTTTGCCTAGGCAAACGGTATTTTTGTATTGAAGACTCGGTAGTGCAATCAAACGCCGTTCGAAAATGGAACTTGTCCTTTTCGCGTAAACACCTAGTTCCAAATGTGTTTACAGGACCGACCTCGCTTACAAAAAGCTCAAATGAGCCTCTTGCAGCTAGAAATCTCCCTAGAAAGGAGGTAATCCATCCGCACCTTCCGGTACGGATACCTTGTTACGACTTAACCCCAATCATCTCCCCTACCTTAGGATCGCGCGAGGCGACACGTCGGGTATTGGCGACTTTCATGGTTTGACGGGCGGTGTGTACAAGACCCGGGAACGTATTCACGGTAGTATAGCTGACCTACCATTACTAGCGATTCCGACTTCAAGCAGGCGGGTTTCAGCCTGCTATCCGAACTGGGACCGGCTTTGATGGGATTTGCTCCCCCTTGCGGGTTGGCTTCCCTCTGTACCGGCCATTGTAGCGTGTTTGTGGCCCAAGGCATAAGGGCAATACTGACCTGACATCATCCCCTCCTTCCTCCCCGTTACCGGGGCAGTCTGGCTAGAAAAATTCAACTAACCAAAGGGGTTGCGCTCGTTAATGGACTTAACCAAACATCTCACGACACGAGCTGACGACGGCCATGCAGCACCTGTCACTAGGCTCCCGAGGGCACAGTCTCCTTTCGGAGACCTTCCTAGGATGTCAAGCCTTGGTAAGGTTCTACGTTTATCGTCGAATTAAACAACACGCTCCACCGCTTGTGCGGGTCCCCGTCAATTCCTTTATGTTTTAAGCTTGCGCTCGTACTCCACAGGCGGGATGCTTAACGCGTTAGCTTCGCTACTACCGGGGTCGATACCGATAACAGCTAGCATCCATAGTTTAGGGCGTGGACTACCGGGGTATCTAATCCCGTTCGCTCCCCACGCTTTCGTGCCTTAGTGTCAGTAATGGGCCAGTAGACTGCCTACGCCATCGGTGTTCCTGCTGATATCTACGGATTTCACTCCTACACCAGCAATTCCATCTACCTCTCCCATACTCTAGCTAGATAGTTCAGAGTATAGGCTTATGGTTGAGCCATAAGATTTCATACTCCGCTTATCTTGCCACCTACGCAACTCTTTACGCCCAGTAATTCCGGATAACGCTTGGACCCTACGTATGACCGCGGCTGCTGGCACGTAGTTAGCAGGTCCTTATTCATGAGCTACCGTCTAAATCGTCACTCATAAAAGCAGTTTACAACCCTAAGGCCTTCCTCCTGCACGCGGCGTTGCTCCATCAGGCTTTCGCCCATTGTGGAAAATTCCCTACTGCTGCCTCCCGTAGGAGTCTGGGCCGTTCTCAGTCCCAGTCTGGCTGGTCATCCTCTCAGACCAGCTACCGATCGTCGGCTTGGTGAGCTTTTACCTCACCAACAACCTAATCGGACGCAGGCCGCTCCCAAAGCACTAAAAGCTTTAATCCGAAGATATTATGCGGTATTAGACCCGGTTTCCCGGGCTTATCCCTCACTTTGGGGTACGTTCCTACGCGTTACTCAGCCGTCCGCCGCTCGTGTACTTTCACGCCTTACTCCTTCTTTATCTGCTGATATAAACCAGCATCACTCCTTAGTACGACTGGCCCAGCCGGGCTATTCGTATATATGAAAAAGAAGTGTAAGAAGTAAGCTGTGAAAGCCTTACCGCTCGACTTGCATGTATTAGGCACGCCGCCAGCGCTCATCCTGAGCCAGGATCAAACTCTCCAAAAAAGAGTTTCAACTTCTTACGAAGTATTAAACTCAAGTGAACCCCGATATTTCAATCGGGGCCCCGCATCTTCGACAATTGCCGAACATCGGGGCTGACGTTGATTTGCACTACCTAGTTTTCAATGAGCGCTCCAAGAGTATGTACCTGTTCGCTCTAAAGCGGACGGGCTATCCCTGTTCTTCTTCTGTATCTCTAAAATGGAGACACTTTAAAAATAGGACACTCTTAAAAGCTCGTAACATCATACTCTATACAATTAAGGTGTGTCAACACTTATCGCGCCAGCATGGAATCCAAAATATCTAAATAATTTCGTTGTTGAGAATATTACATCGTTTCTGGTCAGATATATCTTTAGAAACGATTATGCTTTTTTCTTGAGCGGTTTCAGCGGCGGCTTCTGCGAAGGTTTTTTGACTGGCCCTGATGGCTTCTCTTTTGCTTTTGCTGGTTTTTGGGCAGGCTGTTCTTCGTCCTCATCGTCTTCTGGCTCGTCTACTAGAGCTAGTGAAACTACACTATCCCCATGATTAAGCCGCATGATGCGTACTCCTTGAGTTGCTCGTCCTAGGCTGGGAATATTCTTAAGACCCAGACGGATAGTCTGACCTTGCATGGAAATGATAATTACTTCTTGGGATTCTTTGTTAAGAGCCTTTACGCCAATTAGTGCACCCGTTTTAGTGTTCACAACAGCCGAACGAATACCAACACCACCTCTAGCGTGAGTAGTAAACTGATTAATCTTTGTGCGTTTGCCGTAACCAAATTCACTAATGACAAACAGCGAGGTGTCTTTTTCTACAATATCCATGCCAATCACCTGGTCTCCACTGCGTAAACGGATACCACGTACGCCGCGCGAAGCACGCCCCATAGGTCTGGCATTTTTCTCGCTAAAGCGGATAGCTTGCCCCTGAGAAGTAGAGATAACCACTTCATCTTGCCCGGTCGTCTGACGAATCCACTTCAGTTCATCTCCATCGTCTAACCTAATGGCAATTAAACCAGTGGCACGAACGTTTCTATACTGTTCAAAAGGAGTTTTCTTAACCACTCCACGGGTTGTGCACATAAGCAGGTGGCCTTCTGTGCCGTCGTTTTTACAGACGTTAATCACTGATGAAACATATTCTTCCGGTTGCAATTGCAAAAGGTTCACCAAAGCCACGCCTTTGGCATTTAGATTTACTGCAGGAACTTCGTAAGTTTTAATCCTAAACACCCTACCCTTGTTCGTGAAGAACAATAGATAGTCGTGTGTAGAGGCATTTACAACATGTTCGATGACATCTTCCTCGCGAGTTGCCATACCACGCCGACCCTTACCGCCACGTCCCTGCTTCTTATAATCGGCAATAGAAGTCCTCTTTATATAGTTAGCTGACGTAAGCGTTACAACAACCTGCTCGTCCGGAACCAAGTCTTCGTCACTTAATTTGCCAAGTTCTTGAATAACTATTTTGGTACGTCTTTCGTCGCCAAACTGCTTCTTCATTTCCGTTAGTTCGGTCTCGATAATTCCTAATATCTTCTTTTCGTCCGCCAGAATGTCTTTGAGTTTATTAATTATAAGTAACAACCCGGCTAGTTCGTCCTCGATTTTTTTGCGCTCCAGGCCTGCTAGTGTGCGCAGTTGCATAGCCAAGATTGCCCTTGCTTGAATTTCGGTTAGCTTAAACCTCTTGATTAGGTTGGTTTCGGCTTCTTCTGCAGTCTGGCTGGCGCGGATGGTCTTGATGACCTCATCGATATGGTCGAGCGCTATCTTAAGGCCCTCTAAAACGTGAGCCCTTTCTTGAGCTTTGCGTAGCTCAAACTCCGTTCGACGACGGACAACTGATTGTCGGTGTTTTATATATTCAGCTATGATATCCTGCACCCCAAGAACACGAGGTTGAATGCCGTCTATCAATGCCAACATATTGTAATGAAAACTGGTCTGGAGAGGAGTAAATTTATACAGCTGATTAAGCAGTTTCTTCGGGTAGGCGTCTTTTTTAAGGTCAATAACTACCCGGACACTACCTCTGGCACTTTCATCACGAATATCAGAAATGCCGCTTATTTTTTTATCTCGGACCAAGTCAGCTATTTTTTCAACCAAGCCAGCCTTGTTAACAGCGTAAGGAATCTCGGTAATAACAATCCGGTGTCTGCCGGCTCTTGCGGTTTCTTCGATGTTAGCGACTCCTCTAACGATTACACCGCCGCGGCCAGTTGCAAATGCCGTACGAACAGACTCACGTCCGTAAATTATGCCACCCGTTGGAAAATCTGGCCCTTTAATGTGTTCCATGGTCTCATCAAGAGTAATCTCTGGATTTTTAATCTGGGCTACCGTAGCATCTATGAGCTCGTTAAGGTTGTGGGGAGGAATGTTGGTGGCCATACCAACGGCAATACCCATCTGCCCGTTTAATAACAGATTGGGCAACTTTGCCGGCAGGACTTCGGGTTCTTGTTGTGAGCCATCAAAATTGTCTCTAAATGGCACTGTTTCTTTCTCGATATCTTCTAAGAGCGCCTCGCTGGCTCTGGTCATACGAGCTTCTGTATATCGGTAAGCAGCAGGCGGATCCCCATCCATAGAACCAAAGTTACCTTGGCCATCAACTAGCATATATCGGGTTGAGAATGGTTGGGCTAAGCGCACCATGGCATCATAAATTGCCGTGTCGCCGTGCGGGTGGAATTTACCCATTACATCACCGACGATTTGGGCGCTTTTTGTGTGTCTGCCGCCAGCACGCAGACCGTTTTTCTCCATAACATATAAGATTCTACGGTGTACAGGCTTAAGGCCGTCGCGGACGTCTGGCAAGGCCCTGGCCACAATAACGCTCATGGAATATTGAAGATAGCTGGTCTCCATTTCTTCTTCGACCGAACGGTCTAGAACAGTTTTTGAGTGTTTGTCAGAGCTGGGAATAAAGTGTTTGTCGTCTTCCATAGCTTTATATATCCAAATCCTTTACAAACTTTGCCCTTGATTGAATAAAGTTTTTGCGCAACTCTACCTCTGTTCCCATCAGTTTGCTAAAGATAGCGTCGGCCTTTTCGGCATCTTCTATTTTAACCTGTACAAGAACGCGGTTAGCTGGATTCATAGTAGTTCCCCATAGCTGTTCTGCGTCCATTTCCCCGAGACCCTTGTATCTTTGTACGCTTACGCCAGCCTGTTTAATACGGTCGTCTTCTTTGTTAATTTTAACGCCCTTAGTTTTACGCTCTTCAATCAGACTCGTTAATATCTCGTCTCGTTCTTCATCGGTATATGCATATTGCTTTTTTTTACCTGCCGAAATTGCATACAAAGGTGGCTGGGCCGCATAAATATGACCAGCTTCTAAGACTGGTCGCATATGGCGGAAGAATAGTGTCATTAAAAGAGTACGGATATGTGCGCCGTCAACATCTGCGTCTGTCATGATAATAATTCTTTCGTAGCGCAGGCCTTCCATGTCGAACTGATCTTCTATACCAACCCCTAAAGCCTTGATTAGGTTTAGAATCTCTTGGTTGGCTAACATTTTGTCCAGTCGAGCCCTTTCAACGTTTAAAACCTTGCCGCGTAGGGGCAATATGGCCTGAAAGAAGCTGTTGCGTCCGTCTTTGGCACTACCACCGGCTGACTGACCCTCTACAATGAACAGCTCAGCCTGAGAGCGGTCCTTAGTAGCACAATCGGCAAGTTTACCGGGCAGACTGGCACCGTCTAGGGCGCCCTTACGAATAATATTGTCTCTGGCAGCCCTGGCGGCCTTGCGTGCTCTGGCGGCCAATAGCCCCTTATTAATAATCTTGCGAGCAATAGCTGGGTGTTCCTCGAGGAAGTAGGTGAACCATTCGTTCATTACTTGTTCTACATAGCCGCGAACTTCGGGATTGCCCAATTTGCTTTTAGTTTGACCCTCAAACTGTGGATTAGGAATCTTCACTAGAATTACTGCGGTTAGCCCTTCACGGCAATCATCACCAGAGAGATTTTCTTCCTTTTCTTTAATGAGAGCGTTTTTGCGCGCATAGTCGTTTACAACTCTAGTTAAGGCTGTTCGGAAGCCGGTTAGGTGCATGCCTCCTTCTGGGTTATAAACGTTATTAGCAAAGGCCATAACGGTATCGCTAAAGGCATCGTTGTATTGTATGGCAATTTCTACAACAGAGTCTTTTACCTCTTTATCAACGTAGAAAATGTCCTCATCTAAGGCCTCTTTGCCACTGTTGAGGTGCCGTACGTATGATTGAATACCGCCCTCAAAGTAAAAAGCGTACTTGTTGCCAGACTTTTTGTCGGTAATAGACGTCCGTACACCTTTAGTAAGATAGGCCTGGTGACGCAATCTATCGAGGACAGTTTCATAATCAAAGGAGGTCGTTTCAAATATCTTGGTGTCGGGATAGAACGTTACCTCGGTCCCAGACTCGTCACTTTTTCCTACTATTTCGAGTTTTGTTGTTGGTACACCGTACGCATACTCTTGTTGGTACATATTACCCTTCTGGAATACAGAGACAATGAGCTTCTCGCTTAGGGCGTTTACCACGCTAACACCTACTCCGTGTAGACCGCCAGATACTTTATAGCTGCCGCCGCCGAACTTGCCGCCGGCATGCAAAATTGTTAGAGCTGTTTCTACACCACTCTTTCCAGTTTTGGCGTGTCTATCCGTAGGAATGCCCCGCCCATTATCCCTAACAGTCACACCTCCGTCTTCAAGCATCGTTACTGAGACCTCGCTGGCAAACCCAGCAAGCGCTTCGTCGATACCATTATCAACAAGTTCCCATACCAAGTGGTGTAGACCCTCAACCCCAGTACTACCTATGTACATTCCCGGACGTTTACGAACCGGGTCCAAACCCTCTAGTACCTGGATTTGACTAGCATCATAACTATTCGATTTCTGTTTAGGACTCACTAAATATAACCCTCTTTAGGACTTCTCTTTATATATTTCCACTCCCTTACATTCTAACTAAATTCGCCTAAATAGGCAACCTTTTTATATCTGATGTGCACAACCCTCAACAGGGGTAGTTGATTATAATCTGTGGTAAATTACACAAATATCAATATTACTCTTGTCTGAACCTGTTTTTTTATGGTTAAATAGGCTTAAGCTTTCTTTAAAAATATCGGATACAAAATATGTTCAAAAAGTTGCTTGCTAACCTTCCCTTCAACCCAGGTCTTATTGATCAGGTAACTTTTTATGGGCAGAGAATGAAACGTGATGCGTCTATCCGCCGCCTTGGTTTCGCGTTTATTGGCTTAGGTTTTATCGTACAACTAGCAGCCGCTGCTTATCCGGCCCAAAACTCCTTGGCCGCTTCATCAAACGACGTATTAAACGGTATTACTAACAAGAACAGTATTTTAAGTGCCTGGGACAACAACACTGGGAACATACAGGGGATTTATGGTAAGTTTGGCATCACTCGCCAAAATATTGCCAACATACCCGGCCAGCAGCCAAACGCAACGGTAGTCTCTAGTGCCTCTAATAATTATTGGAGCATAGGCAGACATACTCTTGATTCATTCGGTATTGACGGAAGTAAATGGGATGAACGAAGGGTAAATATTCCTGGTAACGAACATGTGTATGAACGCCCTCTCCACGCTTGGGATACCTATTCATCCAGCAAATATGCGGCCTTCCACGGTAAGAATCAATATGGTGTGAGTTTTTGGATTCTACAAACCTGCGGAAATCCAACTTTCGTTGGGTCGTACCTGCCTAAGCCGCCAGTGCCCAAACTCGAAGTTCATAAAACATTGCTTACTGCCGCGACTGTTCATAGGGGAGACACCGTGAAATTCCGGCTGGAATATCAAAATACGGTGGATGATTCATTAGCTACCAATTTTAAGCTTACGGATACCCTGGATAGCCACTTTACGTTTGTTTCCTTGGGCTATTTAAGCTCTCAGAGTGGCAATAATTTAATTATCGACCACGGTGGGAACCTTGGAGCCACAGACAATCCCCACAAAACCACTCTGGTTGTAACGGTTAAAGACAACGTAGCCAACGGAACAAGAATATGCAATGCGGCCCACGCTAGTTCAAGTCAAAGTTCGGCCACTTCCGAACGCCCATGCGTAACTGTTGTTGTGCCTGGTAACACTCCCCCAGGTGCCCCTCCCACGCCTAGCGGAAGCTGCATCGCCTCGACTAAAAAAGAAAGTGGGACTAGCCATGACTTTACCGTACGGACTTCTGCTTACGTAACGAATGCCAAGATTACAGGCTATGACTATTATCTTGATGGATCCAGCGCAAAATATGCCCACGACCAAATCGGTGAAACACCGCACGACAAGAAAATTACCGGTCTAGGAGCTGGTTCTCACGAAGTACAAGTTAGGGTAGATATCCTTGGATCCAACAACCAGAATATACAAACACCGGCTTGTGTGGCACAGATAAATATCGCCGAGAACCCCAGGGTTAATTTGTCTAAATCCGTTAGCAATGTAACTCAAAACATCAACGACGCGAATAGTACCAAAGCCTCTGGGGGAGATATATTGCAGTTTAAACTAACAACCCAAAACGTTACTAGCACCGATTACCTGAATTACGATGGACTAGATTACTTCGGTAATGTTCTGCAGTATGCTGATATTGTTGACCCGGGACAATTATCCGGACAAGGTATTAGCCTGGACGCCAAAAACAACCTACGCTGGCACACACCAGTTATTAAAGCTAACGAGAGCGATGTTAAGACAATTAATGTACGAGTAAAATCAGATATTCCTGCCACCAACTCGCCGTCTACTCTATCGCCCGATTACAACTGTTCTATCAATAACACTTATGGAGATCAGGTTACCGTATCTGTTGATTGCTCAACGGTAAAAACAATTGCCCAGACAGCCTCTGAGCTCCCAAATACCGGCGCCGGCAGTACGATTGTTATTGGTGCCATCGTTGCATCAGTGGCCGGATATTTGTTTATGCGAAGCCGAATTATGGCTGAGGAGATGGAGATTGTTCGTCAAGACTATATCTCTAGCGGAGGGCAATAAATTATGAGTGAAAAACACCAACACATTAATAAGGCTCCTGAGGATTTACGCACCACTGAAGATACCAACGAACACCTTCAGGACAAAATCGAAGAGAGGGCCGAGCAGGCAGTTCGTGACATCAAAAATAATCACGAGAATAACCTTAAGACTATCCGAGAGCAAATCCAGGAAGAGACCTCCGAACAAGTAAAAGTACATGAAGAGTCTGATAAATCACACGTAGCCACGGAACAGCCTTTCGCTAATAAGGAACTGAAGGAAATGGCCTATAAGCGCACTCTCAGCCGTGTTCGCCAGCAGATGAGCGCCCCGGACCGTTTGGTGAGCCGTATCATACATCAGCCAACCGTGAATGCTATCAGCGAGGCAGCGTCCAAGACAATTGGGAGGCCCTCGGGGTTGCTTGGTGGCGGATTTTTATCTCTGGTTGGGACTTCGGCCTATTATTACATGACCAAGCATTATGGCTATGAATACAGCTATTTAGTTTTTATTCTCCTTTTGGCTGGCGGGCTTATTGCGGGTTGGCTAGTTGAGGCGCTTTGGTATCTTTTCAAGTCACGAAAAAAGGTGTTTTAATTACCGTAGGTTAGGTTCCCGTCCTTATCAATATGAACTGTTTGGGACTCTTCTTGCCCGCCTTCACTATCCCTGTTGATTTTCAGTTCACCAGGTTGAGGGGGCGTCGAGTTTTGAGAGTCGGTTTCTAACACTGGTTTAATTAAATTGCTCGCCGTATCCTTTGGTATCGCAGGCAATGGAGCCGTTTGTGCTGGCTGAGGCTGGGTAGCTCCAGCAGGCGCTCGTGCCGGGGTTTTTCTTTTAGCCAGCCACTCGTCCAGGAATGATGAGGCGGCTTTTGGTGTTGGCCTAGGGCCTGCTGACAGGCCTGCAGGTTGTGATGAGGGACGACCGCCAACCCCCAACCTGTCATAGGCGGAAGACGACGGACTGTACGGTCCTAGGCGGGGTTTTTCCTCAGTCTTAAGCCTCTTAAATATCTCGGCCTCAACAAGGGCCTTAGGGCGGCCATATTTGGCTGCAGAGAGCTGTTTTAGGGCATCGGCTAGTTGTTTATTGGGCGTTCCAAGCGGCGGCAATGTAGCCATCGAAAATGGCTGGGTCGGCACACCTCCGATAAGCATGCGAACAACCGTGTTGTAGTTTGGTAAAAATTGAAGGTCGTCAATATCGAATATCGGGGCAAATTGTTTTGCCAAGAATTCTGCGTCTGTAGTGCCGACTCTAAACGATACAACAGATCCTACGTTACCAAACACCGCGTCGCGTATCTCTTCAGATAGCTGTGTAGTGAACTGGTTGGCCACTATAAGATTAAGGTGATATTTGCGTGCCTCGCTTAAGATATCGGCGAACGAATCGGTAGAGAAGTTCTGGAACTCGTCTACGTACAAACAAAAATCCTTGCGATACTCCTCGGGAATGTCAGCACGGCTCATAGCCGCCGCCTGGAATTTCATAACGAAAATCATTCCCAAGAGTTTAGAGTTTAGCTCGCCTGTACGACCCCTGCTAAGGTTAACCAGCAAAATTTTATTATTATCCATGATTTCGCGCAGGTTGAAGGCACTTTTGGTCTGGCCGATAATGTTACGCATCATCTCGTTAGACAAAAATGCCCCGAATTTAGAAACAAACCAGCTAACAACGTCCCCAAACTCACTCGAACGCTGGAATTGGGGCATCTCTTTACGCCAAAACTCTAAAACGTTTAGGTCTGTGACATGCTTCAACTTTTGTTCAACAAAATCGTTGTCCCGGAATAATTTAGGAATATCTATAAAAGTCCCTCCCTCCGGGTCAGCCATAATAGCCAGTGCGGCATTACGAAATATGTGTTCATAGCGGGGACCTATAATCCCCTGATGCTGGGGATCATAAAGTTTATACAGCATATTAATAGTTTCCTGAATCAGAAAGTCTTTTTGCTCTGGGTTATTAAACTCGAAAACATTAAGCCCCAAGGGATAACTCATATCGGATGGGCAAAAATATATGACATCCTCGGCGCGCTCCCTTGGTATCATCGACAACAACCTTTCGGCAGCATCACCGTGCGGGTCTACAAAAGCAAAACCACGACCTTCTAGCATATCCTGCAAAGCCAGATTTTCCATAAATACTGATTTACCGGTACCGGTCTGTCCAACAACATACATGTGACGACCTCTGTCAATTTTAGCAATACGGATGGCTTTTTTGGCACCACGGAACAAGTTGTATCCAAGTGTCATTCCTTCTTCAGAGATTTCACGAGGCCCGTCAACCTGCTTCGAAGCCTGTCTTGCTAGTTGTGAGGTGGGGATATTTTGCTGGTCTGGAAAATGGAACAGTGTAGCAAGTTCGGTAGCATTAAGAATATTCTTAGTGTTCTCCTGGGGAAAGAACCGTAGGATATATGCGGTCACGAAACTGTCAATATCACGGGCTGGCACGAATTTGAATCCGTTTTTTCCTGGTGCGTCGTAGAGAGCGAAGGTTGCTACGATGTTGTTTAGAACCGTCTGGGCACGCTGGGCGATGTTAGATGAAGCAACTAACCGAATCATTACTTCGTAGCCCGGCTGTTTAGTTTTTTCTTCAATCGCTTGGATAACTGACTGATCTAGTCCCGACACGTCTTTATCCTGCGGCTTGTCTTTCTTGTCATCACCGCTATCGGGCGGTTTTATCAGTGCGCTAAATGCTTGGCCGGCCCAAGATAAGCCAACCTCAAGTCCCTTCGGAGTTGATTTGCCCTTCCGCTTTCTATCGGCTTCGGCAATAGCGGCTTTTCGCCAGCCGCCATTGGCTGGCCTAAGCAAAATTTGGATACCCGCTCCGTCTTCAGTAGTTAGGGTGGAAAGTGAATTCAAGATAGACTGCATCGTATCTCGTTTAAGGTCCTGGTAGGTTGATATTGGATAGGCAAAATTCTCTTTTAGCACAAGTTCGCCCCCTAATGTACCAGTAATTCGGCCAACCGAGCTGAAGATGTTATGTTCGGCAACCTCTTCTAGCCTTGCCGAAGGATAGGCGCTTACTATCGCCTGTTCAACCACACTTTGCAGAACAACAGGTACGGCAGTGTAAAAATTTACAGCTCCATGGTTCGCCAGCATCTCTAGGGCAACATGTCTTTGTCCGTAAAATCTTGGTTTTAGCCCCTTTTGGAATGTACTAGCTAAAATACTGTAAAGCACTTGAGCTCTGGAGATGTTTTCGTCTACAATGTCTCGCGCGTCACGGCCATTGCTTTCTGCATCTTCACTGAGGGGTGGTAGATGTATAAGCAGTGGTACCATCTTGAGCCCTCGTTCATAATTTTTTTGTTCACGGTACATACGCCGGACGTAGAAATATCCAAAGATACAACCGGCTACAACTAACACCAAAAAACTAGTCAGTACTAAGAGGATATTCATTGTATCTAAGCTGCTGAGTCCACCTTGATTGTTTTATTAAAGCGTTTTTGGATATATTCAGCTTTAACTTTACTTATTTCGCTCTTTTGTTTTCGGGGGTCATCTTGAGTAGCTTCTACAATTGCTTTTGCCTTATCTACCCATTCTTTTTCTATCAGATCCACATCATCAGCAATACCACCGGTTGCCCCATCTTGAATGGGGACGGATGATGAAGAAGGATCTCCAGGAACTACTGAAGTAGCCGGTATTGTCGTAGGTAGGTCTTGCGGCAGAGTAACCATAGAAGCTGGATGCCTGGTGTCCTTCTCTTTCGGAGCGGGCACCTCAACGCTGTTACCCAACTGCTCTTCACCACCGGCTGGCGAAGGGGATACCTCTGGTTGGGGCAATACTTCTTGGTTAGTGCTCATGTCTTTTTTATTATACTTCAGAACGCGCTAGTTAGCACGACTGCTAGTTTAAGAAGATTAGTTGCTTCTACGACCACTGTATGTAAACAGACCCGCCCCTACCAGGAGAAGTATTATGGCATCTATTAGGTTCAGCGATTGGGCACTACGGAGCATTATAGCGACCAAAATTAATAAACTTGCTATAAAAATTCTGTAGCGGTCCTTCGGCCTAACCCGCCCATTCTGCAGGCTGATCACCAGATATCCTGTACTTACAAGAAAAATCAGTAGTATGGTAAAAAACGTAATTGCATATGAGATGGCACGAACCGGACTGGTTAGGGTGGCCAGTAGCAAGAGCAACAGAAAACTACCAGCGCTAATGCCTGCTGGTAGTACGGTATGTTTTTGACGTTGTCTCACGTCCTAGATTATAGAATATAGAGCCAGGACGGTAAATGCGCCCATTTAAAATTACTTAATAGCGCTTACCGTCCTTTGGCTTGACTGACCGCTCTAGCACGCTATTCGCGTTTAAGAGCGACATCCTCATCCATCTCCATGGATTGTTTTTGGTAAGTTTTTTGTTTTTTACTTACACGCTGTCAGCATAGCAAAAAACTGATACTTAGTCAAGACTACTACGTTGTGATTCATACAATATTACTAGTGTAAATATCTTTAATTCTTAGTAGTTATTAATACAACTAAGATATATCTTTGCCGTACATTTTACGAACAACCGACTACCGAACCAGACCTTGGCAGTTCCTGTTTTGGTGTTTATTCTTTTTGTCCTAAAGAAACCCTGACAGAAATCACTATGAGCCTTTTCTTAACGGCATTTTTGAAAATACACATCACAATAATTGTTCGCCCAACGAACTTATCTTTTGACATTAGCTTAATATTCGTCAAATTAATGAGCAATAAATCGTTAGTCTAGTGCTGAGCAGTTTTTGTAATATTCCGCCTCGCGGCAACTTGTTGGTCGCTATGCTTGGTGTTCTGGTAAAGCCAAATACCCGGCTACAATCGTTTTTTATCACTTGTGGTTGCGGTTAGAGTTACTCTGGCCCCTGATAACCCCTCCTAAGCGCTGTACCTACCGTCTCACACTTGTGTATCAGGCATATTTCTATTATGGCCGTGCGGTGTAATATTGCCGTGACATATTAACCCTCGTTTTTGGTTCGCATTTTCCAAAATTGATTAACGAACCGCCAGTTGGTGGTTTAACATACAAAGATTTTAAGCGACATAAGTTAAGCGCCACTAAACAAATTGTAGTATTTATAGATTTCCATCAAGCGGATTGTTGCGGAGTTTGCGGTATTGGCAGAACAAGCAGAAATATCGTGTTTTTAAGCGTGTTATGTTTAGTAATAATCGGCAATTTACTAAAAAAATAATTTGATAAATGGCAGAATTGTGCTTTTTGACCAAAAGTTATGCACAGGTTTTTAACATAAACGTATTGACAGCTAAATGTCTAATTTATAAGATGAGGATGGCGCTTGAATAAAAAAAGTGCTCAAAACAAAAACGTAGTGAAACAACGGCTTCCTCGCAAGCCGTTGTTCCATCCAAAGTTATTAAAACAAATAGCCAACACCCAAACCTCCAACACCCAACAAAAAGGCAAAACACCCGGCTTAAAAAAAGTCGGATGTTTTGTTTTATCCATAAAAATGCGATAATATAAATATGACAAAAAGCATAAAAAGTATTATCGACTATTCTGGTGTGGGCGCTGTGTTGGTTGACGTGGAATGTCATATTACTAACGGCTTACCGGCAATTGTAATTATTGGACACGCATCAAAAGCCGTTGACGAAGCTAAAGATCGACTGCGGGCCAGCTTCGCTAAATCCCAAATTCCGTTGCCAAAAAAACGGGTTACTATTAATTTGTCGCCTGCCGACATACCGAAGGATGCTACCAGTTTAGATTTGGCTATGGCTGTCGCTATTCTATTCGAGAGCAGCCAGATACAGATAGACAACCCCAGTAACTGCATCTTCCTAGGAGAGCTAAGCCTGGACGGGAGGTTGAAATCTGTCCGCGGCATAGTTGGACGGATACTGGGAGCCAAGAAGCTGGTTGGACCCGACGTTGTGTATTATGTTCCGCACAGCAACCTCGAACAGGCCCTACTTATTCCAGATATTACCGTCAAGCCCTCGACAAGTCTGAGGGATATCTTTCTAGATCTCAGTGGTACTGTTCCAATAAAGTCTGTTTCTTCTGGAAAGGGACGATTAACAACCGATGCTAGTGAAGTAGTAACGATTGACTTTTCGGAAGTTAGTGGCCAGCCTATAGCCAAACGAGCTCTGGAAATCGCCGCCGCTGGACACCATAATATCTTGTTACACGGTCCGCCTGGTACCGGTAAAACTATGCTGGCTAAGGCAATGTGCGGTATTTTACCTCCTTTGGAGCGCGACGAGGTTCTAGAAGTAACCCACCTGCACAGTCTAGGAGGTGGAGGTTTTGACAAAATTATCACTACCAGACCCTTTAGATCTCCTCATCATACCGCCAGTACCATTGCGGTAATTGGCGGCGGCACAAACCCTAAGCCAGGCGAAGCTAGTTTAGCTCACCGTGGCGTACTCTTTTTGGACGAATTACCAGAATTCACCCGTGGTTGCCTTGAGGCACTTAGACAACCCCTTGAGGACGGTGACGTTACAATAGCCCGCGCCAAGGATTCAGCCACATATCCAGCTGATTTTATTCTGGTTGCTACCCAGAACCCCTGCCCCTGTGGTTATTGGGGCACCAATAAACCATGCAAGTGCTCGGCCGCTTCCATCGCTAATTACCAAAAGAAGGTGTCTGGGCCTATTCTTGATCGTATCGACTTACATCTACCAGTAAATGAGGTTGACCATCAGCGACTGCTGGAAGTACGCAAAGGTCCGAGTGAGACAAAAATTATTAAAAGCCGCGTTATTGATGCCTATCGTGTTCAGCATAATCGTTTCAACAAATCCCGCTTTAACTCCTCTATGACCAATAAGGAGGTCCGTGAGTTAGCAAATTTGAGTGTGCAAGCCAAAGAGTTACTAGATAGCGCAGCCAAAAAACTCGACATTTCTGCTCGTGCTTACGTTAGAGCGGTAAAAGTGGCCCGTACCATTGCCGACCTAGACGGCAAAAAAGATATTGAGCCAAAACACATTAGTGAGGCCTTACAGTATAGACAACAGGCATTTATAGATTAAGCTGTTGATATTAAATCTTACTTTCTGCTATCATCAGCTTGAAGATTAGAGGAAGTTACTAAAATCACCAAAACATCCAGAATTAACGAAGCCATCCGTACCCCGCAACTGAGGGTAATTGGTGAGGATGGTCGTCAATTAGGTGTCCTTACCCGCGCGGAGGCCCTACAAGCGGCTGAAGTGGCCGGAAAAGACCTTGTAGAGGTATCCCCAGAGGCTAATCCACCGGTAGCTAAAATAGTTGATTGGGGCAAATACAATTATCAACGCACCAAGCAACTTCAAAAAAGCCGGAGAAGCAGTAAGCCCCTAGAGATGAAGCAGATGCGGGTCGGTTTAAAGATTAGCGAGCATGACCTTGGCGTAAAGCTTCGCAAGGTGTCTGAATTTTTAGAGGCTGGACATAAAGTGAAAATTACGGTAATCTATCGGGGACGAGAACTTGCCCATAAAGAACTGGGCTTTAAAATGGCCGAGCGAATCCGTGGTATCCTGGGCGACACGATTGTCGCCGATCAAGAGCCGCAATTTGCGGGTCGGCAACTAAATTTCGTCGTTAGGAATAATCATGCCAAAGTTAAAGACCCACAGCGGAACCAAGAAGAGAGTCCGAGTAACTAAAACGGGCAAATTGCTCCGTAGGCACTCTACAGGTCATCATTTTTTGCAAAAGAAGAGCGCGGCCAGAAAGCGCCAATTTGCTGGAGTTGAGGTGCTAACTGGCGGTCAATCTAAAAATGTCCGCAGAAATCTAGGAGTATAAATTATGCGAGTAAAAAGAGGTGTTACCAAACACCAGCGTCATCAGAAAATCCGCCGCAGTACCAAGGGAATGACCTTGGCTCATCGCTCTAGCGTACGCCGCGGTAAGCAGGCGGTGACTAAGGGCCTGCAGTTTGCCTACAGAGACCGCCGCAACCGTAAACGAACTTTTAGGGCATTATGGAATGCCCGTATAAACGCTGCTGCTAGGATGCATGGAACTACTTACAGCCGTCTAATCGCCGGGCTTAAAAGGGCAAACATTATCATAGATCGTAAGATTTTGGCAGAACTAACTGTAAACGAACCTAAAGCCTTTGAGGCAATTTTAAAAGAAGCTAAGAAATAGTAGTTATTGTAACTTAACTAAAAAACTCCCTCGTAAAAGGGAGTTTTTTAGTGCCAGGACTGACTGTAAGCCGGGTTCTGTTTTAGCCAGCCATCTATCTAGGCTCGTTGTTGCCAGCGAGCTCAAGCGGTTCAATCGATAGCCATAACGGATCGTTTGATAGACTATCTCCTTGCAGCAGGCAGGGTTTACCTCTCCTGACAGTCACCTGCCAGAACTGTGGGCTCTTACCCCACTCCTTTCACCCTTACCAACCTCTTTAGGAGGTGGCGGTGTCGTTTCTGTGGCACTTTCCCTAGGATTTCTCCCGGTTGCCGTTAGCAACTGCCTTATCCTATGCTGCCCGGACTTTCCTCTCCTAATAAATCAGGGGCGACTAGCCATCAGTCCTAAGCAACGGATATTATACCTTAAAACCTCTATTTGGTACTAGCTTTTTCGTCAAGGACTCGGTTCACTTCTGCGTCAGCTTTTTTATTCAACTCACGTGGGATATGCACAAACTCGACTTTTTCAAAACGTTCTGTCAGGCGCTTTACTCCCTGATAAATAGGTAAAAGGTCCTGGTTCTTTATCTTATAGACACCGTTAAGTTGTTTTACTATGAGTTCACTGTCCATGAATACTACAAGCTTCTTTACCCCCAGTTTGGTAACCTTCTCTAAGCCAGCCTCAAGGGCTCTGTACTCGGCCTGGTTGTTGGTCGTTACACCAAGATATATACCAGCTTTTTTTACAACAGTATTGTCCGATTTACAGATGACATAGGCCGCAGCTGATGGCCCCGGATTTCCCCGCGATCCCCCATCTGTATAGAGCTTAGCTTCGCTCAAACCTTGTGTATTATCTGTTCCGCTATCCAGGTAACTACCGTATACGTCGTCTATCGCTTTAGCTAGCATATAGTCTCTTTCGGTTACTTTATCCCCTGCTTCGTGGGTACTAAGCCAGATTTCTACCTCGTTCCACTCATTAAGCCATCTCGGATGATGTTTTTGCTCTTCAGCTAGCTTAGCTATAGCCTCCATAAATTCAAAAGCCTGTGAGAAATCTTTAAATTTTAGTTTCGTATAAAGGCAGTTCTTCTTCTCTTGCCATTGAGTCTTGTTAACATTTGAGTTGTTTAGTGTTTTCATTACCCTACATTATAATGGATACTGCCCGAATATGTTCGCGGGGTGTGGCGCAGCTGGTAGCGCGTACGGCTGGGGGCCGTGAGGTCGCAGGTTCAAGTCCTGTCACCCCGACCAATGAAATACGATTGTCTTTTTGGCAGTCGTATTTCATTTATCCGGCAGGACTCGAACCGATAGGCGAAAACAGCCGGTGGCTGTTTGAGTTTTCCTTGCTTGGCCGCCTTCGCCCGCCTAGGCGGGTTTGCGAGGCGCATGATAACTCAAGTCCTGTCACCCCGACCATGCAAAAAGCTCGGACAAATCCGAGCTTTTTGCATGTGAGCCGGCTGAGGTTAATTCGATTAACTCTGCTGGTGCAAAGTGGGTGCCCGCACTTATTCGCCACGGCGAATCAAGCATATTAAGGCTCCCTAGACTAATCTACTTGATCAGATAATCAAATGTGCCTTAGCCGACCATTTTTATTATATCACTCACTTAGAACACTAGGCTGGGAGCTAATAGGTGGACTAATCTGACCATCAAATCAATTATCGGAGTGCCGATTTGATAGAACAAAAAGATAAACAGAGCTAGTCCCATTATTCCAAACCCCTCTATTGACTCCATGATCTCCTGTAAAGCGCGTGGGGCAAATGCGTACAGTAGTCTAGAGCCATCCAGCGGAGGCCAAGGGATACTGTTAAATACAAACAGCCCTACGTTTAGAACGATAGTAATTTGAAAGATGTCATAGACAGCTGTACCGAATACGGGGTTAACGCCGTTGAATAGAACGGCGGCAAAAATAGCTATTGCTAGGTTGGTTAACGGACCCACCATGCCAACAATTGCCCCACCAAATTCTCCATACTTTAAGCGAGAGAAGTTTACTTGAACTGGTTTAGCAGCACCAAACAAGAAGTTACTTCCTGAGAGTAATAAAAGCAGGGGTAATGCAATAGTAAAAAACGGATCAATGTGGCGCATTGGGTTCAAAGAAACACGGCCCATTATTCTGGCCGTGTCATCACCCAGCCAGTTGCTGATAAAAGCGTGCATCATCTCATGAACAGACATCGATATCAGCAAAACTGACAATAATATAACCAGTCCCAGCGCTGTAACATTCATGCTATTAGTATACCTTAGCATTGACTTTATCTGTCTAACACCGTAGAATTAACCCTTGAAACTATTTTTAGGAAAATTTTATGCAAAAATGTGAAATCACCGGTAAAGGCAAACAGCATGGCAATAACGTCAGCTTCTCCCAGCGCCACACCAAGAAGGTATGGAAGCCTAATTTACAGACTAAAACTTTAGTTATTGACGGTAAAAAGACCAAGATGAAAATCAGTACTCAAGCTATTCGTTCCCTCAAGAAGAAAGGTCTCCTCTAGGGTTCTACTGGCGATTTAGAACAATTAGGTGGGTGGTGTCGGAGATCTCGCCTGCTTTAGGTCTATATTTATCTAGTGTCTCAGCAGGCTCCATGCCAAGGTTCTTTAGCGCGTCGGCTAGCTCAGCTTGGGGTACTTCATATTTTAGTGCTTTATCAGCGTAGTGAGTAGGTATTACAACTTTTGGTTCAATTTTTTTAATAACCTGCAGAGCGCCTATACCGTCTAAAGTGTAGCCGCTACCGCCGACCGGTATCAGTACAACATCAACCAGCCCAATTTGCTCCAGCTGGTCTTCGCTTAGCTCAGGGTAAATATGCCCGACAATAGCTACTTTTAAGTCGTTGGCGGCGACAGTAAATATGGTGGCGTTTAGCGCACCTTCTTCGTCCATATGGGCGCGGGCTGCCACTCCGTGGATTACTACATCGGCAACCTCATATTCGCCGGGCATGTCGGCCGAAAATTGTGCTCCATCATTTGGAATTAAACTTGAAGTTCTCAGAGCTATATCGGTAGGTTTTGTTATTGATTTTAGGCCCAGTTTAACCAGGTTATCATCGATAACAATGCTTGCACCTTTAGTTACAATTTTCACGCAGTTAGCACCGTAATACTGTAGTTCCACTTCTTCTCCTTAATTATTGATTAATTGGAAAGTCTTGATTATTAATAACAATCTGCTTTTTGGCCGATAAGATTCCATTGATAAACCGGTCATGAATTTCTACACGATAACTATAATCTTTCAGGGGCATAACTGCGTAGCGCAATTCTTTGCTCTCGGCTTCCTCTAGCTCGGAAACGAACTTATTAACTTTCGCCTGGTTAAGGTCCCCCACCAGTAAAATATCAACTTCTGCACCATCATCCCTGGTAAACTGACCCGTCAGAATCGCCAGCTCAACATGGCCGGTTGCACGAGCGGCCTTTGCCATGGGGTGTTCTGGTGATAAATCAACCTCTTTGGCGGCCTTAGCCGGTTCATCGTCTTTTTTTGTAACTCCAGTTGGCTTGGTTGCACTACCGAATATCATGGCCAACGGTTTATAGTTCTCATAATCTTGATTAACCTCGTAGTAGAGGCGGTTATTGTTGGCGTCTGAGGTAAGGATACCGATGCTAAGCAAGTTAGAAAGTTCGCGTCTTACTGAATTTATCTGCTCGTCTATCTTGCGAGTGATTTCGCGCACATAAAATGAACGATTTGGATTAGAAAAGAACAGCTGTAGCAGCTTTACCCTAGTTTTTGACCCAAACAGTTGTTCAAACATACTTCCCTACCTGTTGATATTGTAGCAGATTGGTGCAAGTAACCGATAGTTTATGTGTTCAGTTGACCAGAAATGGACCTGAACGCTTGGTCACCGTCGGCAAACCATTTGATATATGGATTGCGCTTGAACCAGGTGCGTTGGCGGCGTGCATACTGCCAATCTGCTATCTTATCCAGCTCTTTGGCTTCTTCAAGATTAATTGCGCCACTAATTAGCTTCAAGCAAATTTTGTAGACAATCCCACCAGAACGTTCGAGTACTTTTTCCCCGTATTCTTTCACAAGCTTTTTGGTCTCTTCTATAACCCCACCAGTAAATAACTGTTCAGCTCTCAGGTCTATTCTGTTTTTTAGATCGTCGTCCTGGGGCATAATTCCTATAACTATTGTGCCGGTCATAGGTTGTGGGTTTTTTGTTCCAGTCTTTCCCTCTGTTTCAATAGCCCTAATAAGATGACGTTTGTTTTGGCTATTTATGGGCATTTTATAGCCCTTGTTCTCTATAATCTTCTGGAGTTGAAGCACATTAAGCGCCCCTAGTTTTGTTCTGTTATCTAGGTCGGCATCCGGCAAAAAGCCAAAACCAAATAGTATTGCGTCTATGTACAGTCCTGTACCGCCTACCAAAATCGGAAGTTTGTCTCTTTGTTGAATGTCTTTTATCTTACTCTTAGCGTATTTTTGGAACTGATATGCCGTAAACCGCTGATCTGGGTCTATTAGGTCTAGCCCCCAGTGCGGCACCTTTTTTTGGTCGGACCGTGAGGACTTTGCCGTACCGATATCCATCCCTTTATACACCGTACGTGAATCGGCTGCGATTATTTCACCGCCATAAGTATTGGCTATACGCATTGCCAAACTAGACTTCCCGCTGGCGGTAGGGCCTACAATGACAATGAGTTTTGGCCTTCTGCTTCTGGCCACCATAACAACTCCTTTATATCTAACTGATAATCTTCGTCTACTAGTATATTCTCGGCTAGTAAGGCTTTTTTGTGGCCTTCAAGACCGCCTGGGTACCCTTTGGCTAGTCTACCGTCCTTGTTCACTACTCTTTGCCAAGGTAGGTCTGGCGGGCCGGTGTGGGCAATTTGACCAACCTCCCAAGCCGCCCAAGCTGCTCCGCAAAGCGCGGCAATTTGACCATAGCTCATCACCCTGCCCTTAGGGATTCGGGCAATCACCTCATAGACCCTATCCTTGAATTCACCATCAACCCTATTCATAGCGAAGCGGAGCGATTTGAGGCTTGGATGGCAATTTTTTGTAAGAATTCTTCAATACCCATGTCTGAGAGACCCTCTGTTTTCAGATCTGCCCGGATACGCGGAGCAATTTGTTGCGACTCAACTTCTTTGGTGCCTATTACAACCGTATAAGGAACCTTCATTATCTCGGCGTTACGAATTTTTTTACCGACCGATTCGTTGCTGTTGTCCAGTTCAGCACGGACGCCCATTGAAGTAGCTTTTTGAACAACATCATTGGCCAGTTTCAAGATAGGCTCATCGTCATTTAGGGCTATTACTCGTAATTGCTCTGGTGCTAGCCAAACCGGGAATTTTCCGGCCGTATGTTCAATGTAAACAGCCAAAAAACGCTCAAACGAGCCTAGAAGTGCCTTATGAATCATTACTACCGGTTTCTCAGTACCATCGTTATCCACGTAGGTTAGGCCAAAGCGCTGAGGCATTACGAAGTCCAACTGCTGTGTGGCGCACTGCCATTCCCTACCAAGCGAATCGGTTACCATGATGTCAATCTTTGGACCATAAAAAGCTGCCTCACCTTTGGCGATTGTATACTCAAGGTTTAGCTTCTTAGCCACGTCTTCTATGGTTTTTTGGGCGATTTCCCAGTTTTTGGGCTCCCCCAGGTAGGCTTCTGAGTCATCGCGGAATGACAAACGTGCCTTAAACTTCATATCAAAGACGGAGTACATCTCTTCTATCATCTTCATGATAGTCGTAAATTCCTCTTCAATCTGGTCTAGACGACAGAAAATATGCGCGTCATCTATAGAAATGGCTCGAACCCTTGAAAGCCCGCCCAGTTCGCCTTTTTTCTCGTCCCTGTACACCACAGTTGACTCCATGTAGCGGATTGGCAATTCACGATAGCTTCTGGGGCGGCTGGCGTAAATTTGGATGTGGTGAGGGCAATTCATCGGTTTGAGTACCATTTTATCCTTGGTTTCTTGGCTTTCTACTAAAAATAGCTCTTCGCCGAACTTATCCCAGTGACCAGATTTCTTATATAGGTCCTCTTTAGTCAGGTGGGGAATGAATACTTTTTGAAAGCCGTTTTTAACCTGTAACTCCTCAGAAAATCCTAAAAGTTGATCACGCAGGATGGTACCACGGGGAGTGAATAGAGGTAATCCAGAGCCAACTAAGTCTGAAAATACAAACAGATCAAGCTCTTTACCTAGCCGGCGATGGTCGTTTTCTCCTAGTTTGTGGGAATCATCCATCTTGCCTTACATCATAACACTCTTATTGGGCTGTCTAAAAGATAAAACGTGCGTCGCAAAACAAAAAACTGGCCTAGAGCGACCTCGCAAGTCCGCTTTAAGCCAGTTAGGTTAACCGATAACACATCGGCAAAACTCAACCTGCAAAAAAGTATATACGGGCTAGCCATAAAACGCTAGTAGTTTTTTGCTGGGGTTTTCCACACATTGTGGACAAAGCTTTATATCATATATGGTACGTTTGATATTTCTTCCCTAGTAAGTTAGTATTATCACCGTAGTAAGGGCACGTAGCTCAGTTGGCTAGAGCGCCACATTGACGTTGTGGATGTCGGGGGTTCAAATCCCTCCGTGCCCACCACGCAGAAATCCAAGCTTGGGTCCTGGAATATTTTCACAGATACAATGTATGAAAATACTTCAGGACTTTTTGCTTGGTTTCTGCTCCTCCCCACAAAATAAATTTTGCGGGGATCCCTATTATATTAGCTTCGGTAGCTCTCGCAGATGCGCTGGATATAGCGAAGATTATGAATGGAGGCCAGGCTGCCGCCCAGCGGATTTTCTGTCTTAAAAAGCTGCCTTAGATATGCTCTACTGTAGCCACTTTTACAGGTGGAGCAGTCGCATTTTTTATCAATGGGACCATTATCTTTAATAAATGTGGCACCTTTTAGGTTTAACCTCTTGTCGAATGGCACCCCACAGTTGGTGCATGCGGATGCAGAGCTAGGAAAACTTAAGGAGCGGACTGAGGTGTACGGTTGGTACTCCGAAGGAGCACCGGAGAGTTTGACGCCGCTATGCGCCGCAAGCTTCTTCGGTGCAGCGGGCTTCGCTCGCTGGCAGGAAGAAGCGGTGCATCCACTGTGGATCCAGACTGAGCCGTGACGAGCGTTTCTTGTTGGCATTACGCAATCAAACATATCTATTCCGTTCTCAATAGCGAACCTAACGTCTATAGGGTCACCAACTCCCATTAGGTAGCGAATTCGGCTGGAATCATAAAGCGGGGCAAGATATGCCAGCATTTCGTGCATCTCCGTCCGACCCTCTCCTACAGATAACCCCCCAACGGCTATGCCGTCTACCGGTAAAGATTCGACGAATTCTAAACTTTGTTTGCGCAACTTCTTGCTCAAACCTCCCTGAAGGATGCCAAATAGCAAGGGCCTTTCTTTGCTGGAGAGCTTTTTGGTTAGCCTATCGAACTCTGTAATTGAACGTTCCAGCCATCGATGCGTGCGTTCCACGGCCTCTTGAGTGCGCAAATGAGCCGAGCCCTTTAGGCCCGTTAAGTCGTCGAAGGCCATTATAATGTCCGCTCCTAAATCTAGCTGAATTTGCATAGACTTTTCTGGTGATAGGAATATTTCGTCGCCACTGGCCGGATCTGTAAAATACACTCCTTCTTCAGTAATTTTGCGCACATGAGCCAAGGAAAAGACCTGGAAGCCGCCCGAGTCGGTTAAAATTGGACCGCTCCAACGGCAAAAATCGTGTAAACCGCCCAGGGACTTTATTATTTTTTCGCCGGGTTGAAGGTGTAAATGGTAGGTGTTAGCGAGCAAAACTTCCGCCCCCGTGGCATATACCTGTGGGGGTTCAAGACTCTTGACTGCACCCCTGGTGGCTACCGGCATGAAAAATGGGGTTTTAACCACACCGCGCCTTGTGTTGAAAAGACCACTACGGGCATATTTTGGTCCTTTTTTTATCTGTTGGAGGTGGCACTTTAGCATAGCAGTAATTGTATCAGCATATTGACTTTTAATAGCTATTATGTTAGCATAACCAGGTTAACGTGAGGAGCACGTGAGTACCAAAAAAATTGGTAGGCAGCTTGATAATTTCAAGCTATTTTACGAGGAAATCTTAAACGTAAAGCCTTCGCAAACACGCATTAAGCGGATGCGGCAGGCCGGCGTTAACAGATAATACGGTGGACTTCGGGAAACCCGGTCTTCGCCTTCAAGCGGACGCCGGGTTTTTTAATACCGCTTATACCCCTCTTTTAACAGGTTATACACTGGCTTTTTGAATAGCGTTGTGTCAACATATTGTCATGGTTTGTTTATACTGCAACAGTAAAACGAGGGTTATTAACAGCCGGCCCCAGAAACGCAATAACCAGATTTGGCGACGCAGGCAATGCTTATCTTGCAGGGCCGTTTTTACTACTCACGAAGGTATAGACCTAAGCTCCCTGTTAATTGTAGAAATTGGCACAAAACCTCAACCCTTTTTGGTTGATAAATTATTTACGGAAGTACTTCTGGCCGTGCAGGAACATAAAAATTGCTATGAAGTCGCCCGAGAGGCAACCAGCACAATTGTGGCAAAACTCCTTAAAACACCCGGTAAACCAGTTTATGATACTAAGCAAATAAGCCAAATTACCGCCCAGGTATTAAAGAGGCTCGATAGACGTGCTTGGTTGCGATATATAGCTGAGCACCCATCTGTAGCCCAAAAACGTCTGTAATCGCCCCTAAAAGCGTTAGAGCTTATTTCTTTACGGCCTTCTCGGTAATAATCCAGTCCAGATACCAGCCAAACATTAATCGTGTCTGGGAGTATATCGCCGCAAATGAGCTATAAATAATTGTTGTAGGGATAAGATATACCCACTGAAGGAGCATCCAAAGGTTGCGTCGGCGCTTATAATGGGCAGGTTTGGGTGGCAGCATTCTCATGGTTAATAAAATTGATATCAGGATACCGACCATTGCAATGGTCTGAAGTGTCTTGGCAACCTGGGGTAACTGATTGGCGAGGTAGCTTTGGGGATGTAAGAAAAATGGCACCAGAGCCGCCAATAGCAAAATAAGGGGCGATGTGGACCAGCTAAGATGCCCCTCTAATAACCTGAAGAACTTGCTAATTATCTTGTACTTTGGAATGCTGTTTTTCTTAAAAAAGCCGGTATAGGCAACGTAAGCTATGTCTGATGCTCCCCAAGCCCAGCGACGTACCTGGATAAACTGCATTTTTAGAGTCTTCGTATACTTCTCTGTTAGAACGGCATCTTGATAGATGGGCACAAAAACCGGATAAACCTCGTACTTGCTGTCAAACCGGAAGTAAGAACGCCAGTATTGGTGACCATCTTCTACAACAGTGCGAACGCTCCAGTAGTCTGTATCAATCAGGGCTGCCATGGGCTGAGCATGGGCTGAAAAATTGCGCAAAATGTGAGGACGCAAAGATAAAATCATATTCCAAAAGGAGTTACCGGCGGCAATAACCCGCATTGGAGCTGGGGCGTCCCAGATATTATTGGTGTACATAGTAACTGGCTGATAAGAGACATGTTTTGGATCTTCAGTAGAACAATAGGTATAAGTTAGGGCTGCTAGGTATTTTTTATCGGGTCTATTGTCGGAATCTAAGGTGGTGACTAAGACATGAAGCGGGTCAATTTTTCTTTTTTCAAGGAATTTTCGTAGCCACCGTGCGGCAAATGTAGCATTCCCCCCTTTACCGATAACCTCGCCGTACATCGGCCAGGGGTGCATGACTGATTCAGCGTGATAAAAATGATGGCCATAATCCTTAACGAGGTTCTTGGCAGTTGCTTCTATTTCTGGTCCGCCCCTTTGTTCGTAAGCCAAAATCAAAATAACCTTTTTGGGGTCATACTCGCTACCTAGAACAGATTGAACTGTAGGTTCTACTACGTCGCGGGATTCGTTCCAAAAGAGAATCATTACCGCGTGGTAAACTTCGCTAGGTTTGATTCTGGTGTGTAGCATGCGCTCTCTGACTCTGTCTATGTTCCTTGTGTGCCATTTCGGAGCCTTTTTGTACCTAGGCTGTAAAATTTCTAAGTCAGCATTGAGCTTTTCCCATTTAATGTGCCTGTGCTGATTCATAGTACGCCACCCCTGTATAGAACGTACATCTATGCCAATTGCACGGACAAACCAAAGCAATAAGTAGGCTATAACAAAATATGCGGCCAGCTTGATGCTGATACTGGCCAATATAAATGGTAATGCCAAAATTAGCCACGTTAGGGCGCCAGGCAAGATTTCAAAAGCCCGATAACGCCAGTCGCGGTCTTCGGGCTGGGGAATTTCTATTGAACGCATGTATTAAATCTTCTCCTAGACACTATTTTCTACTACAAACCCTATCTGTGGCAACTCTCACCAGCTTGTTTCATCAAAGTATACCTAATACATTTCTTCGTCAGAGCTAGTGAGCATTGCTCACAGAGTAAGCTTTTCGTAACTGAAAAAGTATCCAGGAGAAGATTCATTGTAATGAAATTAGGGCGTTACTGACAATGGTGGCCAGGACTAGCAAAAAAACAGTTGAAGACAAAATAAACAGAGACACGGCGCGTTTGACTGAGTAAATGCGAGCACTTAAAACAACAGCTACTATGGCGGTCACTACAACGTAGGCGGCTAAGCTGTAGATATCAATTGGCTTACCGCTTAGAAAGCTAGAACCAGAGATGCTGGGCCTATAAGCAACAATTGTGGTTGGATTTTTAGAGATGTCGAAACGAAGGAATACTATACTAACACCGACGACGACGAAAACAGCCATTAAGGTGATCAGAGCCAAAATAACTCGGTCGCGTAAAAATTTTTTAGGCAATTCCATAAATTCTTATACTATTTTACACCTTGGTGCGAAATACGAGAATCGAACTCGTGTCTCTTGCTTGGGAAGCAAGCGTACTGCCATTATACTAATTTCGCTGGAGCCACCTGCCGGGATTGAACCGGCGACCTACGCTTTACGAAAGCGCCGCTCTACCAACTGAGCTAAGGTGGCGCGATAATCCGAGTATAACAGATTTAACCTTATAAATTCGCCTTAGATTCGTTGCTTTTTAGGTGTTAAATTGCTAAACTAACCGATGTTCTTTCATCAGAGTCGCTAGTACAACAAGGGCCCGTGGTGTAGCGGCCTAACATGCCTCCCTGTCACGGAGGAGATCGCCGGTTCAAATCCGGTCGGGCCCGCCACGAAAAGAGAGTCACTATCTAAGGTGGCTCTTTTTTCGTGCTGTTACCTGATTGGATTGAACCGGCAAGCCCGTAGGGCGCCGGGTCGTGGAGTGAGGACGCGCAGAGAAGTTTACTTCGAGCACGCCGGAGCGGAAAAGGACTTTAGTCCGCTAATCCGGTCGGGCTTACCATTTGTTCCGTTATAATAAACTACAATGAGGACGAATCCTTGAAGAGACGCGTACCAAGAACCATACGTAACATCGTTATCAGCATAGTTATTCTGATAATTCTTTTTGTAGGTAGTGGAATAGCCTATGTTTATTTCACAAATAAATCCGACGCGAACAATGCTCCGGTAGCGACAGCTGGCGATACCACCCAATCTTATGGCGAGATAAAACCATCTAAGCCGAACCCAAAAGCCCCCGAACAGGCGGCAGTTGAGTCAATAATCACGCCGGTTAGTGCTGGTTCAAACTCCTCAATAAGTGTTAAAACCAACGCCGGGTCGAAATGCACAATTACGGTTACCTATAAAGATGTCTTAAGTAAAGATTCGGGTCTAACCCCTAAAACTGCGGATGCCTGGGGCAATGTAACCTGGTCTTGGACAGTTGACGCTTCAGCACCAGTAGGTACTTGGCCCGTCAAGGTAACCTGTGTTTACAATGGCCGCTCGGCAGTAGTAATTGGCGATTTGAAAGTTACTAAGTAGGCATTGTAGCGCTTGTGCTGAACACCCGCACTAAGCTATCTTAATAAGTATGGGAAGAGATAGTAATTCGCTTCACCGGCGGAATCTAACAACTGAGGGTTTGGATGTGCAGACAATTAGACGTATAAAAATCGCCCGCCCGGAGGCAAAGCCACCCATTAGCCACGCAGGCGGCAAGATACCAAGCAAGACTAGGTTGAGTTTTACGTTTATTAAATCCCTTCCGCGTTCATATGTATCACTGGGAGCTTTAATCGGGGTTTCTGTAGTTGTTGGCTTCCTTGCGCTTAATCATGCGCACTCAAAATCGGTTCAGCCAAAGCCGCAAACCCAAATTTCGTCTACAATCCAGAAACAGTCAAATTCAACAAATAAAACCTCCGCTTTGGGTGCTAATACCAGCACGGCATCAAAAACTGCCCAGGCGCCCAGTTATACATATAGGTTACCTACCAATTTTCATGTCAATAACGATGTTCAGAATCTTGGGAACGGTGTTATTAGCTTCTCCATAGGCGACGATAACAAAAACACCTATCCTGTGATACAGCAGCCTCCCCCGGCAAATTTTAGCCAGGATGCATTTGCAAAAAGTCTTACTAATGTAGAAAGATTTACCACTTCGCTGGGTAGTGTGGTAATTGGCGAAAATAAAACTGAGCTTTTTACCAGCATACAAACCCCCGATAACCGCTGGATTCTTATAGAGTCTGCCGGGACCGACTTAAGGACTCAGCTAGAAACTATAGCCAAGAGTCTATAGCTAACTACTGCCTAGGCTCTTAGCTTTTTTAGAATTTTAAGGTGTTATAGACCAGGTGCCAAACGGCTTAAATGCGCTGCATTTGGCGCCAGCGGCTACGTCTATAGTCTTTTTGGTTGAACCCGCGGATGTGCCTAAATTGAACCCATCTAGGGCATAGTAAGTATTATCAGTCGCATTGATGGTGGCGCCAAACCGGCTATTGGCAACCGAGTCGTTGTACCATAGTCGGGCTGTACCAGAATTATGGCCTGAACCCGTGCAAGCATTACGTACATATAGGACTAGTTTGAGCTGAGAGCCAGACGGAAATTCTACCGGAGAGAACGAGCTAAAGGCAATTGTGTCTAGCTTGGCGTTGTTAAAGCCGCTACTACCAGCAGCTACTGTATCGATTTCACCAGAAGTTACTAGACTAGCATCTTTATATACCTCGGCTTTAAGGTCAAATTTTACGCCCACATCGTCGCTATTTTTAAGCCCTACCCAGATCTTAGCCGGATCCAAATAAGTTAGCTGCCTGGCACTAGCAAAAGCTACATTTAATGAGTTGCTGGCAGGGCTCTCTCCCCCCAAGTTGGCTGCAGTCACATAGTAGGTATACGTGTTACCCAATATTGCCGTGTTATCAGTGTAGATATTGGTATTGCTAGAATCTATTTTTGTACCGTTACGGTAGATATTGTAAGATACAGAGCCGTCCATAGCGTCCCAGCTTAGAACCGGAGCAGTTTGAGTCGGTGAGACAGCTGATAGGTTCGTGGGCGCTCCAGGAACGGCTGGGGGGTTGAGGTTTAGTTGACCTATAAACGGCTTAGTAATGTTGTTGTAGCCATTGTAATTGTGATTGTCCCCAACAAACCAAATGTTATTATCTGAACCAACCACAAAACCCCCTATAGAAGTACTGTAGCTTGGATCAGCCGGAATAGGAATTTGGTACTGTTGTACCAGTTGTCCGCTAGTATCAAAGCTGGCAATTATGCTCAGTATTCTGTCTCCGCTTTGATAGCCCGTTTCAAACCAGAAGTTACCATCTGGGCCTACTATAAAGTTATTGGGGTTGGAAATTGGTGCAGGAACTTGGCTTATTGAGCCATCTGTGGTTATTCTTCCAATAGTCGAATTCGGGTTGCCTTCTGTGAACCACAATGCCCCATCTGAGCCGTTGACGATATCGTAAGCAACAAAATTAGGTGCGCTGAGCTGATACTCTGTAAAATCGCCGTCCGTGGTCATTTTGTAGATTCGATTATCGGAGGAGTCGGTTAGCCATAGGTTGCCGTCATTACCCGTTACGATGCCACCAAGTACATAGTCAGAATGTGTCACGGTATTAGGTACCTCAAACTTCGTGAAAGTTCCATCTGTAGAAACTCTAAATACATCAGGGATATTGTTATCTGTAGCCCATATAGCACCGTCTGGGCCAATAGCCATCTTCCACAGGTTATGCTGTTGGCCGTCATCGGGTAAAAAGTAGTTAGTGCGCTGACCGTCGTTTGATACTTTAGACACACCACCACCAATAGATGCCCATATATTACCGTCATTCCCCAATATAGAGTGATCGCCAAAACCATAGTCATAATTGTATGAATTAGTTATGGCGCCAGAAGTGTTAACTCTGTCGACTTCACCCGACAGAGATCTATTCATCCAAAATTGACCATCAGCTCCAACCGTAAGTGATTCCGGAGCTCCTTGAATAGTGTCGTGGTAGCTCGATTCTGGGAATTCGTTTATAACGGGTGGTAATGCAAAGGCCGTAGAGCCTACTAACAAGCTTGGGGCTACCAATATCAAACTGCTCAGCACAAATGCACACTTTTTTAGCAAACTTCTCACGACCAGAACCTCCCTTACTTAATTCTGGCTTAATAATAACGTTAAACGGGCTTACGCGTAAATATTATGAAAATCACAGAATGGTTTCTATTTAACAATTTCGAGGTTGTTAAAAAACTGTTTCCACTGGTCAATGGTCAGTTGTTTATCTGGATGGGCAAACAATAAAACACCCTTAGAATTCATAACCGCACTTTGCCCACCATTGAGTTCTACCGGAAGCGTAATATTTACTTTTCCATTGATGGTGTCAAAGCTACTTTGGCTTCGCAGCTTAGTCATTAAAGTATCATAAACCTGCGGAACATCTGTAAAACTTTCTGGAGTTGGTTGCTGACTAATAACGACTTTAGTCCCGTCAAAATACGCCGAGTATGTCATTTGCTGCTGTTTGGAATTGTACTGCACGGATTGCGGCAGTGTGGTAATGGCGTTTTTGGGGGTAGTAAAGGGTATGAATTTTAGCTGACTGTTAATTTCTTTGGGTATTGGGCTTGGGTGGGCGCGGACAAATAAATACCAGCCACCGCTAGCGAGCGCAATAATTATAATTAGAATTGAGAAGCCGATTAGATGTTTTTTGTAACTCATACGTACAATACTTTTATCTGACATTGATATTAGTTAGTATCGAACCGCGGCAAGTGTCGGCGTTGGCTGTGATGCTACATTGTGTCGTCCCTGGTGCGTTGTACGGTGATTGCGCCAAGCCAAGATAGTTGTAGGGTATGTCTTGTTGTATAGCCGTAACAAGCGCTGTTGTATTAACGACACCCGCAGTGGCTGTTGGCCGGATATAGGCACCTACTGATCCGGCTGACGCCCTTACATAAACCGGTCCACTTGTTACTACGATAGCGTTGATGGCGGTTGTTTGGGTAGTGCCGCTGAAGGCAGCCACGACGCCAAAGAACGGATCAGTTGTGGCAGCTGTTGGCGCAACTTGGCCAATCGTGCCGTTTAGCTTAACGGCGTAGCCAGGAGGCGCTGCCGTAGCGATAGTTGTCAATTCTTTGGTAGAAGTTGTAAAGACTCGTGTATCAAAAATTGCGCTAATACCGCTACCGCCGGTTTTCTCGGTAATACTCGCCAAACAGAGGCCTGGGGCAGTAGCCGACCAAGCCGGTAGGGTTGCAGTGGTGATAGTGCCGGCAGTACCAAAGCTTGGCGCATTGCCAGAAGTAAAGATACAAAGATTCTGGTATTGGCCAGCGGTAGTCGTAATGCCAGTGCTAAAGTTGGCTGACTGTGCAGCTATAACTTGCTTGCGGCCTTGCGAGTAAACAGTACAGCCCGTCCAGCGAATGGTATTATTGGCACTGCCCATGTAAACTTTGCACGGGCCTTCAGAGGCATCTGTACCATTCACTCCAGCAAGGTCTCCCGGTGTTGTACCACTATCAGGTATGACTCCAAAGAGTATGGCATTTAGACCCTCGGTGCTGGCCAAAGCTTGCCAACTGGCGTTAATACAAGCCCTGATTTCGTTGCTGTTGGTGTTGTAGTACATGGCGCCCTGGTTGGTGGTAGAGCCACAGGTTGCGGTATCGGCTAAGGTGCTAAACGAGTCTAGTTGGAGGAGAGTCTGGGTAGTGTCAGTTGTGGCATCACCTATATTAACCAGCGGAGACGTAGTCCCAGATATTCTCAATGTATCTGTAACTATTTGGTAGTTGCCTGAGCATTCTACGCGCGACCCAGCAACTGTTAGGTGGGTGCCATCGGTCCAGCCGGTAATTGTATCAGTAGCACCATCAGGCAGGATGATGGTATTGCCGACTACGTTCGACGGGAAAGTTGTGCCACTGCCAATAATGGTACTGCCGTTTATATAGTGAGTGCCGTCAACGGGCCCAGTCGTACTACAGCTCGGCATGCTGGTACCCGTACCTTCGGAGACAGTACCGGTGCTGTAAACTAGGCTCTTGAATGACGCAGTACCATCAGTTTCTAGGGTTGAGTCGGGGGTTTGAGTACCGATGCCGAGGCGGTTGGCGCCAACAGTATTGTCCATATAAAGGTTGCCGCCCATTGGTGTAGTCTTATCAACACCGTATCTAGCGGTGTCAGAACCAAGTTTGGTCACTAGCAGACCCTTGATGTAATGCTGGTTGTTGCTACCACCGGTGCGCGAGCCAAAGCCGAAGCCTAGGCTAGACAGGTCACGACCAAATACATCGGTATATGTAAGAACAACGTTGCCGTCCCAGCGGACAATAATTGTGTTGTAGCGGAGCTGGATATCAACGTCATGGAAGTTATTATCACCAATATTCCACAGGTCCGCGGCTTTTAGCGGATTGTTGGCCCCGCCGGAATTACACTGGTTGCCGTCGGTGTAACTACCGTAAACAATGCCTACACAGTGATGCCATTCGCTAAAGTAAATTAAATATCCGGCAGTCATATAAGAAGAGCACGGCGAAGTTGTGGCGCTAGTACAACCAAACTCACTAGTTGGAACGGCATTAGAGTAGCTATAGAACCAGGTGCTGTCGGCACCGTTACCACCGCCGGCCTTAAACTGGAACTGTGTCTCTTCAAATGAGACTTGAGAGAAGTTCCAGTTAATTGAACCTGATTGATTGCCACAGTTCGTAGTCAATTCCTCACCGCTACCGGCAACAAAGGTTGGAGCCCAGCTACCGGTAGCACAGTTCGCGGAGGTGGCACCAGTACCGGCACCTGAGATAGAAGATATTGCTGGATAGGCTTGGCTGCCCGTAGCAGGATCGTTTAGGCCATCCCAGTAAGCCAGAGCTGGTGAGGTTAAAGATACAGTGGCTTGGGACAAACCAACATTACCTTGCGTATCCAGGCCCAAGATACCAGTAAAGTTGGTGGCACCGGTAGAAGTAGAGTTTAGCTGTGTGAAGCGTATACCAGACGTGTTTGATACGCCTGAATTAATTTCTAAACTGGCGTTAGGGGCGGCAGTGTTTATGCCAATACGGTTATTGGTGGTATCGACGTCTAGAACTGGTGTTGTAGAAGCGGAGGGCTGTACTTGGAACGCAGAAGCGGAGTTGGTGCCCGGTTTAACAATTACAGCACCCGCGGCGCCTGCCGGTTTAAGGTTGATGTTGCCAGTGCCTGATTGGATGGTTGTGGAAGCGGCGCCGGTGGTGGAACCTAGGGTAATAACGTTGGCTACTGCACTATCGGCAATGTGAACAGTTTTTATGCCGGTGCCGCCAGTGGCTAAGTTGACAATCTGGGCACCAGTACCGCCGCCAAGAGTGATGGTACCAACTTGAAGACCAGTGCCGCCAATGGTTATGGCACCAGTGGTCATACCAGCGCCTATGTTAACTGAGCCAGCATTAGTGGTGTTATTGATGTTAACTGTGTCGGACGTACCGGCTGTAGCAGTACCTATGGCAATAGTGTTAGCAACGTTGCCAGTACCGATGTTAATGCCGCCGGTACCGCCCTGTATGGTGGTAAGAGAAGTGCCAGTTATGGAGCCTATGGTGGTAGAGTGATCGACACCGTTATTGCCAAAACCGCAAGTACCACTGCCGCAGGATACGGCTACGGCTGTGGCTCCGGTACCATTGCCGATGTTAACGGTTTGGGCTACAGCGTTGTTACCAATACTAATGGTCCCCTGGCTTTGGATTTGTATAGCCGTTGCACTGGAGCCGCCCTGAAGCATTAACGTACTCGTGGAATTAGACGAACCAACCGTAACACCTTGAACAGCGCCTCCGGAACCGATGGCGATGGTATGTGCAGTGTTTCCGTTGCCTATGGCTAGTGTGCTGTTACTGGATTCAATGGTTGTGGCTGAACCAGTACTAGTTGACCCAATAGTAATGGTCTGGGCTGTGGATGTACCGCCGTCACCTATGTGTATGATGTGGGCAAGGTTACCGGTAGCTATGTTAAGAGTGCCGGCAGTAGTGCCCATAGCAACGTTGCCGCTGGCTGAAACGGTATCTAGTAGTAGAGTATTAGCACCAGTAGCTGCCTGGATAGTTAAGTCGCCAGAGCCTGAGGCAACCGTGCCGGAGGCACCACCGAATTGCAGAGTAGTAGCATTAAAGGTATTGGTGTTGTAGGTACCAGAAGCTGTAACGTTGTCTGTTATAGCTACAGTAGAAGCGTCTACGTTAATGTACTTGGTTGTACCGCCGTAGTTCTGGACAGCGAACAAGCTAACGCCGGCACCTAAG